>Ga0181561_10000526_pt1 | contig 32431 bp, 14 predicted proteins | sample 011ome_19_FD_133760 | JGI IMG/M metagenome (GOLD analysis project Ga0181561, IMG submission 133760) | Coastal salt marsh microbial communities from the Groves Creek Marsh, Skidaway Island, Georgia - 011510BT metaG (megahit assembly) | ecosystem: Environmental > Aquatic > Marine > Intertidal... | reverse complement strand
GCCGGGGGCCGAGCCGGGGGGGGGGGGGGCGGGGGTGGGGGGCGGGGGTCGCGGTTTTGCGCGTTTGTTTTTTTTTTTTTTTTTTTTTCTGACTCTTCGTCTCTTCCTTCGTCTCTTCGGTCCCGAACTCCAGTCCGCAGACCTTTGACGCGCCGGCCATCACGCGGAGCGTTTTCGGTGCGGCTGGCTCCGCTTTGTCCGGCTCCCTCCCGAAGCGCCTTCTTCAGAGATCCGCTCGCGGAGGCCTCGGGCGCGCTGGGGAGCGTCGCCGAGTGAGTCGGGGTCGGACCGCGCGCGACCGGCGGGCGACTTGAAAGGGAGACGCGATGCTAGGCGGGGCTCCGGGCACCGCGGCGACCGTGGCGGCCGCCTCGATCCTCGTGGCCGAGGGCGGCACAGTCGCGCTCGGATGGGGCGCGGCGTGCTACGCGCTGCTCAGCGCGCTGTGGGTCCTGGCGGACGTCGCGCGCGCGTGGTGGTCGCTGCGCGGGCGCCTCCCGATCGTGCCGTGGCGCCCCAACCTGCTGTTCCGCGTGTACCCGACGAGCAAGCGCAACCTGCTGGACCGCGTTTCCCGGCGGATGGACGCCTCGGCGAACGCGGCGACCGCCGCCGACGCGACGAAACCGGGATCGCGAATCCGCCCCCCGCGCGCGTTCGGCGCCGTCGTGGGCACGTGTCCGTTCGCGCACGTCGGCGGCGCGTCGCTGGCGAACGCGGCGCTGAAGTCCCAGCCGGTGAAGGCGCCGCTGTACCGCGCGTTCGAGCCGTTCGCGGGGGGGGGGATCTTCACCGCCGAGGGCGAGGCGTGGCACGCGCGGAGGACCGAGGTGCTCGCCGCGTTCGCCGCCGCGGGCCTCGAGCCGCTCGCGGCGGCGTCGATTCAGAACGCCAGGGACACCACGCGGGAGATGCGCGCGATGATGGCGAAAGAGACGGACGACGTTAACGAAGAGGACTTCGCGACGATCTCTTTGTTGCCTCTGCTGCAGCGCGCGACGCTCCGGACGACGTTCCAGTACCTGGCGGGCCTCACCGTCGCCGAGGCGGCGGCGGCGTTCCCGGAGGGCGCGCCGGGGGGCGCGGAGAGACCACTCTCGGCGCGCGAGCTGGAGGACGAGTACCTGGAGGCGGCGACCGCGCTGAGGCACCTCATACCGGCGAGGGCGAGGAGTGTCTGGATGCTCAGCGACTGGGCGTACCGCGCGTCGCCGGTGGGGAGGCTTGAGGCGCGAAGCGTTCGAAAAGCGCGGAGGCTTCCGGCGCTCGCCGTGCGCGCCGCGCGGCCCGGCTCGCCGCTCGCCGCGCTCGCCGAGGGCCGCGCGCACGGCGGCTCCGGCGGCGATGCCGACGCGCGCGGAGACGCGGAAACGACCAGCGACGCGAAAGCGAACGCGCGAACGACGCGGGAAAGCATCGCGGGAAAGCCCGTCACGTCTCGCCGTCGTCGGACGCGTTGGGACGCGTACATGGGCGGCGGCGTTTTCGTCTCGCGATCGCGCGCGGATCGCGATCCGGCTGGCGTTTCGAAGCGCGAAAGCGATTCGCGAAACAAAAAAATACCCCGCGCGCTCCTGGACGAGGCCGTGACGCTTCTCTTCGCGGGGCACGACACGCAGTCCGCGACGCTGTCCTGGGCACTCCTGCGGCTCGCCGCTGAGCCGGAGATCCAGAAAGATCTGCGCGCCCGTTTGTCACTCGCGGACGTCGCCGCCGAGCTCGGCGTCGCGGCGCCGGAAACGCCGAGCGCCGGCGCCGACGGAACCGCGTCAGAATCGTCTGCGGCGCGCGCGTCCACTCGTCCCCGCGTGAACGCGTCTGCGCGCCAGCCCGCGTGGCGCACGTCCGCGGCCGCGCCCGAGCTCGAGGCCGTGCTCCGCGAGACCCTGCGTCTGCACCCGGTGGCGCCTCTGGTGGTGCGGCGCCTGATTTCGGACGCCGTCGACGGAGACGGCTTTTCGCTGCCGGAGGGCACCGCCGTCGGCGTGTGGCTGCACGCCGTGCACAGGGACCCCGCGGCGTGGGACCGGCCGGATGTGTTCGCACCGCGCAGGTGGCTGGTGGACGACGAGAGGCTCCCGACCCCGAACGCCCCGCGACGCGGCGCGGAGGAAGAGCCTCCTCGAGTGCGCCGCAAGGGCTCGGCGTTCATGCCGTTCGCCGCCGGGCCCCGCGCGTGCGTCGGCCAACACCTCGCGTGGGTTTTCATGCGCGTGATGCTGGCGCAGCTCGTGTGCGCGTTCGAGTTCGCACCCGGGGTGGAGCGCGACCCGATGACGCCCTCGGTGGGGTTCACGGTGACCCCCGCGAACGGCGCGCGCGTCAAGGCGCGGCGAGTCGATTAGAGCGCGCAGCACCATTTATTATTACACCACCAATTTTTTTTCCAGCAAATTGTGCACGCGCGCGAGGAAAAAGCTTTTCGCGCCGACCTTCCGTTCGCCCGTGCCTGTCTCGACGACACGCGCGTCGTGTGGTCTCCGACGGCGGCGTCCGCGTCGCGATGGTGCTTTACTTCACACCCACCGGGGCGGAGACCACGAAGCACAAACTGTACATGGGCAAAGACAAGGTGGAGAACGAGGACCTGATTAAGTACGGCTTGCCGCTGGACGTGTGGTTCCACGTGTCGAAGATGAGCAGTGCGCACGTGTACGTGCGCGTGGCGCACGGGGAGACCATCGACGACATCACCCCCGAGGAGCTGGAGGATTGCGCGCAGCTCGTGAAGGCCAACTCCATCGCGGGAAACAAGGAGAACAACGTGACGATCGTGTACACGCCGTGGTCCAACCTGAAGAAGACGAGCAACATGGAGGTTGGCCAGGTGGGGTTCTTCGACGACAAGCTGGTGCGCAAGGTGCGGGTGGAGAAACGGAAGAACGAGATCGTGAACCGACTGAACAAGACCAAGGTGGAGCTTTTCCCGGACCTAGCCGAGGAGAAGGAGGCGTACGACCGCGCTATTCGCGAAGAGAAGAAGGCGCACTACCGCGAAGAGGAGTTCGCGCGTCTGGAGGAGGAGCGACTTCGCCAAGCCGACCGCGAAGCGCGGAGCTACGACTTGATCATGGACTCGGACAAGATGAAGACGAACAAGCAGAACGCCGCGAAATACGCGTCGTTCGAAGAGGCGGAGGACGATTTCATGTGATGACGCGCGGGGGAGCGGTCGCGCGCGTCGACGAAGCGCGCTCTTGAGGTGACGCTCTTTTCATAATAAAAAAGCGAAATGAGACGCTCTAAAGCGCTCGAATCTGTCTCGGCAGCGCTGCTGAGACGCACTAAATGGCTTACTCCCTAAGGGAGTCCCCTCTCTCGACGAAAGGAGGTTTTTGGAGAGTGCGAGGTCGTATGACCCCACCCTCGCTTGTTAGGTCTGTGGGTCGCTTGAATCATCGGTGGTGAAAGAACTTCCTTGATGCTCGATGACTGACGGCACGCTCTGGCACAACTGCTGGAGCAATCAATAGTCTTAGATGAGGTCGGCGACGTTGGAGGGGAGCTCCTCGATGACGGTCTGGTAGAAACGCTGGACGTCCTGGAGAAGGCGCTCATCGTCCTTCGTGACGAAGTTGATGGCGACACCCTTACGACCGAAACGGCCGGAGCGACCGATGCGGTGAAGGTAGTTCTCGGGCTGGGTGGGGAGATCGAAGTTGATCACGAGCGACACCTGCTGGACGTCGATACCACGCGCGAGCAGATCGGTGGTGATCAGCACGCGGGAGGAGCCGGAGCGGAACTCGCGCATGATGATATCGCGGGTGTTCTGGTCCATGTCACCGTGCGTGGCGGACACGGTGAAGTCGCGGGCGCGCATCTTGTCCGTGAGCCAGTCCACCTTGCGGCGGGTGTTGGCGAAAATCACCGACTGCGTGATCGCCAGCGTCTCGTACAGGTCGCACAACGTGTCGAGCTTCCACTCCTCCTTGTCCACGTTGACGTAGAACTGCTTGATACCTTCGAGCGTCAGCTCGTCGCGCTTGACGAGAATGCGCACCGGCTTCGTCATGAACTTGCGCGTGATCTCCAGCGCCTCGGGGGGCATCGTCGCCGAGAACACGCCAACCTGCAGCTTGCTGGGCAGGAGCTGGAAGATGTCGTAGATCTGGTCCTTGAACCCGCGGCTCAGCATCTCGTCCGCCTCGTCCAGGGAGAAGATCTTGATGTAGTCGGGCTTCAGCGCGCGGCGGCGGAGCATGTCGTACACGCGCCCGGGCGTGCCCACCACGACGTGCACGCCGCTCTGCAGGATGCGCTGGTCCTCGCGCACCGACGTGCCACCGACGCAGGCGTGGCACTTCACGCTGAGGTAGTCACCGAGCGCGCGCATGACCTTCTCGATCTGCTGCGCGAGCTCGCGCGTGGGCGCGAGCACCAGCGCCTGGCACTCCTCCTTTTCGTAGTCGAGCTGCTGCAGCACGCCGGCGCAGAACGTCGCCGTCTTACCGGTACCGGACTGCGCCTGCTGGATCACGTCCAGGCCCTTGGTGAAGGGCACGATACCGCGCTGCTGGATCGCGGAGGGCTTCTCGAAACCGTACGCGTAGATGCCGCGGAGCAGGTTCTCGTGCAGGTTCATCGCGTCGAAGGACTCGTGCACCTCGGTCCAGTCGGTGATGGTCATCTCGCCGCCGGCCTCCTTGTCCTCATCCAGGATCGCCTGCATGCCGCTGTCGTACGCTTCATCGTTGAAACCACCTTCGCCAGACATATTCTGTTCGTGTCACCGCAAAAAGAGGGGAGGGGGTCAGCGGTTCGTCCCCGATCGGCGGCTGAAGGAAACGCCCGAACGACCGATGCGACCGTCCGAGTCCCGAAGACGATGGCGCGCGTCGTCGGAAGATGACGCGCGGCGACGCGCGCGACCGTCGCGTGACCACGAGGGGGCGCCGTGCACCGACCCGCACGTAAGAGATACCGCGGAATCGCGCCGCGGCGCGAGTCGGCGCGTCCGGACGCGGCTCTGCTCGGTTTCCCGCCAACGCGCGTCGCTCCGAAGAAAAGGGTTTGCCAGGCGAGACGCAGGCGGGGGGGGGCCGATCGGCGCGCGCGCCTCGGGCCGAGCTCCGCGGTGCGCACCTTGGGAACTTGTGAGAGTGTTGTGAGAGCTTAAAACTAAAGGCACCTGAGGTTTCGAGGGGGATAGGCTGCGCGGTCAGCCGGCTGCGCACGCGGGCGGCTGGCGCATAGCGCAGATGTCGGCTCGTCTTCGCGCAAATCTGAGGCGTCGCCTCGCGATGAAAAAACCGCGAAGCGCGCGCTCGGCGTCGCGCTCGCGGTCCCGGCGACCGTCACACGCACCTGGAGGTGGGCCCTTAGGGAAACGGGGTAGTGAGCGGGTAGTGAGCGGGTTCCAAGACGCACGGGGGCGACTTGTAGAGAGGGATCGAGCGTTCGGCCGGCCGACGTTTTATACTCCGCCGCGCCGAGCCGCGCCCGCCGCAACGCCACAAATCGCCGCCACTTTAAAAGATCTGCAAAAAACGCCACGCCAATGCAGAAGTAGTCTGAAAAATAACGGAATACATTACTGAACGTGGAAAACTCCGTCGCTTCGTTCGAAGGCGCAAAAATGAAAGGCGGCGAGCAGCGCGGCGTCAACCGATTCGCCAGGCAGCGGCTCTCAACTTATGAATTCCCATAAATACCAGTTGCCAGTGCCTAAAGCAAAATGCACGGAGTAACTCGATGTAACTCGATGACTTCCCCGCGCGCGCGGCGGCACGCACATGCCACGAAAGCGCGCGCGCTTCCTCGCGCGCTTTCATGGGCGCGTGATCTAACGCCGCGCGCTCGCGGCGACCACGTGCGTGCCCTCGCGGCTCGTCCCGGCTCGTCGACCGCGCCCCATCATCACGAAATCGATTATTGTCGCAATCATCACCAACCGAGGAATCAGTGGGGACTCGAGGTCGTCAGGCATCTCGCTCTGGCGCGCTCGTGGGCTCGCACCGGGTGCTTCTCGTCTAACACGTATTACCCGACGTAGCTCGCGCGAAAACGGGTTGAGTTTGCGCCCGAAGGTGCCGCGGACGCGGCAGTGAGCGCGGGAAACGTTTTTGCTTGTTGTGTTTGTCTCAGAGAGAAACGCTCGGGCGGGCGCGTTCGGAAGAACGTGGAGGCTGCGTCGTGCCACCAAACGCGACAAACTTCGGTGATGAGGTAGAACGAGTCGTGCTCGACCCACTTTCGCCCGTCGCGCCCGCCCCCGGCGTCGGCGCCGCGCGCTCGACGCCTTCTCGCGCGGCGGCCGGTCAGTTCTGAGTTTTCGGGTGGCATCGGAGTTTTTCGGAGCACGGAAATCGTATGGAGCCCAGTCTGAAATCGGAGCAAATCGGAGCAAATCGGAGTAAATCGGAGTTCGGAGTGCAATTTATGATAGGCAAGCTACAGTTGGTCGGTCTCGATTAGTAAGGCGGGTATAGGGTTTCGATAACTAATAAACCGTTGCTCATATTTATGAGAACCACCTCATAAATATCTGTGGAATGTGTAGAATGTGTAGAATGTGTGTAGAACGTATGCGCGTTTTAGTCAAACTATTCCGCATTATGCGTTCGATAAATCTTCTTGATGGCCAATCAAAATCGCTCCTCGTCAAAGAACGCGTGTTTTTTCGCCCCTTAAACTCTTGGCGCATCACAACGTCCGCACGACGCACCGCACTTGACGGACGTCACACATTCCGCTATTTGCACACTTAACTTCATCATGATCCGCACCATCGCCCTCATCGCCCTCGTGGGCAGCGCCTCCGCCGCCGCCGCGGATTACAAGACCGCCGAGGTCGGCTGTGCCAACGCGTACAACGCGGTCACGTGTGACTATTATTTGACCGAGGCGACTTGCAACGCCGACAAGTCCTGCTTGTTCGTTGCGGGCGCTGGTGAGGGCGATAATGGACATTGTGGCCTCTCTGCGGACGAGGAGGTCACCTGGGATGACGACAGCAGTGCTGCGGACACCGCTCTTCAATCCACCATTGACGCCTGCTCAGCTAAAGACAACACGGCTGCCGCGTGCACCGGCGACTGCGCGCCCGGCCGTGACGAATGCGAGCCCAGCGCCGCCAAGATTACGACGGTCCTCACGGCTGACGACGCTAATGCCGGTATCCTGGGTTACAGCGTGGCAGAAGCGGTTTCTCAAGCGACGTGTGGTAGTTACGAAACCGAAGCCGCCTGTACCGCCGTCGCCGCGTGTGAATTCCAGACCTTGGTCGTAGATGGCGAGACCATGGGGTCCCGGTGCGGAACGACGAAGCTCGTGAAGGTCGAGAGCATCAAGGTGCTTTGCGTTGATAACGGTGCGACCTCCTACGCCACGGCTGCCGCAGCTGCCACCCCCAGCGGCGCCGACGTCGCGGCGCCCCTCATGGTCGTCCTGTCCACCCTCGTCGCCGCGCTCGCGATCTTCGCGTAAGAACGCCGTCCTTCGGCTTCTTTCCCCGGACTCGCGTCACTTGATCAAGTGAACGCGCGCGCGTGTCTCACATCCGAGATCGAGACGCGCGTGGCGCCCGCTCGACGTCCATAGCCGCGACCGTTTCAATCGCGAGGTGATGCGGTTCGAACGCCGTTTTAATGTTCGAACGACAACGAGTATTGTTGACGAGAGCGAGATAGAGACATTAATCTCAAACAATACACGTGCGCATCACTTGACCACGAGCAAACAAACATCAGTATGAATTCCCATAGATAACCTTATTTTTCGACCTTCAAGAAGCGCAGCAGCGCGTCTCCGCCGTCGCGCTCGCTCGTCGCGCTGCTCGCGCACTGCGAAGCGCGCGCGACACCCGTCGACGGCGCACATCACCGCACGAGGCGTCGGACCTTTCCGGAGCCACTCGGCGCGTCCCTCGCGTTCGGGCCGCGAACGACACCGACTCGCGCGCTCGTCGGATCGCGCCGTATTTATTCCGGCGTCGAGCGGTCTAGCTGTTCGTCTCGAACGCGATGGGCTTCGAGGAGATGTCCGCGGATGAGAACCCCGCGACGAAGCGCATGGTGGACGCGTTCGCGTGGTCTCTGAACATCTTCACCTCCGTGGCGATCGTGATGGTCAACAAGCAGCTCATGGGCGGGTCCGGGTACGGCTTCTCCTTCGCCACCACGCTGTGCGGCCTGCACTTCATGTGCACCGCGTCCATCGGGCTGTGCACGGGCGGCAACCGCAAGGCGGACGACAAAAACCCCGCCGGGGAGAAGATGCGCATCCCCCAGCACGACATCGCGATGTTCGTGGTGGTCGCCGCGACGTCCATCATCGGCCTCAACATGTCCCTCATGCTGAACACCATCGGGTTCTACCAGGTGTGCAAACTCGCGCAGATCCCCACGATGTGCGTCTTAGAGCTGGTCTTCATGGGGAAGAAGTTTTCGCGGCGGGTCATCCAGGCCATCGTCGTGGTGCTCATGGGCGTCGGCGTCGCGACCGTCTCCGACCTGGAGATGAACCCCGCGGGCACGATCGCCGCGATCGTCGGCGTGGTCAGCACGTCCGCGCAGCAGATCCTGGTCGCGCACCTGCAGAAGAAGCACAACGTGACGTCAAACTTCTTGTTAGCCAAGACGAGCCCGTACATGGCCGGCTCCATGTTACTTTTCGGCCCCGCGCTCGATGAGCTCATCACGGGGAAGTGGGTGTTCGACTACGAGTGGTCCTCCGTCGCGGCGTTCGCACTGGTGGTCTCGTGCTTCTTCGCCGTCCTGGTCAACGTGTCGTCGTTCCTGTGCATCGGCCGGTTCAGCGCGGTGTCCTTCCAGGTCATCGGCCACGTCAAGACGTGCCTGGTGTTCTTCTTCGGGTGGGTCATCTTCGCCGCGCCCATCACCAGCAGGAACGTGCTGGGGTGCGCGCTCGCGGTCGTGGGGATGATCTACTATTCGCACGCGGTCACCAAGCCAGCGCCGGCGATGACGCCCTCGGGCTCGCAGAACGGCATCGCCTCAGGCAAGGCGTAGCGCGCGCCGCGGAGGTTCGGTGACGCGAGGGACGTGAGGGATGGCGCGATCGGGAGACGCACCGAGCGGCGCACGCGCGATACACACGCGCGATTTGATATTACGAACGCGATTCCTAGTCGTCACGAGGTTCGTGGCTTCGCCGCGAACGAGCGCGTCTTCGCGGCGGAGGAAAATCGTCGCTCGACTCGGACGCGAGTTTTTCGACGCCCGACTGGCAGACTGGCTTGGCGACGACGTGGAAACCGCGACACGCCGAGGAGACGGGACATTATCCGGGGACACAACAGATGTCGCTCGCCGCCGCATCCGCGAAACCTCCCGCGCTCGCGGGCGGGTTCAAGCGCACGTGCCGCGGAACTCGAGTCGGTGCGTGACCTTTCCATTCTGTACCCTGGCGCGCACCGCACAGCTTCCCTCGCTCGCGGCGACGCCGACGAGGTTTGGGGATTTCTCGCTGACGCACGTTTCCCGACCCTCGCCTGTACCCTCGCAGAGTCCCGCGCGGTGCGCCGACCCGCGCGCGCGCGCGTTGGGGGCTGCGTCACGACCGCGCTCTTCACCGGCCTCGTGCAGGGCACCGCGGAGGTGGTTTCCTTCGACGACGTCGGCGACTTCGCGCGTCTGAAGCTCAAGTTTCCCCCCGAGACTCTGGACGGGATCCTCATCGGCGCGAGCGTCGCGTGCAATGGCACGTGCCTCACCGTGGTGGAGACCGAGGGCGACACCGCGTGCTTCGACTTGATCGTGGAGACGCTGCGCGCCACAAACCTCGGTGAGCTGGTGCCGGGGTCGTCCGTGAACTACGAGCGGAGCGCGCGAGTGGGCGACGAGATCGGCGGCCACACGGTGTCCGGGCACGTGCACGCCAAGGCGACCATCGTCGAGCAGGAGGACACCGAGAACAACCGGCGCGTGGTGTTCGAGCTGGACGATAAGTGGAGCAAGTACATCCTGCCGAAGGGGTTCGTCGCCGTGGATGGGTGCTCGCTGACGGTCGGCGAGACCTCCGCGGGGAAGTTCAACGTGTGGCTGATCCCGGAGACGATCCGCCAGACCGTGTTTGCGAACAAAGACGTCGGGAGCACGGTGAACATCGAGATTGAGAGCCAGACGCAGACAATCGTGGACACCATCGAGCGCGTGCTGGCGGAGAAGGAGCGCGAGAAGATGGAGGCGAAGATGGCCAAGAAGGAGCGCAAGGAGGCGGAAAAGGAGATGAAGAAGATGGAAAAGAAGGACAAGAAGGACAAGAAGGACAAGAAGGACAAGAAGGACAAGAAGATGGACAAGGAGGGCTTTTGCGACGACGACTGAGGATAGCGTCGCGAGCGCGTTTCGTATGCACAAAACATCCAAATAAAAGTCGCGCCGCGCGCGTACGCGCGTAGCCACAGTCTACCCGTACCGACTACCCGTCGCGCTCTTCTTCGTCGTCGTCTCGCTTTGTTTTCGTCGTCGCTCGCGTTTCCTCCTCTCAGTCATTCCCGGTGTATTCAGTTCTCACTCGTGCATCGGCATGCCCTTGCGGAACCGGACGCCGCACGCGTTGCACAGCGTCTTCGGCCCCGTGGGGCCCATGCGCCACTGCGGGGTCTTCTGGCACCCGCAGTTCAGGCACCCGCGCCGAACTCTCTGCCCGTCCGCGGTGATGATGCTGTCCGTGGCCTTCGGCGCCCAGCCCACGGCGGACGCCTGGCGGGGGCGCTTCCCGGCGCGCGCCGACCCCGGCGCCGGCGCCGTCGCGTCGCTCTCCTCCATGTCCGTGCTGTCGCCGGCGTCGGCGATGCCGCCGCCGCGCGCGCGCGCGGGCTCGCGCGCGCGCGTGCGCGTCACCGCGGGCGAGCTTGCATCCGCGTCCGCGTCCGCGCTCGCGAAGCCTGACTCGCCGCCGCGCTCGGAGCGCGTCGGCGTGCGCACGCCCGAGCTCTCGCGCGAAAGACTCGCGAGAGGCTTCTGCGGCGCGCCTCGCGCGCGCGAGGAGACGCGCGTCGTCGCCCGCGCGGAACGCGCCTCAGCCTCCGCGCGCACGGAGACCACGTCCAGCATCTCCTTCGCGCGGATGGTGAGCGTCGTCGCCGTCGCGGTCGCGCGCGTCGCCGCGCGCCGCGCCTCCTCGGCGCGCGCGCGCGCCTCCGCGGCGCGCGCGCGCGCCTCCTCGAGCGCCGCCGCGTCGAGGTCCAGGTACTCGGGACCGCGTTCGTCGGTTCTTGAATCCAATCCGCCGTACAACGCTTGATCCGCGCCCGTGCCTCGGGGAGACGTCCCCGCGCCGCCGCCGTCGTCGTCGTACTCGAAATCGAAGTCGCGCGGCGCCGCGCGCGCCGGGCGCGAGGGCGTCGGCGCCGACGGCGCGAGGTCCTCCGCGCCGAGCGCCGTCACGTCGCGCGGCAGCGACGGCAAATTCTGGAGCGCCGTCCATTCCTGCGAGCGCGACGTTCGGGGGCGCGCGTGATGAGTATTTAGTCTGCAAAAAGCTCGCGTGCGTGATCGATCACGATCCGAGGCGCGTCGAGACGGAGGGGGGCACAGCACACCGATCGCGGGAACGAGCGGGGAAAAGAGCGATCGAGCGCGTCTCCGCGCGCGCGAGCGAAAACGCTTCGTCGCCGAATCGAAACGTTGTCCGAAAAACGAAAAAGCGTTCCGATTCGGAAATGCGCCACGTGTGGCGCTCGGGTTGGGCGGCGTGCGTCGACGGCGCGACGCCACGCGCGTTTTTCGGGTGCCAGGTTCGGTGGGAACGCGAAGGGTTCGTTTCGAACGAGGAAACGGGCGTTCGGGGCGTATCGCGGCTCGTTCGCGGGGCGGGTACGTACCTCGTTCTCGCGGACGTTGGATTCATCGAGAAGCGTCTCGAACGTGCGCGCGGAGAGCGTGCGCATCGGTCCCTGTTTCGCGTCGCGGAGGAGCGCGGCGCGCGAGGCGTCGAGGAAAAAGGCGTCAGAGGCGCGTGTTTTCGTCGATCGACGAAAACACGAAGTGACGTGTTCGCGCTTTCCGAAAACGAGGCGACGTGCGGAGGCGCGAGCGTCGGTCGCCGCGGCGTTCGGGGCGATCGCGGGGAGGCGAAGCCTGAGGGAAGACGTACCTTGCTGAACAGCGCGTCCGCCTGTTGTTCGACGTCCAAGTCGCCGAAGTTCAGGGGAGAGAAAGCCTGCGGGATGTGTCGGCCGTGGCGCGGGGGAAAACGAAGAGTCGCGGTCAGGCGCGCGTCCGGAGAAGGCCGCGCGTGCGGTCGCGTGCGCGTCGAAACCGCGTATCGAGGGCGCACCGCGCGTGTGGGGTGTTCGAAAAAGACCCAGACGTACCTCCGCGACGTCGTGCGAGGTCGAGACGTCCTCCACCGCGCCCGTTCGCCCGCTCGCGGTGAGCTCATCCACGCCCAGCTGTTGTTCCTCCCAGGGGCGGTCGCCGCGAGCGGCGTCGCGCTCGCGCGCGACGAGCGCCTCGGAAGGCGCCGGCTGCGCGAGCTGCCCGGGCGTATCCGCGAACGACACGACCGCGCGCATGGGCTCGAGGTTGAGGTACTGCGACACCGCGCGCACAGCCGCGGCGCCGCACGTCGCGTCCGAGGACCCCGCGAGGAAGGGTGATTCGCCGGTTCCGAACCCGTAGTCCAGAGAGTTGAAAGAGTGGAGGCTCGCGTCCACGGGCAGGTGGCACGAGACAGGTCCAGACATCACAGCGCCAGACGAGACCTCGTCTGGGAGTGCGCGTGGGAGGTCGCGCGCGATGCGTGCTCGCGCGTGCCGGTGTGCGTGGAAGACGGGGGCGCGACGTCTCGTCGTCAAAAAGCGGCGAGCTGGCACGAAATTTTTCTAGACTCGGAGGAACCAAAAAGAATCGAAACACGTTTGGTGGTTCACAGACCGTCGCGGACGGGCGGGAAAGGCGCAGACGTCTGTGGAAGCATCTATGACGCGACCTCCCGCCAAAACTAACGCTATCGGTCATCGGCACGTCCAGATCTGAAGAAAAGCTCGGGAATCGACGAGACGGCTTCCGTCAGGACGGTCTTTGATCGGGTTTTGGCCGATTCGACTCGATCGACTCGGTCAACAAGGACGATCGTCCATCGGTGATTCGGCATTTTCCCTTTCGCGCCCTACACGCGCCCCATTCTCCCGCCGTTCGGAGACGCGAGCGATGGCATTTCGGGATTACGCGAGGGCGCGGGGGGGCATACCTTAGAGCGCGCACGTTGGTGGACGGCGTGGCTTGAATACGCGAGCGATCACCCCTAACGGCGAAGGTCTCGTGCACGAGGTCTGCGCGGGCGCTGGGTCTTGACCGGGGGTCGCGCTCCGCGACGCGCGTGAACCCGCGCCACCAGGGTTTGGCCGCTGAACAGGCGCCAGCTCGGTGCGTGCGCGATCGGTCGGGCGGTGCATGATAGATTTCGCGCCTGTCATCACCCGACGCGTCTCTCTTCTGCTCGACCGACTCGACGGCTCGAACGTCGTCGCGACCGCGGAGGACATCCTCGAGGTGCGCGCGCGCGCCCGCGTCCGTCTCGCGCGCCTCGGCTCGTCGCGCGCGAATCCCGTCGCTCGGTGAAAATCACCGCGATCTGACTTCAAAAGCCCCCTCGTGATCGGTACAGGCCGCGGCGCTTCACGGCGCGGAAGGCTCGTTTCTCGCGCTCGAGCAGGTGTTCCTCCGCGCGGACGCGGACGTGGATATCGATTTGAGGCGGAGACGGGACGATCCGCACGTCGTCCTTCTCGCCTCGGTCGTCGCCCGCCTCTCGCGCTCGTGGCCGGATTCGTTCCCCGAGCGACTCGCTCTGCTTGTGGTAGAGCGAACGCAGGTTGGCCACGAGGGAGACGAAGTCCCGTACCTCGCCACGCTCTGCGACGTCTTGGGACTGGGACAGGAACTCGCGCTCGACCTCGGCCTGCAACTCGCGAGGCACGGCGGAGACGGGTGGGACCACGCGGGCGAGGCGTTCGTGGAACAGTACGCGCTCGCGGAGGATTTTTTGAAGGCGCCCCCGAGCGCGCGCGCGCGGAGTGCACTCTCGTCGTTCTTTTTAGAGAGAGGCCACTCGGCGAGCGAGGTGGTGTGGATCCTCGAGTCCTCTCGGTTCGGGGCGGAGATGTCGCCTCCTTCCGGCAGCGACATCGTGTCCCGCCTGAGCGCCTCGACGTCTCCCTCGGAGGTGATCAAGGAGCTCGGGTACGGGTGCACGGCGAGCAAGGAGTACTTTAAAAAAGTCATCGGCTTGATGCCCGCGTTCGGCGCGCGGGAGCTCGCGCGCGTCGTGGCGACGCTCGCGTCGACGCGCGACGCGCTCGACCCGGTGGCCACCAACCTGACGCTCGCGTCGCTCGCCGCGGCGGTCGGGCTGGAGACGCCGCAGGCGGCGACAACGTGGAACTACGAAAACGCCGCCGACGCGCTGCGCGAGGCGCGCCCGGACGCGGACTGGGCGGAGGCCATGATGCACCTCGGTGAAGCCGGCGCTGCGTGGAGCGCCAAAGGAAGCGAGCCGGAAGGAATCGAGGCGCTCGGGGAGGTGGACGCGCGCGCGCCCGAGGCTGTGCTCCGCATGTTCGCGCGCGCCGCCGGAGGCGCATTCCCGGTGGCGGCGGTGTGCGCCGGCGCGGCGTGGGAGAGCGCGCCCGAGGCTCAGCTCGCGTTCCTGGCGCACGCGGCGAGCGCACCCGCGGACGCGTTCGACTGGCGCGCGTGCCGGCGCGTGATGCCCCCGGTGGAGGGTCTGTCCGGCGGCGCCTCGCCGGTGGGCACGCCCAACCACGCGTGGCTCAGCCTGGACCTCTACCTGACGCTGGACGCGGTGGCGCGCGGCGGCGGCTCGGCGGCGGCGAGCGCGCGGCGCGCGTTCGACGCCGGGCTCGGCGCGTGCCCCGACGTGGTGGCGCTCGGCGCGGCGGCAGCGATGGCAGAGGAGCCCGCGGCGGCTGGCGGCGTGCTCGCCGAGGTTATGGCGAACGCCATCGCGGCGTACCTCTCGTCCTCGGGCGTCGGCCAGGGCAACTCCGCCGCCGTGCTGCACCGCGTCTGGGCGTCCGGGCCGGGGGGTCAGGAGTGCGTGGCGATGGCGATGGCGGCGACGCACGAGCGCGAGGGCGGGCCCGCCGTGCCCCGCATACTTGACGTGTGCCAGGACCTCAAGGCGCTCTCCGCGGCGCTCGACAGGGCGCCGCACGCGCTCGCCGTCGAGCTCGCCGCGCTGGCGGCGCGCCGCGAGTACCTCAACCTGGAGAAGTGGCTGCAGGCGCGCGCGGCGGCGAGCGGCGCGCCCTTCGCTGCGGCGTGCCTGCGATTCCTGCGCGCGCGCGCCACCGGCGACGACGCGGGCGCGCCGACGCCCGGCTCTCCCAAGCTCGCCGTGGAGACGATGGCCATCTTCTTCAAGACGCTGCACGCGGGCGCGGGCGGGCTGCCCCCGGACCTGCGCCAGGAGCTCCAGGTCGTCGCGGCGGCGGCGGCGCGCGCGCACCCGACGCTCGCCGCGGCGGCGGCGAGCGGCGGCGGCGCGCCGGTCGCGGTGCCGGGCGGCGGCGGCGCGGTCGGCGGCGGCGCGGTCGGGTCCGCGGGCGGTTCTTTCCCCGCGGACGTCGAGGCGGAGGCCAACGCCAACTTCCAGCGGCTGTACTCGGGGACGCGGACGGCGGAGCAGACGGCGGAGATGCTGGCTCGGTTCCGCGCGTCGCGCGACGCGCGCGAGCGCGACGTCTTCGGGTGCATGGTGCACAACCTGTTCGACGAGTACAGATTCTTCCCCAAGTACCCGGATAAGGAGCTGCGGGTCACCGCGGTGCTGTTCGGGCGGCTCATCGACCTGCAGCTGGTGGCGAGCATCACGCTGGGCGTCGCGCTGCGCTGCGTCCTGGACGCGCTGCGCAAGCCCTTCGGCACCAAGATGTTCGCCTTCGGCTCGGAGGCGCTGGAGCAGTTCAAGCAGAGGCTGCCGGAGTGGCCGCAGTACTGCCAGCACCTCGCCGCGGTGCCGCACCTCGCGAAGGCGCACCCCGACCTCGCCGCGCTCCTGGGCGCCGCCGCCGAGCGCAGGGGCGCCGCGCGGCTCGGCAGGGACGAGCCCTCGGTGGCCGACGGGCCGGAGAGCCTCGCCGCCGGCGTCGCCGGCGTGAGCCTGGCCGGGGACGGCGCGGGCGTGGGCGCCAATGCGGCGCCGCCGCCACCCACGCCGAGGCCGCCCGCGCCCCCGGGCGCACCTCCGGGAGGCGCGGACGGCGGCGGGCTGCAGCACGCGCAGTCCATGCCGGCGATGAAGCCCGGGGGCGGTTCGGGGCTGCTCTCGTCTCGTGACTCGGGCGCCTCCGGGCTCCTCAACTCAGCCGGCAGCGCGGCGAACCTAGGCCCCGCGGCACCCTCCAGCGGCGGCGGCTCCGGGTTCGCCACGTCGCTGAACCTGGAGACGCTGCTCGCGGCTGGGTCGAACCAGAACATCAACGTGCCAAACGCGGAGACGGTGGACAAGGTTCACTTCGTGGTGAACAACCTGTCGACGCAGAACATGACGGAAAAAGCCGCCGAGGTGCTCCGCCGAATTTCGCCCGAGCAGTTCGGGTGGTTCGCCGTGTACCTCGTCGTGAAGCGCGCGTCCATCGAGCCCAACTTCCACGTGCTGTACCTCGGTTTGCTGGACGCCATCGGCGACGAAACGCTGTTCCGACTCGTGCTGGACGCCTCGTACAGCAACATCAAGGCGCTGCTCAGCAGCAACAAGGTGAAGACCAACTCGGGCGAGCGCTCGCTGCTCAAGAACCTCGGATCTTGGCTCGGCAACCTCACGATCTCGCGCAACCAGCCGGTGTTGATGCGCGACCTCGATCTGAAAGCCCTGGTGCTGGAGTCGTACCAGACCGGGCACATGATCGCCGTCATCCCGTTCGTCGCGAAGGTGCTGGAACCGGCGAAGGACTCCATCATCTTCAAGCCGCCGAACCCCTGGACCGCCGCGGTGCTCGGGCTGCTCAAGGAGATCTACAGCGAGCGCGACCTCAAGCTCAACCTCAAGTTCGAGATGGAGCGCCTCTTCAAGCACCTCGAGGTGGAGATCAAGGACCAGAAGCCCTCGTACCTGCTGCACCAGGTCCGGCGCGACCGCGTGAACAACCCCGACTTCGTGGCGGACAAGAACAGCGCGGTCGACAGCCGAGGCGGGCTCGGGGCCATGGCCGGCTCGGGCGGCAGCCTCGGGTCCATGACCGGCGTCGGCACGCCGTACGAGCCGGCGGCGATGGGCTCGCCCAACCCGGGGATCGGCGCGCCGGGTCCCGGTCCCTCGGGCGGCCACGGCGTTTCTCGAGGCGACGCCTTCGCGCAACAGGGCGGTCTGTCCGGCGGTCTGTCCGGCGCGGACGACGCCGCCGCGGGCGGTCTGCAGCAGCACATCAAGATCGCGCCGGCACCGAACCTGCCCGAGGCGACGCGCGTGGCGCTGGCGCGCCTCACGCCGGTGGCGCTGACGGCGGCGGTGCGGGAAATCGTGTCGCCGGTGGTGGAGCGCTCGGTGACCATCGCGTGCATGACGGCGCGCGAGCTCGTGCTGAAGGACTTCGCGGTCGAGCCGGACGGCGCGCGGCTGCGCAAAGCCGCGCATCTGATGGTCAGCTCGCTCGCCGGTTCGCTGGCGCTGGTGACGTGCCGCGAGCCGCTCAAGGCGTCGGTGGCCACGCAGCTGCGCGCGCTGCTGCAGCAAGCCGGCGCCGTGCCCCCGGGCGACGGCGCCGCCGCGCAGGCGCTGGAGCACGCCGTGCAGACCGCCGCCGCCGACAACCTCGAGCTGGGCTGCTCGCTCATCGAGCAGGCGGCCACCGAGCGCGCTGTGCGCGAGATGGACGAGCAGCTCGCACCCGCCGCCGCGGCGCGCAGGGAGCACAGGGAGAAGCACGGCCCCGCGGGGCCGCCCTTCTTCGACCCGGCGTACCTGCAGGGCCGCTTCCCGGGCGCGCTACCCGAGTCGCTGCGCCCGAGGCCGGGGCACCTCGCGCCCGGCCCGCAGCGCATCTACGACGACTTCGCCAACGTGCCCCGCGCGCCGCCGCCGCCACCGGGTGCGCCGCCCGCGGGCGCCTACGGCCAGCCGCGCGCGGGCGCGGCGTACCTGCAGAGCGGGCCGCAGCCGCCGCCGCCGCCGGGCGCCTACCCCGGGCAGCCGCCGCCGCCGCCCGGCGCGCCGGGCGGCGCGCCGCCGCCGCCGCCGCCCGGCGGCCCGCCCGAGCACGCCGGCGCGGACGGCGCCGGCTCCGACCCCTCCGCGCTGGACCGCACGCGCCTCGCGTTCGCACGGCTCGACGCGGCGTGCGCGTCAGACCCGGCCGCGAGCTTCACGCTCCTTCCGGAGACGCACGAGGCGCGCGCCGCCGTGGCAGAGCTCGCGGCGGCGGCGGCGGCGGCGCGCGGCGCGGGCGCCGACGACGCCGCCGTCGTCGCCGTCGCGCAGAAGGTTTTTTCGCGCGCGTACGAGCCCTCTCCGGGAGCCGCCGCCGCCGGCGGCTCCGCCGCGGCGGCTCTGACGGCGCGGCGCCTGCGGCGCACCGCGCACGCCGCCGCGCTCGCGGCGCTGTGCCAGCGCTCGCGCGGCGCGGCGCGCCAGGTGGCGGGGTGGCTGGTGTACGCCGAGGACGACCGCTCGCTGGACAAGGCGTTTTGCGAGTCCCTGGTGCGCGCCGGGTGCCTGTCCGACCCCGAGTCGATGCGGGAGCTGGACGCGCACCTCGCGTCGCTCATCGCCGACGCCGGCGGGAACGACAAAGAGCGCGCCGCGAAGGCGGCGGCGTGCGGCGCGTACCTCGCGCAGCACTGCCTCCTGGTGGAGCCCTGCCTCGCGGCGGGCGACCTCGAGGCGACGCTGGACGCGCTCGCCGCGTTCGCCGGTGCGGCGGCGGCGCCGCCCGGGCTCGCCGTCCTGGTGGAGCGCGCGCGCGCGCGCGCGGCGGCGGCGGAGCCCGGCGCCAAGAGGGCGCCGCGTCTGTCCCACGACAAGGATCCCGCGGGCATGCGCGATTCGGTGGCGAAGCACTTCGACGAGTGGGCGCGTGTCTCCGAGCTCCCCTCCGGCGACGCCGCCGTCGAGACGTTCCTCTCGGCGCTGGCGAAGAGCAAGCTGCTCCTCGAGGATTCGCGCGAGCGGTTCGCGCGCATCCTCGTCGAGCTGGCGACGACGCGGTGTCTCGGGTCCCTCGGGTCGGAGCCGTCGCGAGTATCGGAATCCGATCTCGCCCCGGTCTCTTTCGGTGTCACGCCGGTTTCTTCGAAACCGGCGAACGAATCGTCGAACGACCCTCAAAAGGCGGCTCATCAAAAGAAAAGCCTGTCGTTCGCTGCCGTCGACGCGTTCGTGCGCCTGATGGCGTCCTTGTGCCGCCGCGCCGAGATCTCGCCGGAGAAGCGCCCGGCGCTTCTGGCGTCGGCGCTCGCCGCGGCGGCGCGCGTCGCGACGCGCGACGCGGACGAGCGCGGCGCCGCGTTCGATCCCCGGCCGTACCACCGTTTGATTTTAGGGCTGATGGTGGAGATGCACGCGCCGGACGTGGCGCTCGACGCTTCACACCCCCAGGTGCTGGCTTCGTTCGCGGGCGCGCTCCTGGCGCTTCAGCCGTCGCGCGCGCCGGGATTCGCGTACGCGTGGCTCGAGCTCATCTCGCACCGGTGCTTCTTACCGCGGTTGCTCGCCGACCGCGAGCGCGCCGGGTGGCCCACGCTGCGCCGGCTGCTCGTCGCCGCGCTCACGTTTTTGGAGCCGTTCTTGAGAGCCGCGGCGCTGAGCGAGACGGTGCGCCTGCTGTACCGCGGCACGCTGCGTCTGCTCCTGGTGCTCCTGCACGACTTCCCCGAGTTCCTGTGCGACCACCACCTGGACCTGTGCGACGTCATCCCGCCCAACTGCGTGCAGATGCGCAACCTGGTGCTCAGCGCGTTCCCGCGCGCCATGCGCCTGCCCGACCCGTTCACGCCCAACCTCAAGGTGGACCTGCTGCCGGAGATCTCGCAGAGCCCGCGCGTGACGTGCGGCGCGGACGACGCGCTCAAAACGCGCTTCCCCGCGCTGCGCTCGGAGCTGGACCAGTTCCTGGAGACGCGCCAGCCCGCGGGCTTCCCCGACCGGCTCCGGCGCGCGCTGGCGCTGTCGCCGGCGGCGGCGGCGGCGGCGGGCGCGCGCTACGACGCGCCGTTGGTCAACGCGGTCGTGCTGCGCTGCGGCGCGCGCGGCGTCGCGGCGAACGCGGCTGCCGCGCGCACGTCCGCGGACGGCGCGTCCGCCAACTCGGTGGCCTCGCGCCTGGCGCACACCGCGCCCATGGAGGTGTTCCAGCGCCTGGCCGCCGATCTGGACGCCGAGGGGCGCTACGCGTTTCTCAACGCCGTCGCCAACCAGCTGCGGTTCCCCAACGCGCACACGCACTACTTCTCGTGCGCGTTGCTGTACTTGTTCTCGGAGAGCGCCTCCGAGGCTGTGCGCGAGCAGATCACGCGCGTGCTGCTGGAGCGCCTGATCGTGAACCGGCCGCACCCCTGGGGTTTGCTGGTGACGTTCATCGAGCTCATCAAGAACCCGCGGTACAACTTCTGGGGGCACGGGTTCACGCGGTGCGCGCCGGATATCGAGCGGCTGTTTGAATCCGTCGCGCGATCGTGCGTCGCGCCCGCGGCGGGCGGGCCCGAGGATGAGCAAGGCGTCGCGGCGTGATCGCGCGTGATCACGCCGTGACGCTCGAAGAAGATAGCTACCGTAAGGGTAACTGCGTTCCATGAAAAGCATTCCAAAAAAAACCGACGCGCGCCGCACCGTTCGGCGCGACGTCGGTTGTACTAAGGGTAGAGAGAAAGAGGAGGGGAGGGGTAGACTCTCGTATACGCGCGCTTCGTCGCGTTTTTTTTCGCGCGCGATCGCCGCGTGCGGGTGGCAATCGCGCGCGCGCGCGGCGTAGGCGGTGTTGGTTCTTTTCGTTCGTAAGAGACACGCACCGATTCGTTCGAACGCTGTTTTTCGTATCGTATACACACAGTTCGAGTCGCGCTGTGGGCTTCCTACCGACTTCTTTTCTTCGCGGCGAGCCGCTCGAGCCGAGCGCGCGTCGCCGCCGAGTACCCCGCGGGCGCCGCCTCGTTTGTCCTCGGCGGGTTTAGGGTTTTCGTCTTCGCGGGGGTTGTCTTGCTTTTCGGGCGCGCGAGCTCGGCGATTCGGCGAAGGGGTGTTTCTTTTCCCTCTCCCTCAGCGCGCGAGCGGAACTTGCGCAGACGCGCCTCCGAGCGCGCGGCGTCGGCGCCGATGGCCTCGCGCTCGCGCCGCAAGAGCGAAGACACGTCCGGCGGCGTCACGTCGTCCAGCCGCAGCCAGTCCGATCGGGCGCCGGGCGAGTCCGCCGGCGACCGCGTCCCGCCTCCGAACGCGTCCTCCCGGTGAGAAGAAACGTCGTTCTCGTCCGCGAAGCCGTCGTCTAAGAACGCGAGGAGCCGCGCGTCCGAATCGACGTACGTCCTCTTCGGCGACTTCTTCGGCGACTTCTTCGGCGACTTCTTCGGCGACTTCTTCGGCGACTTCTTCGGCGTCGGCGACGGCATCGACAGCACGCGCGCGGGCGTTTCCTCGGGACTCCACTCCCTCCGCGCGCCGGGCCCCATCCGCGCGGGCGTGCCCCCGCGGATGGGCGAAGACGAGGGCGTCGGCGCCCTCTGTGCGGCCCTGGGCTCGTCCTCGGGTGATACCCGCGAGGGCGAGGGCGAGGGCGCCGCCGCGTTCGCGCCGCCGCGCGCGCCGCGCGCGGCGTAGAAGCGCGCGCGCCTGGCTTCCCTGGACGCCGGGCTCGAGCGCGAGCTCTCGCTCCCCTCGCTTCCCGGCGTCAGCGCGCACATGCCGCCGCGCATCTCCTCGAGCCACGCGCCCACCTTGGAGAACAGCGCGTCCTTCGCCTCGGCCTTGCGGCGCGCCTCCGCCGCCAGACGCGCGCCGGCGCGCCACGCGCCCAACGCCGCGCGCGCGCGTCGCTCCGCCGCCGCAACCGCATCCCTCGCGCGGCGCGCGCGCGCCGCGGCGAGCGCGGCGCCCGCCGCCTCGACCCACGCGCGCCACCCGCGCCGGCGCGCGGCGCGCTCGTGGCACGCGGTCGCCGTGAGCTGGTCGTCCGCCGCCCTGGCGCGCGCCTCGCGGAGCGCGGCGAACGCGCGGCGCGCGCGGCGGCGGGTCGCCGCGACCGACGCGGCGGCGGCGGCGCGCCAGGCGAACCAGACGTCGCCCGCGGCGCGCTCGTCGCGCACGGACGCGAGTCTCGCCACGGCGTACGCGCGCCTGCTGAGGCGCAGGCGCACGCGCGCGTGCCACGCCTTGGCGGCGCGACGCGCGGGCGCGAGCCGCCCTCGCGCCGCCGCCTCGGCGGCGGCGCCCGCAGCGTACACGGCGTACGTCCGCCACGGCGCCAGCCCGCGGCGGCGCAGCAGCTGGTGGTCGAAGTGCGCGGCGGCGAGCGCCAGCGACTCGGCGGCAATCACGGCGGCGCGCCGAGCCGCAGCCTTCTTCGCCGCAGACGCGTGCCGCGTGGCCAGGATCTCGGCCGTGCGCGCCGCCTCGAGCGCGCGCTCGATCTCGCCCTCCTCGGCGGCGCGCGCGGCGGCGCGCGCGGCGGACGCCTCGCGCGCCGCCGCCGCGCGCGCGCGCAAGTCGTCGCGCGCGGCGGCACGCGCCGCCGACCGCGCCTCCGCCGCCGTCTCCCGGGCGCTTTTTCTTTTCCTCGGCGCCGCGCGCGCCGCGTCCGTTTCGGGTCTCCTTTCCGGGGGCGAACGCGCCCAGGGGTTTTCGCTCGCGGAAGCCTCGGGTCCCCGCGCGGCGGCGGCGGGCGTCTCGGTCCCCTCGGTCCCCTCCGAGACTCGCGCGAACGCGTGAGTACCGCGAGTACCGGCGAACGCCGACGGCGACGGCGGGGACCCGCGCTCGTTCCGGAGCTCAGCGTGCGTCTCTCGGACGGCGGCGACGCGCCGCATGAGCTCCTCCGCGCCTTCGGGGTCGTCCGAGTCGCGAGCAGCCTCGCTCGCGTCGCGCGTGGCATCCGCCGCGTCCGCAGCCTCAGCCTCGTGACTCAGCGGGTCCTCTTCGGCGTCCTCGTCTTCTTCGTTCCACGAAAACGCCGTCGTCGCGTCACGTCTCGTCTCGCCGCCGCCCGCCGCCGCCGCCGCGGTCCCCGCGCGTCCTTCCCCGTTCCACGAAAACGCCGTCGCGCGCGCGCCCCAGCGCGAGGGCGTCATCGCGTCCGTCCGCGTATCCGTCGTCGTCGCGTCCGTCTGCGTCTCCGTCGCGCGTTCGTCGAGCGTCTCCTCGGCGGACGCGAGGCGCTCGCGCGCCGCCGACGCCGCCGCGGCGCCGCTCGCGAACGCCGCCTCGCGCCACGCCGCGACGCCCGCGGCGACCAGTTTCGAGGCGCGCCACGTCTCGGCGACGCGCGTCATCTCCAGCTCCATCGCGGCGGCGCGTTCCGCGGCGGCCGCCTCCTCGCGCGCGCGCGTCGCCGCCGCGGCGAGCGCCCAGCGCCGCAGCGCGCGCCGCGCCTTGCGCACGAGCATACGCACCGCACCGCGCGTCCCCGCGACTTCGCGCGCGCGCGCGGCGTCCGCCGCCGCCGACCGCCACGCGGCGAACGCGAATCGCTTTTGGCGATGCGTCCTCCGTCGCGCCGCGTCCTCAACAGCTTTCTCCGCCCGGAGCGCGCACGACTCAGCCTCCTTCGCCTCGGCGCGCGCCAGTTTCCGCGCGCGAGCAGCCGCCGCCGCGTCGCGCTCCGCGACGAGCGCCGCCTCGGCGGCGACGCGCCGCCGCGCCGACGCCGCGCGCTCGCGCTCTGCCTCGGCGATTTCCCTCGCCGCCTTTTCCCGCGCGGCGTTCGCGGCCGCGAGCTTATTAGCCGAGCTCTTCGCGTCCGCCTCGATCGAGGTCACCCCGGGCCCCTCGCCGCGCGCGCGTCTGTTCGTTTCCTTCGCCGCGGCGTGTGTCTCGGCGAGCCGCTCGCGAAGCGCGACGGGCGGCTCGACGGGTGGCTCGGGGCGGCGCCACCCGCGCGCGGCCGCCGCCGCCGCCGCGGCCGCCGCGGAGGCGGCCCTGAGCGCGCCCGTGCGCGCGACGAGCCTCGAGGCGCCGAAGTCGTCCTCCGCGAAGGGCCCGCGCGGCGGCGCGGCGGCGGCGATGGCGGCGAAGACGCGCGCCCGGGAGGTTTCGCGGCGGCGCGCCGCGAACGCCCGCTCGTCCTCCGCCTCGGCCTCGAGGCGCGCGCGCGCGCTGGACGCGGGCGCGCGCAGCGAGCGCCACCGACCGCCCGTGTTGGCGACGTCGAGCGCGTCCGCGTCGTCCGCGTCGTCCGGGAAACGCGACGTTCGGGGGCGAACGTCGCCGTCGGCGTCGTTTCGGGGACTCAGCTCGCGCATCAGCGCCTTCGCCTCCCTGAGCACCTGCGCCGCGTGGGTCATGCGCGGGGACGGGCCCGGGGGAGGCGTTAAGGCGGCCGCGCGCGCGCGGTCCCGAGACGGTAGCTCGGGGTTTTCGCCGGCGGAGCGCTTCGCGGGGCAGCCCGCGGGGGGCTCCACGCGCGCGCGTCGCGCCGTCCCAGACGAAGCCCGCCGACTCGACGCGTCATCCCCGCGCGTGCCCACCCCCGGGGGCGCGCGCCCTGTCCGCCCCGAGCCCTTCCGCTCCGCGCGGGCGTCCCCGCGGGACGCGGTCCGCGCCCGCTCGGGCCCCTCCATCGCGCGCGTGCACCCGCGCGCCGAGAGATGGACGCGTGGCGGGGTTGACGCGACCGAGGAAACGCGCGGGCAGCTCGTTCAAACCGTTGAGCGACGCGAGTCGAGTCAGTCGACGACACGACGTTTCAGAAATCACTGCCTGGTTTGCGCGAGACCCCGATTCGATTCTCAAAAAAAAGGCCTGCGGCGATCGATCGCCGCGATCACGCGGCCACGATTGCGCGTCAATAACCTCGGTCAATTCTTAAGGATCAGAGTCAAAACTCAGCCGAGAAGAGTCGAAAATTTTCGCGGCAACCGTGCGTCCGAGTCGGATCCCACGGCCAGCGCGCGACGTGATTGGTTGATTATGCCACGGTGGGCAACCGGTTTCGCCAACTGGCAGTTTGTCGAGTTATTTTCCCCTTTTTTTTGCTTTTTCGCAACGGAAAGCCCGCCAGAAGCTCTGATATCGACAGAATGACTGCGCACGCCCAGCTCGCGTTGCGGGCTCCCGCGGGCGCCCGCGGGAGTGCCGCGGCGCGCCCGCGCGCGCGCGCCGCGAACGCACGATGGGTATCGACATCGCGGACGAGCGCGGCCCGATGCGACGGCCGCGTCGACGCGAGCCGCGCGTTCCCCGGGTCGAACGGACGCGTCAAACGGGATGTTCGCGCGAGCGCGATTGAGGTGCGTCCGGATGTCCCGACACGGCGGCGCGCGCGAGCGCGAAACCGCCCGTATCGTCTCGCCTGATCGTCCCTTGCGCCTCTTCTGACCACGTCTCACCCTCGTCATCCTCTCCCGCCCCCCGCGTAGGACTCCGGCGCGCCCCGTGCGGGCGTCACGGTCACGGCGATTTCCTCGCCCTCGGAGGCGAACGCGGAGGTTTCGGAAACCTCCTCGGCGCCGGCGAACGCGCACGAACCGATGCCCGACGCGCCGCGAATCGCGCCGCGCCCCAAGTCGGATCCCGTCGCGCTCGACCGCCTGCAGGCGGTGGTGTTGGCGGGCGGGCCGAGCTCGGGTAACCCGCTGACGAAGTTCGACGCGCGCGCGTCGCTGAAGTTCGGTGCGAGCTATCGCCTCATCGACTTCCCGATGGCTAACATCATCAACTCCGGCTTGAAGCGCGCGTTCGTGCTCACGCAGTTCAACTCCTACACCCTGAACCAGCACGTTCAGGCGGCGTATCCGCCGGAGGTGTTCGGGTTCGGGAGCCAAGGGTACGCGCGCACGCCCAGCCCCGGCGTCGCCCGCGACGACCGCCCCGTTGCCCTTCCGATCTCGACGGCCCAACGTTCCGACGGAAATCCGTCTCGATGACTCCCAATCGCATCGGCAACCGACGGCACTCGGTCAACCGTCGGCGAGCGACGACCGCGGGTTCCTGACGGTTCGACGCGATCGATTTTTTTTTCTTTTCGGAACCCCTCCGGCGTCGCGCGCGATTCGACGCCGACCGCGAAAGCTGACTTTTAGCGTCCCTCATCACTACCCGACGATAATCACTACCCGACACCATCACATCAGGTACGTGGACGTCTTACCGAGCTTCCAGACGGTGGACGAGAAGGACTGGTCCGACGGGAGCGCGGATTGCGTGCGGCGGCACTACAAAGCCGGCTCGCTGCGCGGCCCCTCGTTCGTGGAGGAGCCCGAGGCGTACCTGATCCTCTCCGGCGAGGCGCTGTACCGCATGGACTACGCGGAGATGCTCCGCGCGCACAACGAGACGGGTGCCGGGATCACGATCGCGACCGTGGCGCGGCGGATCGGGGACCTGGACGTGACCAACCTGGGCGTGTGCGGCGTCGCGCCCGCCGAAGCCGGGACGCGAGACCGGGGCGAGGTGTTTGCGTTTCAGGAGCGCCCGAGCGAGAGCGAGCTGAAGACGGTCGCGGTGGGCCCCGACGGGACGAAGCTGGAGGACTGCGACGTGCACGTGAACATGGGCGTGTACATCTTCAGCAAGGCTGCGATGGACACCCTTCTGGGCGTCATCGAGCTCTGCTCGGAGCGCCTGGACTTCGGGAAGGACATCCTGCCGATGGCGATCCGCGCCGGCGTGGAAGCGCGCGCGCACGTGCACGAGGGGTACTGGCAGCCCATCCGCAACCTGCGCGAGTGGTACGACGCCAACCTGTCGCTGTGCGGCACGAAGGGGGACGCGACGAACGCGACGAGCGTGATTGATGCCGAGTTCCCCATCTACACCGTGCCGCGCTGCCTGCCGCCGGCGCGCTTCCGCGGCGAGGTGTACTCGGAGGGCTCCATCGTGTCCGAGGGCGTGGTCGTGGGCGACGGCGCCGTCGTGGCGGACTCCATCGTGGGGCCGTGCGTGGTGCTGGGCGATGGCGTGGAGGTGCGCGAGAGCATCTTCATCGGGCACCAGGAGACGGGGTACCTGCACGGCGACGGCGCGCCGGACGTGGGCAGGAACTCGGTGCTGAAGAATTGCGTGGTGCACTCGGATGTGGTGATTGGCGAGGGGTGCGTGTTGACCAACGAGGCGGGCGTGCGCGAGCACAACGGCGTGGACATCCAGAGCGGGCTCGGGTATGTGATCCAGGACGGGATCATCGTGTTCATGCCGGGCACCAAGGTTGACCCGGGCACGGTGATTTAAGGAGGCCCGACAACGGGACGGGCCCTTGACTCCGTTGCTCGGAGCATCAAGAAGGAGAGGAGGGCGAGCGCGCGCGCTTTCGTTTCGCCCGCCGCCGTCCGCGCGGACGGCGGCGGCGGGAGGCGCGCCGCTCTTAGAGCAAGAACAATAAGAAAGACGCGAATTTTAATGCGCGAAACGCACCCCCGCGACGCGCGTCGTGGTTTGAGGTTTCGATACTACTACTTTCGCTACGCGCGCGCCTACTACCACGTGGCTACTTTCGTACTAGACTAAGTGAAAGAAAAGTCACCGCGATTTCTTCTCCGCGTCGCGCGGTTCCGGCTTCGGCGCCGCGAGCCCCGCGTCGCGCCGCGCGAACTGGTACCACAGCCACACCGTCGCGGGTGTCCCGCAGTGCCACAGCGCGTGCGCGTCCAGCAGGCCGTACACGGGCGGGAAGTCCATGAGCTCCGCGAGCGCGCACGCGCTCCAGACCAAACAACACGCCGCCAGGTACTTTCGGCCGGGCCGTTTCCCCTCTCTCTTCCCGAAAAACGCCCACCGCAGCATGAGGCACCAGTGAAACACCGCCGCGCCGACCATAACCGCCATGTTGTGCTGGAAGTGGTACTTCGTGCCGTCCTGCTGCTTCCGGTTGACGTACCGCAAGTGCGCCGCGAAGCACGCGGCGAAGCACGCGAAGGCGATCGCCAACCGGCGCGCCTCGGCGACGGCGAAGACGCGCGCCGTCGCCGCGAAGGCGGCGAAGAAGAAGATGGCGTTTGCCGCGCCGTAATCCATCGCGTGCGTCCATGGCGTGTCTCTGGCGTGGAACACCGCGCTCCACAGCCACCCGTGCGTCTGCACGACACCGCTCGCGAACCAGAGGGACGCGGAGAGGCGGCGGGGGAAGACGGACGTCGCGCCGGCGTTTTTTTTCGTAAGCGCCTCCGGACGCGCCGAGCTCGCCCTCCACAGTTCCGGCAGGAACCAGACGTGCACGGCGGCGTTCGCGAGCGACGCGACGCAGGAGACGATCTCTTGCACGCCCAGCACGCGCTCGAAGGACCACTTGCCGTAGTACTTGGCGGTGTTCAGGCCCTCCACGGCGCGGACGCGGACGATGGTGCGCATGCACCTGTACTTGCAGTCGGACGCGCAGTCCCAGCCGGTGAGCCGCATCGCGAGCGTGAACTCGGGGGGGAATTCGCCCGGGCCGAGCATCGAGCCGTCCCTCGCGCACGCGGGGATGCACCCACCGGTTGTGAAGGGCGCGCCCTTGTGCGTGACGTGCGCACACCCCTCGATGTTGCAGGTGTCCCTGCACGACAAGAACAGCCTCGAGTAGTAGGAGAAGTTCTCGTTCGGATCAGTCGCCTTGGCCATCGCGCCAGCGCTGGGGGTGGGCGCGATGGATATTAGAAGAGCGAGGCACATCACCACACCTCGCGCGAAGCCCACCATGCCACACCGTCCCGCCATCCGTCTCTGCGTCGCGACGACTGTGTGCGCTCCTCGTTTGTTAGCAAGGGGGAATATTTGCGTCGCGCTGCTGACGCGAGTCGCCTGGGAAAAGCCGCCAGCAAATTCACGTGTAACCGCACTACACAATCTGAGCGCAGAGTCGCTCGCGCCTGGGGGCGGTCGAGGCGCGGGACTGGACGCGGCGTGCGCCGGTGTTCTTCGCGCCACGATGAACGGCTCGACGTCGAGCGGCGCGGAGGAGACTCCTCGCACGTCCGTCAAGCGCCGCGCGAAGGATGCGGTTCAGGAAGCCTCGTTCGCGTACCACGCGAAGATGGTCACGTACCTGCTGGCGTGGAGCCTGGTGAGCGGGCTGATCATCATCCTGAACAACTGGGTTATGCACTACGACGGCTTCCCGTTCCCCATCGCGCTCTCCGCGACGGGCCCGCTGTTCAGCTGGGTGGTGAGCGCCGTGCTGGTTGCCTCGGGGCACACCCGTTTAGAGCGACAGATGACGTTCAAGACGTGGATGCAGCAGGTGTTCCCCATCGGGTTCTTCACCGCCGTCACCTACGCCACCGGGAACGAGCTGTACCTCTTCATGTCCGTCTCGTTCATCCAGATGATGAAGAGCATGAGCCCGATCGTCGTCCTGTTCCTGCTCGTGGCGTTCAAGTTGGACGTCCTCACCACACCCAAGCTCGTCGCCGTCGCCGCCATGTCCGCCGGCATGCTCGTCGCGTGCCGCGCCGAGCCCTCCTTCAGCGCGTTCGGCTTGGCGCTGATGGTCGTCGGCGAAGCTTCCGAGGCGATGCGCATGGTGTTCTTCCAGCGACTGCTCGGCGCGGCGCAGTTCGGGCTCATCGAGGGGCTGTTCTACACGTGCCCCGCGAACTTCTTCTTCCTGTGCGTCGGCGTCGCCGTCTTCGAGGAGGGCGAGATCCGCAAGCCGGAGAACTACGAGCGCGCGCTTCGAAACCCGGGCCCGTATCTCTGCATCGCGATGTTGGGGTTTCTGGTCATCCTCACGACCCTCGGCGTGATTCAGACGTGCGGCTCGCTCACCTTCAAAGCCGCGGGTCAGGTGCGGAACATCGGCATCATCGTCGTGAGCATGGCGGTGTTCGGGGACCGCGTGACGGTCGCGCAGGCGCTGGGGTACGCCGTCAACGTCGTCGGCTTCTGTCTGTACCAGGTGGTGAAGACGCGCGAGGACCTGCAGAAACTGCGCGAGGAGTTCGCGCCGTACTTGGCGCTGGACGGCGACGAGGCGAGCGTAGCCGCGGGAGGCGAAGACGCCACGGCCAAGACGCCGTTGCTGGACCGCGCGGGGTCGCCTCTGGGGGGAAACGCGAAGGCGCGATTCACGTCGTAGTCGCGTCGGCGGACGCGTCGGGCCCCCGCCGACGCGACGGGAGACGGGGAGCGACTTGCGAGCGGAAACGAGGGGTAGTATTCGTAGCTATGATATGATAGACCACATGATAGACCACATGATACGATAGAGTATGATATGCATAGACATAGACCGCAACACGTGCGGCATCACCCCGCCGCTTGCGCGGCTGCGTCGCACCGCGCCTCCGCGTGGTCCGCGAGCACGGCGAGCCGCTCCACGACGGCGCGCGCGGCGAGCGCCTCGGCGCGCGCGTCGAGCGCGGCGGATTCCGAGGCGCGCGCCTCCTTCTCGGCCACCGCCGCCGCCGCCGCCGCGCGCCGCGCGCGCGCGATGCTCGGCTCGGACGCGGCGGTGGCCTTGGCGCAGGCGGCGTCCGCCTCTTTGAGCGCGCGCGTCGCTACGGCGAGCGCGGAGGATGCCTCCGCGGCGGCGCGCTCGAGTCGGTCCGCCAGAGCTCGCGGATCTTCGGCGCCGCCGTCCTCCGCGAACATCGACGCGAGCTTCGCGCGGTTGCGCCGCACGTTCGCCAGCCGCTCGCGCTCGAAGTCAGTCAGGCGGGCGTCCTCCGCGGCGGAGAGGCTCAGACGAAGACCGTCGAGACCGTCGCCGTCTCTTCTCGCGGCGCGCCTCTCGCGCCTCTCGCGCTCGCGCCTCGCGTCGGCGCGCGGCCGGACCGGGGCCGAGGACCGAGGACCGAGCGCGAACCGCTTGCGGCCGCCGCGCAGGAAAACCTCGTCCAGCCACAACGGCTCCGTCGGGTCCCCCCCCACGGGGTCCCCCCCCACAGGCGGCGAACGCGTCGGAGGATCCGTCGGACGCCGCTCCGTCGGCGTGGCGTTCGGTATCGGCGCGCCGCTCTCCCTCTCCCGCGTTTCCGTCGTTTCCGTTTCCGTTTCCGCGTCGCTCTCCCCCGCGTCCCGCGTGTCGTCCTCCGTCTTCTCCACCTTCCGCCACCCCGAAGCGCCCGCGAAGCCGTCCTCGGCGTCGCTCGCCCGCGCGTCCGGCGCCGACGCGGCGCCGGGCGTCCGCGGGTCCGGCGCCCCCGGCAGCGCCGGCGCCGCAGCCTCGGCCTCCTCCGCGGCGCCGTTCCGGATGTCCGTCCCGCGCTTCTCCGCCCTGAGCGCCAGCGCGTGCCCCTTCGCGGCCACCGAGAACGCCTTGAGCTCGCGGTCGGTGAGCGGCGCGGCGCACCCCTGCGCGGGGTGCGCGAACGCGCACCGCCACGTGGCGCTGGCGCCGATCTGCGCCAGCGACTGCGTCGGGGGGATCTCCCGCCACCGGTCGCACTTGTCGCACGCGACCCACGAGTCGCGGAAGCGCGTCGCCGCCGCGACGTGCAGCCTGTCGGTGAGCCGCTCGAACGCGGCTTCTTCCATGAACGCCGCGTCGAACGGCACGTTGAACTCGCCGGCGTGGTGGAACTCGTCGAAAAAGCGGCGGTAGACGGCGAGCTTCGTCGTTTTCGGAACCACGGGCGACACGAGGCAAAACACCGCGATGCCGAACCCGATGGGGGTGTGGTCGTAGTCCTTGAACATCACGGCGTCGCGGCGCAGGAACACGCGCGGGAAAGGCAGCAGTCTCTGGAAGTAGCTCGTGTCCGTGCTGTTCCGGCACACCAGCAGGATCCCGGGGCAAAATCCCCACTCCACCTCGTTGATGGCGCGGTTGATGAACCGCCACTGCACGGAGGACTCGTACGAGGGGTTCAGGATCACGTGGAAGCCCTTCCACGAGTTTTCCTGCTTCAAGCCGTCGTCGGCTTTGTCGTACGTCTTCTCGGCGGGGATGTTCGGCCGGCGCTTGGAGTTGGTGCACGGATCCAGCAAACCGCGGATGATGGGCGCCTCGATCGTCGGCAGGTTGAGCTCGAACACGCGGCACCCGGCGTCGATCACCCAGTCCGGCGTGAGACCGTCCTTCTCGCCGTCCTCCCGCGGCTCGTACGCGCGCGCCGCGTGCCGAGGGTCCACGGGCAGTGCTTCTCGCGCGCCGCCTTTCTTCCTCCGTCCATCACCGTTTTTGTTTTTTTTCGTCGCCGCGGTTTCTTCCTCCCCGCCGTCTTCCTCGCCGGACTCGTCCTCGCCCTCGCTGGCGCTCCACGCGGGGACCCAGCCCCCCATGCAGGCCTCCTCCACCTCCTCCAGCGCCTTGCGCGCCACGGAGGCCACCACGCGCACCCCGTGCTTCCCCTTCTTCTTCGGCGCGGACTGCCGCGTCGCCATCGCCAGAAGCCGCGCCGCGAACGCGTCGTGCCGCTCGCGGATCCGAACCGCTTTT
>Ga0181561_10000518_pt1 | contig 32722 bp, 24 predicted proteins | sample 011ome_19_FD_133760 | JGI IMG/M metagenome (GOLD analysis project Ga0181561, IMG submission 133760) | Coastal salt marsh microbial communities from the Groves Creek Marsh, Skidaway Island, Georgia - 011510BT metaG (megahit assembly) | ecosystem: Environmental > Aquatic > Marine > Intertidal... | reverse complement strand
GAGCGCCACCATGAATCTCTCGCGTACGCGACCGCGTCGTCACGCGAACTCTGGTCTGGCTGGACGCGCGCGATGCGGCCTCCGAGCGTCGATATCTATAGCCGCAAAAGTGGATCAACACTGATTGTCATGAATGAATCGAGCGCTTGTACTATGGGCTTTTAGTCTGAGAGAATCGAGCGGTGAAAGACGCTTCCCGGCCACACCTGCGAATCGCCAAACGCGCGCGCGAGCGGTCCGAGAGCTTTTCTCGTTGATATCGTCTTCTTCACATCGCTCTCGGCCGCCGGCGCCTCAGTCGTCGCCGGCGTGCCGGTCACGCGGTAGACCGCCGGTCGCGGACATCGAGGCCCGTCATGGCGACGGTGCTCATCGGTACCGCCATCGGCGCCACGTCTGCGGTGCGCGTCACCGCGGTGCGCCCTCGCGCTGGCGCCGGCGCACGCGCGTTCGCGTTCGGTGCGAGTAACGCCGCTTCGCCGTCGCGCGTCGCGGGCCTCGGCCGGCGCGGCACCGTCCGCGTCGCCGTCCGCGCGTCGCTCAGCTTGGAAACCGTCCGCGAGGAGAAACCCGAGGCGCGCGTTGTCTCCGAGGACGCGCACGCCTCGGCGAGCCGCGGCGAGGCGCTCAAGCAGGTACAGACCCGTCCCTCCAACCGGTTGCCACCATGGCGAAAAATATCGCCAACCTGGAGCGCGTTCGCGCTTTTCGAAGTTTGCCGCGCGTCGACTCTGACCGTCCGCCACCCACGCCTTCCATCCTTCCACGCAGTTCGGACTACACGCCGCGCTCGTCGTCGGTGTCACGGCCTTCGCGCTGGCTTTCCCTTGTGCGTCTCCGCTCCCGCCGCGACACCGAGCGCTCCGCGGTCGAACCTCCAGTTGGCGCGTTCGTTCGAGCGCGTTTTCGCGAGACGCGCGAACCGTCGGCGAAATCTTTTCGCGCGAAGATTTCGGAATCATCAGTCCTAACGTACCGCTCTCGTCCTCCGCCACACCACGCAGGCGCCTCCTTAGCCGCGGCGAAGGCGAAGAGCGCGGTCGCGGTGGCGGGCCCGATTCCCTTCCTGCCGTTCACGCACAACCAGATCCTGAGGGCGGTGAACCTCGGGTCGCTCCCCGCGTGGTTCTCGATGGTGTTGCTGCCGAGGTGGAGACACACGAAAACCATCACGCTCGCGGTGGCGGTGGCGTACTCGCTGCTGTACGCCACTCTGGCGTGCGTGTTGTTCTCCGAGTCCGTGCTCTCGCTGGACTTCAAAGCCTTGACCACCGCGGAGGGCGTGACGAAGGTGTTTTCCGACTCCACCGCGGTGTTAGCGGGGTGGGCGCACTTCATCGTGTTCGACCTGTTCACCGCTCGGTTTTTTCTCCAGGACAGCGCGCGCGTCGGGATCCCGCACCTCGCCGTCGTGCCGTGCATCCTCGGGTGCATGTTCTTCGGGCCGGTGGGGCTGTTGACGTACGTCTTGGTGAAGAAGATATATAGGACGATCCGGGACAAGGAGGGGGGAGCGGTGAAGACGTACTCGTTTTGAATCAATGCGGGCGGTTGGATGACGGCGCGATATGTAGCATACTTGTTTTGGAAGAAAGAAGAAAGACACGAAAAGCTATTATGCCTGCACCGGCAGCGCTGGCGCGTGCGTCGTGGGTTTCCTCCTTTCCAAAGTCAGCGATGGCCAAATCGCCCCGCATCGCGCTGATTTGAAACACTTCCGAAGGCGCACCGCGTCCTCGCGCACGCGCGTGATCATGCCGGTCGTTCTTGAACGGGAGGCCGCGACCTTCCTCAGGCTGGGCATGCAGTTTCTTATTTGCCAAATTCCTTGTCATGAGCACCGCTTCAACATTCAAGTTTCACGACTTTACTATGCAGGGTATAACCTGCATACACACTGGACACTACTGCCCAGTGTGCCCCATAGTCTAGTTGGTTAGGATATGGCACTCTCACTGCTAAGGCCGGGGTTCGAATCCCCGTGGGGCAATTTCAACTTTTTTCACTTTTTACGACTAAATACTCACACATAAATTTACAGGTTTTTTTGTTTTTTGTTTTTGTTTTTTTTTTAATCGGAAGAAGACCAACCGGTGTTTTCTTTCGACAACGACAGTGCGAACCGCGCCCCTCCCTCCCCGTCTCACCTTCCCTCAGTCTCCCACAAGGGACAACGCGCCACGCACCCTACCCACCAACCCTCCCCACCTCTTCACAAACGCCCCCCTCCCTCTTATGACGCTCATTAACAACGCTCCTTTCGCCAAGAGGACCGTCACCCTCGCCTCGCTCGTGTTGTACCTCGCCGTCGCGTCGAGTAGTCTTATCACCCCGGCGTTGGCTCTCGCCGCCTCGGGAGACCCGGAGGGTCCGAAGGCGGACGACTCTGGAGGAGCTCTTGAGTCGTCGGAAGCTGAGTCTTCCGACCTCTCTGTCTCCTCCACCGCGTTCATCATGGGAGACGTCGCGACGCTCCTGGACGCGAAGGACATGGACGGGGAGTCGTCGAACGTCGTCCCCCAACTTGGGGAGTCGTCGTCGAAAAACGTCCTCCCCGAGGGGGGGAGCGTTTTCTCCTTTATCTTCGGCGAAGAGCCTTCACGCACTAAACGCGTCGTGGAGACCATGTTCCCCATGTCATGGGACGTGCCTCTCGCGCCGTCGACGCACGTCGCGCTCGCGTCTATGCCGCGCCGAAGCCTGCGTCCGTGTCGCCACGGCTGGGATCTCTTTTCGCTCGCGCGTGCGCGCGACGGCGACGAGGCACCGCCGTGGGCGCTCCCACGCGAAGGGCTCGGTGTCACCACGTGGGTCGTGTGCGTGGACGTCATCGCGCTCCTGGTCACGGTCGTCGCGCTGGTGATCATAACCGTGCTCGCCATGCTGCTTCTGGACGTGTGCCTGTGCTGCTTCGGCGGTTGCTGCGCGCGGGACGACGACGACGCGCGCCGCGCGGACACCGCGGACGCCGCCACCGAGACGCTCCTGCCGCGACCCGAAGACGGCAAACAACCCGCGAAACGCTGAAACGCCGAGCGGAGAGGAAGAAAAAAACGCGCGCGCGATCGCTTCGAGAGGAGTGAGACGAAAAAGACGGTCGGTCGTGTGAAGACGTGTGAAGACGCGCGCGCGCGCGACATCGAGCGAAAGAAGAGACACCGCGCCGCGTACGTAATACTACGCGCCGCCGCGCGTCAACTTGTAGTACGTACCAAAGGTAATATCCTCCACCTTTTTGATATCGAAGGTAAAAAAATCACAATAAACTTAGTACGGTACCCTCTATTGCTCGGTGAGGAGACGCTCGGCGATGAACATGTCTTCCGGCGTGGTCACCTTGATGTTCACGTACGAGCCCTCCGTGATCTGCACGCGCTCCCCCATGAACTCGACGATGGACACGTCGTCGGTCACCTCGTATCCCTTCTCGTTGACGAGCTCGAACCCGCGCTTCAGGAGATCGGGCTTGATCACCTGCGGCGTCTGCATCTCCCACAGCTTGCTTCGGTCAAGCGTCTTGGCGATGGACAAGTCCGCGTTCGCCTCCTTCACGGTGGCTTTGCACGGCACCGCGAGAACCGCCGCGCCGTGCTCCATGGCGTCCGCGAAGCACCGCGCGGCGTCCTTCAGGTCCACCAGCGGACGCGCCGAGTCGTGGATCGCGGCGAGCGCGGCGCCCTCGCGCACGGTGGAGAGCCCGTTGAACACAGAGTCCTGGCGTTCCTTGCCGGGCAGCGCGAAGACCACGGGCTTGGACACCTCACACTCCTCGAACACGTCGCGGTAGGACGGGTCGCAGACCACCACGATCTCTCCCACCTCCTCCATCTCCGCGAACTTCTTCAGGCTGTACAGCGCGATGGGCGTGCCGAGCAGGGGCAGGTACTGCTTGGGCATGTCCGCGCCCATGCGCTTGCCGACCCCGCCGGCGAGGAGCACCAGGGATACGCTATCCTTCTCGACCGCGGCCGCGGCAACACAGCGCATCGCGCGACGGCCGGTGGTCGCGCGGCGACGGGAGCCCGCAAAGAGCGACCGCGCGGGGGTCACCAGCGAGGCGGAGACGGCAGCCATGGTGTTTGTTTTTTTCGGACGACGACGGACGACGACGGACGACGATCGGAGGCGCGTGATCCGCTCGCGGAGAGGCAGACGGCGGTGTGCGGAGCTCGAAGCTCGGGAGCGCGTGCGTGTGCGACCGCGTAGACGAGTCCGGAGCGTTCGTCGCGCGTGCGATTGTGTCCAGGCGACGCGCGCGCCTCACCTCGGTGCGGACGAGCGGATGTCGCGGACGCCAACTCGGACAGGATCTTCAGAATTTTATCCAGTTTCAGTGAGGCACAGTGAGGCGTTGAGTCTGTGAAAGTGTCTCGAAGCGCCGGCGCCGGACTCACGCGCCGAGCCGCATCACCCGTTCGCCTCGTGCACCCCGCGGCTCCATTTCATCCTGCGCACGCGGCGACGTAGCCCTCGCCGCTGTCGACACCCTCGCGTCCAGTCGGACCGAGCCCGTTCACCGAGAGAGGAACCCCGGACGAGAGCAGTCCTGCAGCGATGGCCGCTTTTTCGACCTGCGCGCGGGTCGCTAACCTCGTCGCGAAGAACGCCTCGTGTTCCGTGTCGTCCCACCGACGCACCCAGCGCGCGCCCGGCGCCGGGGGCGCTCGCGATCGTCGCATCGTGCGCGCGCGACATGCCGTGCGCGTGCGTGCCTCGGAGGAGGACGAAACCGAGGGGGATGCGCCCGCGCGCAAGGCGCCGTCCACGAACCAGATGCTCGTGTTCGTGCCGCCCCATCCCTTAATCAACCACTGGCTGGCGATCGCGCGCAACGTGCAGACCCCACCGGCCATCTTCCGCAGCACGCTCGCCGAGCTCGGGCGCTTACTCATTTACGAGTGCGCGCGCGACTGGCTCCCCACGTTTCAGGCCGAGGTGGAGGGCCCCTTGTGCAACGCGAACGTGGAGATGGTGGACCCGTCGCAGCCTGTCGCGGTGGTGCCCGTGCTCCGCGCCGGCCTGGTGCTCCTCGAGGAGGCGAAGACGGTGCTTCCCGCGACGAACACGTACCACCTCGGGTTCGTGCGTGACGAGGAGACACTGGAGGCGAAGATGTACCTGAACAAGCTCCCCGAGCGGTTCGCGGAGGGCCAGCGCATCCTCATCTCCGACCCCATGCTCGCCACCGGGGGCACGATGGTGCAGGCCATCGACGAGTGCGTCGCGCGCGGCGCCGACGTGAGCAACATCCGCATCGTGTGCGTCGTGACGTGCCCTCCCGCGCTGACGATTCTGTCGGACAAGTACCCCGGTCTCCGGCTGTACGCCGCCATGATCGACGAGGAGCTCAACGACGAGGGGTACATCATGCCGGGCTTGGGCGACGCCGGCGACCGCGCGTTCGGCACCGAGTGATCACGCGGGGAGATTTTTATGAGCGCGGGAGACGCGTTAGACGCGGGTCGGACGTGCGCGAGGGACCGTCCCGTTGTGATGATGGCGAGAGCACAGTGACGCGAACGATACGATGGTCTCATGCTCCGTGCGCTGATGGTACAGTGACAACGATCGCGCGGGCCTCCTCATTTGTTCAGGCCGCCTAATCCGCTCGCGAGCGAGTACGCCGGGAACACGATGTTGGGGAACTTTTTCGCCAGGTTGACGAACTCTTCGTACGAGATGTTCCCGTCCCCGTCCGTGTCGCACTGCTTCATGAGCCACTCGGTCTTGCGATCGAGCTGCTTCGTGCTGGCCATGTTCGTCGCCTTGACGATCTTCTTGAGCTCGTCCGCGTCGATCGTGCCGGACCCGTCCAGGTCGAACACCTGGAACGCGAATTTCACCTTGTCCTCTCGCGCCGCCGTGCCGACGTTGGACAAACCAACGACGAACTCCTTCAAGTCGATCGTGCCCGACTTGTCCGTGTCGAACATCCCGAAGAGCCTCTCCACGAACTGCGAGCGCTCCACCCGGAGCAGACGACAGAACTCGTTGATGTCCACCAGTCCGCTCTTGTCCGTGTCCACGGCGAGAAACTGCTTGTACACATTCTTGAGCGCGTCGTTGTCCAGCCCGTGCATCTTCTGGAACGATTCCATGTCCTGCACGGGGTTACCCGGCGGCGGTGCCGCGCCAGCCCCGAAAGCGCCGCCCATCTGCTGCATGCCCCCGCCCCCACCGGGCATGTTCGGCGGCGGCGGCATTCCTTGAAACGAGCTGATGAGTTTGAAAAACTCCTCGAAGCTCACCTGCCCGTCGCCGTCCAAGTCCGCCATGAGGATCATCTCATCCACCTCGTCGTCCGTCGCCTTCTCCCCCATGCTCTGTAAGATGTGCGCGATCTCCGCCGCGCCCACGTACCCGTTCTTGTCCAGGTCGAACTCGCGGAACGCTTCCTTCACCTCGTCCGCGGTGAGCGCCATGCCACCAGCTCCGCCCCCTCCGCCCATCACCGGTGAGCCACCGCCCGGGGGGCCCATGCCCATGTCGGGACCGGACTGTCTCCCGGAGCCGAACATGGCGTTTTGCATCTTGCCGAACATGGCGCCTCCTCGGCCTCTCCCGCGGCGTGCCGCGCGCGAGTGTTCTATATATGCGAAGGCAACAACGGGAGCTCGGACTCGCCAGAAATTGGCCAAAATTGTCGAACTCGTTCCGGTCATCCGGTGGATACGTGGATTTCTCGTCGGGAATCCCACCCTTGGCCGTCACTCTCTTCCCGCGCTGTCGCGAAGCGGACTCGCGCAAACGTTCCCTCGCGAGCTCAGTCACACGCACACCTCTCCCTCGGAGCCGTGACGTCGAGACGCGCGGGCTCTAGCAGCCATGGGTTCGGACTCACACAGCGCGAGGATGTTGCGATTATTCCTTCTCGTGACCACCCTCGTCCTGAGCGTCTGTTCCGCTGAGGCGCAGGGACGCGGCGACGCGACGCCCTCCCCGGTAGATTTCGGCGCGCGACGCTCGTCCTCGATCTTCCGCAGGCTCCTCGGCGACGAGTCGGACGACGACGAGGGCATCCCCTTCGATCTCCTCGAGCTCCTCGTCTCCATGCCCCACGTGGTACAGCTGGAGATGCTTCGCGAGTTTGGCCAGGAGATGGTGGACCAAGGCGAGGCCAACTGCAACATCTTCGGCGGCGTCGCATCGTGCCAGGCTCTGAGCGCGAGCTCGGCGTATCACGCGTCGTGCCCCAACTACCCCCTGCAGGTGGACTGCGCGTTCTACGAAGACAGCATGGTGGAGATCGACGACGACCCGACCTGGGACCTGCGGGACGAAGCGACGCGGGTGGGCGTCCCGATGTGCGACGGGTGCCGCGACAACCTGGAAGAGCTCTACTGCGCACAGGCCGTCCCGAAGTGCGGTACGTTCCAGACGCACGTCGAGCTGGTGTTCCTACCGCTCTTGCGCGATGTCGTCGAGGCGAAGCAGAAGGACCAAGATTACCAGCCCTCGATCGACCGCCTGTTACCCCGCGTCGCCAACGCCACCGGCCTCGTCGCGCCGTGCAAGGAGTTCTGCGAAGCCGTCACCGCGTCGTGCGGGTGCGGGCAGGACCTGAAGTTCAAGAAGGTCATCGACATGCTGGAGAAGGCGCAGCGCGAGCACGACGACGATGACCTCCCCGAGCTTCCGGAGGGCACGTTCGAGAAGATTTTCGACGCGTTCGACGACATGCCTCTGTGCGACATGTACCAGCCCCGGGACGCGCACGGGTTTGTCGGCCACTGTCCCTCGGCGGCGCAGCCCCTGAGCCGAGACGCGTGCGACTGGTGCCCCGGGGGCTCGAACGCCAACAACGTGATGCCGACGTTCGTGGAGGAGTACCTCGCCGACGCGCTGGTCACCGGCATGCTCGGGTGGCTCATCGGGCCGGAGGGCCTGCTGGCGGACGCGGACTTCTTCGCCGACGGCGACGGCGACTACGAGTTTGAGAAGAAGCACGGGCACCCGGAGGAGTGGGAGAAGCGTCGCCGCGGCCGCGGCGACGCGGGGAAAGGCGCTCACGTCGGGCGAGCGTTCGGGTGGCTCATCGGGATCGCGAGCGTCGGCGCGTTGGGGTACGGTGGGCTCGCGTATTACCGACACAAAGCGCAGGGAGGGTCGTTCGACTCGGGGTTCGGGGACGGCGCGCGCCGCGAAGGGTACGCGCCCATGAACGCGTTCGCCGACCCGGAGTTTGACGATTTCGAATCCCCGCTGAGGGTTCCCGCGGAGCCTCCGAGGGCTCCGGCAGACGCGGCGTGAGCGGCGACGTGTGTAGGCGTTCCGCGTGTTTAACTTCATCGGCGTACATACCGAATCCGATAGAAGCTTTTTGCCTCGTTCGCGGGCGCGTCGCGCGGCCGCCGAGTTTCGCCGCCGAAGAGGAATTTTCACCCCGCGCACGCGTCCACGACTGCAAGATTTCGCTGGAGACGAACGACGAACACCCGCGAGTCTGCTTTGACTCGCTTTGATGAGGTGAACGCGGACAGGCCTCTTCGGTTCGGGCAGTCCGCGACGCGCGACACGCGCGTTCGCAACTCGCTCTGTGTATTCACGCCGACCTCTGAGCGATCGAGGACGATGGCGACTGAGGTGGTGGTGCGTGCCTGCCTTCGCCGCGCTCGCATTTTCTTGACTCAAGTGCCCGCCGTCTGCGTCGACCCTCGATTCTGAACTAACACCGATCGTGCACCTTCTCTGCCGCAGGAACCGAACGAGAATGTCGCGGAGATCAAGAACTCCGCGTTCATCCCGCTGGGCATGAACTTCATCAAGGTACGCGCGGACGACTCACCGAGACGCACCGACGACGATATGCACCGGTTCGTTCCCTCGCTCACCCGTAACCCCTCGCACGCCATTTGCAGGAACTCGCCCTCGAGCTCATGCCCGAGACCGAGAAGGACGGTCTGAACGACTTCATGCGCATGGTCCGGCTGTTGTTCCACTTCGAGTATCTCGACTCGCGCGACAAGCTGAAGCGGAACTTCGATCTGGTCACGGCGGCGCAGGAACAGAACGACGCGCTCATCGCGCTCACCGAGACCCAGCTCTCGCCGAAAGAGTTCGCCGATCTGTCCGTGGACTTCGTCACGGATTTCTGCTCGCTGATGGCGGACGCGAACTTCTCGCTCCTCACGCAGACGGAGTGGGAGCTGGCGAAGGCGGAGGATTTCATGTTCGACCTGCCGATCGAGATCGCGTGGGACAAGTTCGACAAGGAACTGCTGGGGACGCTGCTGAGACAGAACCCCGCGCTGAGCCAGGGCTTGACGCAGTTTGCGGATTCGGCTTTGCTCTTCAAGCGCGGGAACGGCTTGGCGAAGGCGAAGGGCATGTTCATCGCGCAGAAGATCGACATGCTGCTGGAGATGCTGCTCATGGAGCCGCTGCTGGCGTTCATCGGCAAACCCAAGCCCGTGATCGCGGACATCAACGAGGGCTTATCCCGACGCTCCGCGGCGGTGCGCGAGGACGGCACCATGGAGGAGGAGCGGCACGACACGATGACGATCGAGCGCCGGACGCTCCGCCGGTTGCTCCCCACGCCGTTCGCGGTGTTGCGCCACCTGCTCAGCACGCACGAGCTGCAGGAACCGACGTTCAAGGAGGTTGTGATTCTGTACCGCATGGCGAAGCCGAAGGACGACTGCAAGCCCGGCCCGGGCGGCGCCGGGCCGCTCGTGCTGAAGTCGTTCCACGACATCCCGATGGCGGACATGGAGATGATCTTCCCCGAGATAAACATCCAGGTCCGGTTCAGGGACATGCTGATCAACGTCTCCCTCGCGGTGGTGGCGCTGGGCACGTTCCTGTGGACGCTCATCTCCGGCGTGGAGTGGACCAAGGAGATCATCACGCTCATCTCCGTGCTCGGGGGCAAGGTGGCGCAGTCCGCCACCGCGCTGATGGCGGCGCAGACGCGCTACGCGGGGGCGATGGCCAAGGAGATCCAGCAGAAGAGCGACAACAGCCAGGTGGGCATGCTGATGCACCTCATGGAGTCCATGGAGGACCAGGAGTGCAAGGAGATGATCCTGTCGTACTGCGTGCTGTCCGCGAACGGCAAGAGCATGACCCTGAAGGAGATCGACACCAAGTGCGAGACGCTGCTGCACAAGCGGTTCGGGCTGAGCGTCGACTTCGACGTCGAGGGCGCCGTCGTCAAGCTGCTGCGCGAGGGGCTCGTCGAGCAGCGCGCGGGCGTGCTGTACACGGCGACGCCCCTGCGCAAGGCGCTGCAGCGGCTGGACACCAAGTGGGACAACCTGTTCACGTACACGGACGACGGCGGCGCGGCGATGCAGTCCAGCCTGGTGATGCAGGAGGAGACGGCGAGGAAGGTACGGTACCAGACGGTGGAGGCGGAGCTCGCTCGCTCGCTGAGCAAGACGGACGTCGAGCGCGCGGCGGTTGTCGGCAAACTCAGGGAGCAGCAGGACGAGATCACCGAGCGGATCAAGGTGCTCGAGAGCGCCATGACCAGCTACAAGTGGCGCACGGGGTGAGATTAAAGCGACTTTAAGCGTCACGCGTGTTTTGTGAATAGAGGCGAGAGGTTGACGCGCCCTCTCTCATTCGTCGCGAATCTTCGTCGCTCGTCGCGCGCGCGGCGTTCGCGCGTTATTCGTCGGCGCCGTCCGCGTCTTCGTCTTCGTCGGGTTCTTCCTCGGCGTCGTCACCATCCCCCTCTTCTTCGTCCCCCGCGGCGGGGTTCTCCGCCTCTTTTCTCTTCTTGTCCTCCCGCTCTGTCCTCTGCGCCGACTTCGCCGCGGCGTTCTTTTTGAAACCTGCGAACGCGAGAGGGGGGCGCGTCAGTCGAGCGGCTTCGGTTTTTCAAACCACGGGGGCGCGGTGGGCACACCGGAAAAGAACGTGAATCGCGCGTCGTGTCGTACCTTCCAGTGACTGCCTCAGCGGTTCTGCGAACTCGCCGAACTCCAACTCATCGATCGCCCTAAACACGTCGTCCACGCTGATGGTCTGCCTCTTGCCGTCGCGGCAGATGTCGTTGGCGGTGGCAGTAAGGTAGTGGATGAAGATCTTGGCGGACTCCGTGAAGGCGAAGAGCGCCTCTTTCTGGATGTTCCCTTCCTGCTTGTTACCCTTGGCATCAGGGCCGAGTTCGGCCATCAACTCATTCAGCTTGTGCTTCACGAGACGCTTGATGTGCGCCGCGGGGAGGTTGTCCTCGGACATCTTGAATCTCGCTTCGGTGAGGACGCGGGAGGGCGATCTGGCGCGAGAGCGAGTGCCGAGACGTTTTACACTGGGCAAGCGGAATGTATCCTGAATAGGCTATGGGCCTATTTCAAACCAAAATGTCAGCGACGTCGGCGCGAAGACGCGTGGTCTCCGTGGCGACGCAAGGGACCTCATTACGCGAACGCGCACGACCCCGTGCACGAGTGCATTCGAGAACTCGAAGCACCGTACCGTGGGAAGTATCGACGCCGTCGTCGAGTTCTCGCGTGCACTCGCTCTCCGAGGGCGAATAGTCGCGTCCCGCGAAAAGCCGTTGGTGAGGAGCTTTTCCTCAACGATTGTCGAAGTCGCGAGCGCAACTCGCAGCTTCCTCACGAACACTCAGGTGGCGCGCGTGCCGAAGTGCACGATGTCGCGTGTTTCCGCGCATGCGCTCGTGCTGGTGCTCTCGCTGTCTGTCTTGGTGTCCGGCGTCCAAGCGCAGACGAAGCCCACGGACGCGGTCGGGACCAACTCTCTTCCCGTGTACTCCATCACCGCCGACGAATGGAGCGACGACGTCCTGGATGACCCGTCGGAGACCGTCGTCGCGGTCACCTCTGCCGGGTCGTGCGTGTGCGACCTCACGGAAGGTGCCTGCGACGGCAACTGCTGCTGCGACCCCGACTGCACGGTACGCGCCCGACGCCTCGTCCCAACCTTTTCCACGCCCCGTCGTCGGCCAACGAGTCGTTTCGTATCTGTTTTTCCTGCGCGCTTCTCGCGTTCCGCGCTGACCCGTCGCGCTCGCTCAACGTTCCTCGCGTTCGCAGTCCACCGAGCTCGGGCTGTTCACCGCGCGCTCAGACGATGACACGCTCACGGTGTGCCTCGACGAGGGCCCGGCGCCGCCCTCGCTCGATTACTGCGTGCCGTCTTCGGCGATGTCCAGCGTGAACCTCGAGTCGAGCAGCACGCTGAGCGTGGTGAAGAACAACGAGGCGTCCATGTCTTTCCTCTCGCAGCAGCTGTGCATCGTCGACAGCAACAGCGCCGAGCTCGGAAAGTACTTCACCGACCCCGGGTTCGCCACGACGGACGATCTTGCCACCGCGCGCACGAGGGAAATCGGCAAGTTCTTCACCCCCGACCCCACCGCTGTGGCGGCGGCGGTGGCGGTGAAAGCCACCGCCGCGGCGTCGAGTCTGTACCGCGTGAACGACACGATCGCCGCCACCGGCGCGCCCGGGAACGTGTTCACGCTCCCCGGGAAGACCTTCTCCGGGGTGTGCGGGTACACCAACGTCGTGGGGTTCGGCTTGCCTCTGCCCTCGGCGATCGAAGAGGACGCGGCTGAGTGCGACGTCCCGCTCACCAACCTGGCCACCGCCTGCACCGGCTCGACGCTGAGCTCCGAGAACCTGATCAACAACCTCCGCGTCGCGGACACCAAGGGAAGCTCCCCGACGTACATCGCGCCCACGGTGAGTTCCATGAAGTACCGCGCGCGCGTCGGAGGGAACGAGCAGACCCTCACGGCGGTGACGGGCGTGACGTCCCCGGCGGCGACGTACGACGCGGCGACGGATGTGTGCGAATTCGCCGTCGCGGAGGCGCACTTCACCGTCACGCACACCGGCGCGGGGAGCATCTCTGCGGTGAGCGTCGATCTCGTGTACACCGACGCCATCGGCGCTGAAGGCGGGCAGTGGAACACGAACGCGGGGACCGGTGTTGTGCCGTCCGTCGATCCCAACTCGCTGCGGCAAAAGTTCTCGGTGACGTTCGTCAAGTCCGGCTCCGCGGCGGTTCCCAAGAGCGGGTCCCCGGGATATGTCGTGGGCGCGCCGTTGATGGCGGGGACTGTCACCGTCGATCCCGCCGCGTCGAGCGCGAAGGAAGCGGTGTCCCGACTGGTGGACGGGTTGCCCGTTCCCGCCGCCGGCTTGGACGGCCACTGCGGCGCGAACTATAAGTCTCCCGTGCGTTTCGGCGTGTCCCAGTCGTCTTCGTGCGCGGTGCCTTTGACGCTCTCCGGCCTGCAGGCGTTTTGCGAAGGCACCGGCTCGAGCGGCTCCGTGGACGCGTACATGAACGTCATCGCCACGACGTCGGCGGCGGACGGCGTCGCGCCCACCGCCGGCGCGCCCCTCCCCGCGCAGCTCACGGACGGCTTGTTCTACTCCGTCGCCACCGCGAGCTTGAGCCTCTCCGCGGCGACTGCCGTCGTGGCGGGCTGGGCGGACGCGTCGTACCTCAACGTCGCGGACTGGCGGGCGTGCTCCGCGACGGACGACTCGGACTGCGCCACGGAGATCGCCGCGCTCGGCGCGCCCGCGGAGAGCATGTCGTGGGACGCCTCCACGAACACGTGCAGCAACGTGGTCGTCGGCATCAACCTCGACGTGCTCACCGCGAAGGTGGGCACGATGGACAACCCCCAGTCGCGCGTTTCGCGCGTGTCACCGGAATGGAAGTACGACTCGTGGACGTACGCGGACCCCTACGCGTCGTCGAGCACGCGTCAGGATTTCATGCTCACGTCCACGGCGCGTTTTGTGGAGATGGAGCAGGCATCCGCGGAGGGCGTGACGCCGGCGACGCCCCCCATCTTCCCTTCCCTACCCGCGGACGTGTTCTACCCGTTTGTCAGCGCGGGGCCGGCGGGTGGAAGGGCGGCGGCATCCGCGTCCTGGTGGTTCGCGGTGGTGGTTGCGCTCGTCGCGGCGTTGGCGACGACGAGGCAAGAGTGCTGAGCGCTGAGTGTTCTAATACAATTGTGCAGTCTATCGGTAAAACGACGCCTATTCCTCTCCGGGCTTACCACCCGGGACGAGCAAAGCGATGTTGTTGCCGTTGAGCAGGATCTGGTCGAGTTTCGCGACCACCTTGCTCCCCTCGGCGGTCATCTCACTGCGCGCGGAAAGGCGGGGACGGGACGGTCAGAATCGAAACTCGCGTCGCGCGGGGAAGGAAGACTCGGGCTGGGGCTGAAAAGAAAAAAATGCCCTCGATCGTTCGAGACCGGACGCCAGGCGTCGCGTGGAGGCAGCGTTCGGGCTCACGCGGGTTGCCACTCACTATTCGACCACATCCTCGAGCACCATGTTGACGTACACGTCAAACCCCCTGAGCGTTCCCACCATCTCCTTGTCCGATTTCATGATGATCCAGATGCGCGACCCCACGCACCGATCCACGAGCTCGGAAGGAAGCAGCTGGCTGGGGTTCGTGGCCATAGCCTTCGTCGGGAGGGCCGCCATGTTCGCCTCGCTTCACGTGAACGTGTGCGTGCGCGTGGCGTTACGTCGAAAGCCGCGTCGGGGTGGACGAACGGCGCGTGCGAGAGTGAGGACGGCGCGCAGGGTTTTTCGGTTGAGCAATTGCCGCTCTTTCGTCAAACTGTTCGATTTGTTTTTTTCTCGTCGCCAGCCAAGTTTAGCGACGGTCCGGTGAGCGACAGTTGCGATGCTTCGCGGCGTGCTAGTACGCGTTGTTGTCGAATTGAAAGTGGGTCGTCCGGGGCATCATCTCTCGTCTCTCCGAGTCTGTCTCACGCGGCACCCGCGCCCGCGCCCGCCGCCGCGCCCACCTTGCACGCCTCGAACCCAGCCTCGAGCTCCGCTCTGTTCAGCTGCTTCCCGATGAACACGAGCCGCGACGTGCGCGCCTCGCCGTCTTCCCACGGGCGGTCCGGCATACCCTCGAACAGCGCGTGCACGCCCTGGAACACGTAGCGGTCGTCGCACCCCTCGATTGCGAGCACGCCCTTCATACGGAACAGATCCTGCCACCTGTCGTTCAGAAGCATGCCAAGCCAATCGTTCACCTTGTCGAGGTCCACCTCGCCATCCATCGACAGGCTCACGCTCGTCACCGCGTCGTCGTGCACGTGATGGCTGTGGCTGTGGCCGTGCTCGCCGCACACATCGCACTCCGCCTCCGCCGCGGCGTCGCCGTGCGAGTGCGAGTGCGAGTGGCTCGGGTCATCACACGCGGGATCCTCACACTTTTCCTCGCCGTGCGAGTGCGAGTGCGAGTGCGAGTGCGAGTGCGCGGGCTCGGGCTCAATCACGTCCTGCACGCGGTCCAGGTCAAACCCGCCGATGCCGAGCACGAAGTCGAGGTCCACCCGCGCTTTTTCCGCGCGCTGGACGGTGGCAAGGTTGTTGATGGTCTTCACGCGCGCCTCGACGGACTTGAGCTCCGCCTCCGTCACGAGGTCAGTCTTGTTCATCACGAGCCGGTCGGCGAACGCCACCTGCTCCAGGGCCTCATTGACCACGCCCTCGGGCTTCTCCTCGTCCAGGTGCCTCATCGCGTACTTGGAATCCACGAGGGTCACAACGCCGTCCAGGCGAAGCGTGTCCAGCAGGTCGGGCTCGAGGTAAAAGGTCTGAATGATGGGCGCGGGGTTCGCCAGACCGGTGGTCTCGATCAGGATGTGATCGAACTGGCCTTTCTTCTCCGTCACCAGTTTGCCGAGCATGTCCACCAGGTCGCCGCGCACCGTGCAGCACAGGCAACCGTTGTTCAGCAGCAGGATGTCCTCCTCCGCGTCGTCTTGGAACGCCACAAGTTCGCTGTCGATGTCGATCTCACCGAACTCATTCTCGATGACCACGATGCGCTTACCGTGGTCGCCTTTCAAGATGTGGTTCAGCAGCGTGGTCTTGCCGGATCTGCGCGGGGAGGAAAGGGCGGGCGGGTCAGGAACCGACAGGAAAAGAAAGAAAAACAACGTCACTCGCCTAGGGTTTTTTCGTCATCGGAGAATCACCCAACCGCCGCGGTGGGGACGGCGTGTGCTCGGACGCACGCGCGAGGAAAACTTCCGCAGGACGCACCCGAGGAAGCCAGTCAAGACCGTGACGGGCACGCGCTTGTCCTTCACCGCTTCAGCACCGGCCGCGGCGCAGGAGACGCTGAGACGACGCGCGGCACGCGCGGGGCGAATCGATGCACCACGGGTCACATGCTGGGCGCCCTTCGCGGCGCGTTGGCCGCGGAACGAGGCGGGGGTAACACCTCCCTGAAGCAGAGCCGCAGACATCGTCATCGGCGTACGACGAAGCGAGAGCTTATGCAGGGACGCCGCTCGGTGTTGTGGCGTGGCTCTGGCTGTAGGGAGCTCGGTTGTTCGGAATCCGACGATTCACGAACCTTCCGTAACAGTTTAGGATATTTCGGGACACTTTTCAGCGCTTTTTGCCATAAACACCCAGCAGCCTATTTCACGTCGATCATGTCATCCCCCCCCTTGGCTTCCTTGTTCATCTCGTCCCACACGCTCTCGATGTCGATGTCCTCGTCGTCGAAGACACCCTCCTCGTCGTCTTCGTCGTCGTCGTCCTCGATGATCTCGTGGCCGCCTTCCCAGTCATCCTCCTCGTCGTCGTACGGGTTGGAGATGGTGTCCTCCACGGCCAACAGCTCCGCGCGCGTGTACCCTCCCCCCTTCGCGTCCCTGCCCTCTCTCTCCGAGCGCAGGTCGTCGAGCAAGTTCGAGACCTTCTGCCCGCGTTCGAACGAGTCGTCGTACACGAACCTGATCTCCGGCGTCAAGCGCAGCGACACCTTCTTGCCGATGTTGCGCCGGCAGTAGCCCTCCATCTTTTTCAACCCGTTGATGGCGTTTTGCTTGCCGCGCTCGTCGCCGAGGATGGACACGAACACCTTCACCACCTGCAGGTCGTTGGACACTTCCACGTCGGAGACCGTGACCATCACGGAGATCACGTTGTCCACGCCCATGCGCTCCTCGGGGGAAATCATGCTGCGAATGTTCTGCGCGCGCGACGAAGGGGAAAAGTTAGCGTGCGAACAAACCTAGGGTTTTGGTGCGACGCGTATCGCGCGCAGAACGGAGCGGGCGCCTACCTTGTCCGTCTGCAGCATGTTGGAAATCTCTCTACGCATCTGTTGCTGCACCTTCTGCACCCGTCGAGGGTTCGCGCACTCCACACGCAGCGGGGTGATCGCGGTACGAGGCGCGCTCGTCTGCGAAATGGCGTGCGTTTTTTTGTGTCTCGCGCGGAAGGGCGCCGCGAGGGCGGGGCACATGGAGGAGACGCGCAGGGCGGCACCGCGGTGCAGAGACGCGCCGGCGCCAGCGCGCGGTGTCTGCGAGGAGGAACGCATATCCGCTCCGCAGGCGGAGGGGCGAGCCGCGGTCAACATGCTCGCGACCGACGTCATCGGGTGACGTGTCCGCGCGTGCAGACGAAAGTGCGATGCTGCTTGCCAGTTCTTCGGGAAAACGGACCCGGGGCGAATTTCGGCGGAAGACGTGCCGACTGCAGTTTTGGTCAACCCGCGGCCAACTACTTTCGAGAAACGCCGGATGCAGACAGCCGCGCCCGCCACTTCGAGGCGCGCGCGCGTGGGGGAGGAGGCGCGTCCTTCCCGCACGGACTGTCACGCTTTCGCGGCGCGCGCCCTCCTCGGGTGTCAGCGGACCGGCGTGCGAGCCGCAAGAAGAGTCCAAGGCTTCGCCACTTTCGGAGACGCAACGTTTGGTCCTAAAACTGGAAGGTTTCTCACTCGACGCGCGGAGAGTGCGACGATGTCCTCGATGACGAACACGAGGTCAGAACGCGTCGACGCGGAAGCTATGACTCCGCCGAGCTCGACGCGTCGTCCCAGCGTGGCGGGCGAAAGTTTCGGTGATGTCTCATTCGGCTCGGCGCGCACACCCCCGTCCAAATCTGTCACCTGCGCGGGCGGATTGTTGAGGAGCGCCTCGCCGCAGATGCGCGTTCCATGCGCCGCGAGCGGGCAAGGCCTCGTCGCGGTGAACTCGCCGACGTCGAAAGCCGTGGAGGCTTTCAAAAAGCGAAAACGGCCTCCCGCGCTGAGCATCTCGAACGACATGCTGACGCACGGCGCGGGCGTCTCCATGCGCCTCGCGACGGAAAACGACTTGCGCGACGCCGGCGCGGCGGAGGAGACGGTCGTGGTTGAAGGCGACACGTTCGCACTGAGCAGCAAGCGGGGCAAACGGAGACAATCGTGCGAGGACGCGTATACCGCGGCGCCCGGGCTTGACGGCGACCCGACGCAGGGCATCTTCTCCGTGTTCGACGGGCACGGAGGCAGGGAGGCGGCGGATTTCGGCGCGGCGCGCCTGCACGAAGAGATTTTGCGGGAAGTGCGTCTGGCGGAGAGCGCCGAGACGGCGACGGAGACCGGGTTCGTGGAGCACATCAAGGCTGCGATGATTCGCGGGTTCCTGGCGACCGACCGCGCGTTTCTGGCGGAAGGGCACCTGCGCGGCGGCGCGACGGCGACGACGGCGTATCTTCGAGGGGGCCGGATATGGGTGGCCAACGTGGGGGACTGCCGCGCGGTGATGCGCGAGGGGGGCGAGGCGAAGGCGCTGACGCACGACCACAGGCCGGATAAGGCGGAGGAGCGGGACGCGGTGGAACGCCGAGGCGGAGAGATCGTCCAAGTCAAGGGCACGTCGCGCGTGCAAGGCGTGCTCGGCGTGAGCCGAGCGCTCGGTGATCGTGATTTGAAGGAGTACATCACTGCAGAGCCCGAGGTGTTCTCGGGTCTGGTCTCTGAGACGTCGGAGTTCCTCATCTTAGGCACCGACGGGCTGTGGGACGTCGTTGGCAACATGGAGGCGACGGACGTCGTGGCGCGGGCGATGGCCGCCGCCTCGGGGGGAAGCGATGGTCGGAAAGGTACCGATTCGGCCAGCCGAGAGCTCGTCGATCTGGCGCGCGTGCGGGGTAGCAGGGACGACATCAGCGTTCTGATAGTTGAGCTTCGGGAGTATCGCGCGGGCGCGACGCCCGCGTCGTCTCCGGAGGGAAAGGGAAACTAGCGTAGTAGACAACGTGTAAAAGGAGACGCGTTTGAGTTTATCTAACTTTTATGACTACAACAAGGCGCGGCGATGAGTGTAAGCTGAGCTATTGCGCTTAGATCGTGGTCCCGTTAGGGATGATCGCGTCCTTGCACACGACGATGATGCCGTCCTTGATGATGTAGCCCTCATCTTCGTGGTTAGCGTCCTTCACGTTGTCCTTGTTGATGATCTTGCAGTCCATGCCGATGCGCGCGTTCTTGTCGATGATCGCGCCGCGGATGGTCGTGCCGGCACCAATGCCGATGGGCGTGCAGCCGGGGAGGGACTCGCACTCGTGCGTCTCCTCGTAGTAGTCGGCACCCATGATCATGGTGTCCTCGATCACGCACCCCTCCTGGATGGTCGAGCGGAGGCCGATCATGGAGTTGGTGAGGACGGACTTGTGGATGAAGCACCCGTCGCCGATGGTGGAGCGGGTCACGTTGGCGTCGAGAAGCTTGCTGGGGGGCAGGAAGCGGGACTGCGTGTAGATGGGGGTGCCGCGGTCGTAGAACGAGAACTTCGCCTTCTCCGGGTCGTTGCAGTTCAGGTTCGCGTCGTAGAACGCCTTGATGGTACCGATATCCTCCCAGTAGCCGTCGTACAGGAAAGCCTGGACGTGCATGCCCATGTCCTTGGCGGAGGGGATGATCTCGCCGCCGAAGTCGTGGGACTCGGGGAAGTGCTCGTCGAGCAGGGACTCCATCGCCTTCGCGGAGAAGACGTAGATGCCCATGGACGCGATGAAGGGCATCTCCTTGGCGCGCTCGGCGTCGAGGCCGAGGATGGTGGTGTCCACCGCCATCGCCTTGAGGGCGTCGCCTTCGGGCTTCTCCGCGAAGTCAATGATGCGACCGGACTCGTCGATCTTCATGAGACCGAACGCCGCAGCGCGCTCCTCGTCCATAGGGACGGCGGAGACGGTGATGTCGGCGCCAACCTCGCGGTGCTTCTTGATGAAGGGGCCGTAGTCCATACGGTAGAGGTGGTCACCGGAGAGGATGATGTACTCGTCGCACTTGGACTCAGAGAAGAGCCAGAGGTACTGGCGCACGGCATCAGCGGTGCCCTGGAACCAGTCCTTGTTCACGGGGCTCTGCTGCGCGGCGAGAACCTCGACGAAACCCTGGCGGTTGTAGGTGCCGACGTTGCTGTTGTACGCCTGGGAGAGGTGACGGTTGAGCGACGCCGAGTTGAACTGCGTGAGGCAGTAGATCTTGTTGATGTCGGAGTTGATGCAGTTGGACACGGGGATGTCGATGAGGCGGTAGTTGGCGCCGAGAGGAACCGCGGGCTTCGCGCGGGTCTTCGTGAGGGGGTAGAGGCGGGTGCCCGCGCCGCCGCCGAGGATGATCGCCAGCACGTTGTCCGTGGAGTCGGAAATCTCGGTCTTATCCGAGGTGGAGGAGGCAACCTCCGCCTTGACCGCGACCGCGCGGGTGGTGCGGGTCACCTGCTCGGGGATATACGGGGAAATCGTCGGGAAAGCGTTCGGTCAGATGAGATCACACGGCGATCGGGTCGTGAAGGGGCCCTCGCGGGCCCCTTCCGCTTTCGTCCCGTGAAATATCAACGGGCATCGAGCAGAAGACGCACCTTCGCCTTGGCGCCGGTGCGGGCGGCAGCGAAAGCCTTGCCGCGGAAGGCCTGGCGGGAGCCTGCGAGATGAGGAGTGGAGGGTTCGACTGTCAATGTCGGCGTGGGAGTTGTTCGACGGTCACCGCGGTTCATCGGTCGCGAGGCGACCCGGAGCGTCGACTCCGGATCGTCCGTCGCGGCATCGGCCTCCAAACGTCGCGAGTAACAAGATACATCTCGCAGTTCCCGATGGCGCTGTTAGGACCGGGAAACGCACCGAGCTTGGCCGTGGAGGCGCCGGACACGAGCGAGGGCGCCGAAGCGCGCATGGAGACAGCCTGCATCTCGACGTACGGGTGCGCTGATGCGATATGTCAAGTCGAGTGCGTCGCGGCCGTGGCTTACTCGACGCCGGTTCGCAAAGGACTTTCAGGATAAAACGACCGGGGGGAAGCCACTCGTTGGCCACTTGGCGTGCTGAGCTGTTTCCATGCGGACTCACACGCCTTGAGAGAATATGCTTCTCAGTCTGTAGCCTGTCACAGACGCGTTTCGCAGATATGGGCCCAAATTTCAAAAATTCGCCAGGTGGTCAAAAACAACAACGAACGTCTTTTTACGACACGTGCGTGCGATCGCACGACCCATTCGAAGAAGCGCGGCGCACCTCGACCCAATCATGTCCCCGCGGAAGCTGGTCGACGCGCTACCTGACCGCGTCCTCGTGTATGCGCGAGTCAAACCGGCTTCGGACTCTGAGGAATCTGAGCTCGCGACGTCGTGCGACGTCGTAGATGTCGGTATTTCCGCAACCGCGCCCCCAGTCTCGAAGACGTTGACCGTGACGAACCGCATGGCGGCGTGCGTGTCCAAGAGCTTCGCCATGGACCGAGTGCTCGGCCCGACGTGCACGCAAAAAGATGTGTACGAAGCCGTGGGCGCGCCGGTGCTCGATTCCGTGCTGCAGGGATGCCACGGGTGCGTCATGGCGTACGGCCAAACCGGCAGCGGCAAAACGCACTCGATGCTGAATTTGCCTGACAGGGGACAGACCGAAGACGCGGGCCTCATGCCGAGACTCGCGGTTGATTTATTCACGCGCATCGCCGCGGATTGGGGAAACATCTACGAGGTTCAGATCGCGATGGTCCAAATTTACAACGAGTCCGCGATGGACTTGCTCTCTAAGTCCAGCGACAGGATGAACCATCGGGGGTCGCCGCCGGGCCCGCTCTCGAATCCCACGCTCAAAGCCACGCAGCGCAAACCCGCGGACGGAGGCGGCTGGGAGCTCTCCGAGTGCGCGTGGATCCGGTGCACCTCTCCGGAATATCTCCTCGAGTGTTTCCGCAGAGGGCAAAAAGGACTCGTGTACGCGGAGACGATGATGAACAAGCACTCTTCGCGTTCGCATTGCGTGCTTCAGCTCCAGGTGAACCGTGTCCCGCGACTCGACACCGCCGCCGTCGCCGAGGGGACGGGGAAGGTCGAGCTCGTTCAGCAGCGCGGTCTGCTGACGGTCGTCGATATGGCCGGCAGCGAGCGCGTGAAGAAGACGCAATCGCGAGGTATTCGATTCAACGAAGCCACGAACATCAACACCAGCCTTTTGACGTTCGGTAACGTCGTCCACGCTCTGGCGAAGAAGAGCGCGCACGTCCCGTATCGCGACTCCATGCTCACAAAACTCTTGGAGTCGTCGTTGTCGGGTCTCAGCCGCACGGCGTTGCTCGTGTGCGTCGCTCCCGAGCAAAAACATGCTCAGGAAACCTCGACGTCACTGGAGTTTGCTTCGAGGTGCATGCGCGTCGAGGCCAAACCTCGCGTGCGGTCTGCCGCGGTGGAGGTGGATCCGGCTACGCTCGCTCGCGAGTTGGCGGATGGCTCCTCGTTCTCCGCGATGGAAGTCCTCAATCGGCAGATGGTCTCGTCGAAGCAGCAACTGGACCGCGAGAAAGAGGAGCGCGCGGAAAAGGAGGAGCAGCTGAGCGACACCATCACGCGAGAGAGAAAAGAACGCGCGCAAACGGAGACCGTGATGCGAGTTCGTATCAAAAAGCTCGAAGCCGAGATTTCTTTGCTCCAAGAGCAGCTCGACGATGCCAGACGCGAAGCTCGCGAGTCCAAAGACGAGTTGACTCGAGCTTTCGAGTCTGTCGCGGCTGGTAAGCAAAAGTGCGATGCGCAGCTCGCGAGGTGCGAGGCGCTGGAACAGGAGCTCGAAGCGGAACGTAGCGTAACGCGAGATGCGCTGAAACGCGCGGAATCATCCGCCGAAGACGAGCTTCGAGCGCTGCTTCGTCGCACCAAAGAGGAGCAGGCCACGATCCAGGCGCGTCTCAACGCCGAGATCGAGCGCGAGCGGGCGAGCCGGAACGAAATCGAGGCTACCCTTCGCGCGGAGCTGAAGCGGGAACGCCAAGAGCGCGCGGAGAAAGAAAGTTCGCTTCGTGAGACCATGAGCCGCGAGAAGGCTGAGCGCGAAGAGACGGAGCAACAACTTCGTGATGCTCTCGACCGCGAGCGATCCGAACGCGCGACATCGGAAGACGCACTTCGCGCGTCGCTCGAACGCGAAACCAAAGAGCGCGTCGACGCGGAGGAGAAACTTCAGCTCCGAGTGACCGAGCTCGAAACCGAGCTCGCGTCTGTGAAACTCCAGCTTTCCGACACGAAGCGCGAGTCGATGGATATGGACAGAAAGCTGTCGTGCGCGCGCGGAGATGTCGCCGAGGTGGAAGAGAGATTCGTCGCGCAGGGAGAGAGGATCGCCGCGTTGACTTCCGAGCTGGAGGGAACCCGCGAGGCGGCGCGCCGCACAGCTGAAGATGCGAAAGCGTCTGCGTCTGCGAAAGAGAAACTGGTGCAGGAGCTCGAAACCAAGTTACTCGAAAGTGTGGCCGCGGAGCAGGCTGCGGCGACGTACGTGGATGAGCAGAAAGTGCAGGTCACTGCTTTGACTTCTGAGCTCGAGGAGGCTCGCGAGGCTGTGCGCCGCGCGTTGCAAGACGCCGACGCATCCGCGGACGCGGAAGATCGTATCTTGCGGCGGGTGCACGAACTGGAGATCAAGTGCCAGGAGAGCGTTGCACGTGCTGACGCGAGTGACGCCTCACGAGAGGCATTCGAAGACGAGCTCTCGCAGCTGCGTGCGGAATGGCACGATGACTTAGTGGAGCTGGAACGCGCGTCCGTCACGACGTCGAAGGAAGCCGAGGCGACGGCGCGTCAGAGGTTGGCCTCGGGGATTTCTGTCATTAAGCGTGGACGAAATGGAAAGATGTACAGACGGATGGTGCGATGCAATCTGGACACGGACATCCTCGAGTGGGCGCCTGTCGGAGACTTCCGAAAGATGTCTATCAAGGGTGCTTACATCCAGTGGGCTAACGACGGCTCCAGCTTCATGATCCGCGGGCCGAAACGAGACTTGGAGGTTGAGGTGACCGACCGCGTCGTCGCTTCGTGGGGAAGAGCGCTGCATCGCCGTCTTCCCGCCGTGACTGGCAAGAAACAACTCACCCCGTTACGGCTGGTTATTGGTAAACCAACACAGCCCGGCGGGTTCCAGTCGGGATGGGACGAAAGCTTCCCGACGAGTCCTGCGAGCACGGCCGCGGCTACGGCGGACGTCGCTGCGAAAAAAAAACTCGAGCTCGTGTACAGCGCCAGAGCCGGTCTGCGTCGATAGCCTATTACATAGCACTACAAGTATTGTTGATATTCATCAAGCGATTTGATGCCCTCACTTGCGATCCATCACCCCCCCAGACCATTCATCTGGTCGCCAATCCGCGAGGTCTACGGTCGGATTCAGGAGCGTTCCCGCGCCTCCGCCGACTAAGCACCTCATCGCCTCAGACGCCGTCATTGTGTTGTGACACGCTGCCGCAAAGAAATCAGACATTTTCTGCCCTATCCGATCTCTGAGCTTCGCAGGTGGCGGGTCTGGTTCCGCGGCGTCGAGAAATCTTTTAGTTGCATCCTGCCACGTGAGTCTTCGGAGATCCTCCGCCGGCATAGGCTTGGGCTCAGTGTGTAGCACCTCACGAACGCAAGCGGCAAACTCCTCCCTGGTGGAGTACGTGCGGCAGTTTGCGAACGTCGAGAAGAACTCGTTGGAAGGATGACGAGCGCAAACCACGAATTTGCCCATCGCGAGAGCCTCCGCTGTGGTGGTGGCGACGACGTCAGACAACGAGGGGTTGATGAAGAATTTGTATCCTTGCGTGTTCTCCCCCGCGTGATCTGCGCGTCCGTGGAAAGTGAGCGGCAGTTTCTGTCGCGCGGCGGTTTTTATGACGTCCTTAAAGTCGTCGCCGTCGCCGAAGACGTCGAGAGCCAACTGATTTTCCGACGCAGCGGTCTCGTTGTATTCTGCGACACGTTCGAGGAGTTCCAGGTAGCCCTTTGCCCAAACCACTTTCCCGATGAAGTATCCCCCCTTCGAGAAACTGCTCGTCTCGGTGTCCGTCGCTTCCGCAATCTTTCGACCCACGCCGATGAAGTGCGGCGAGACACCGTGCACGTTGACGGTGATGGATCTCGCGAAATCCTGAACCGCGCCGGAGAGCTTTATGATCTTGTGGCAGTGCACTCGCGCGACGGTGGCGTTGACCCCTCGAAGGAGCTTCTCCTTTTTCTCGCCGTCCTTCTCTCGTCGCGCGTATTCCAGATAGTTTGTGTGGATGATTCCCACGACGTGACTGAACTTGTCCGTCCAGCGCGTGCCATGGTGAAACCACGTTAAATGCTCCGGCTCCTCCAACACCGCCACATCCGCCTCTTCCTCGGGGACGCACTCGGTGACGTCTCCCACGGGGACGATGCTTCCCTTGTCGATGGCGTACCTGCCGGGATAAAAGTGAATATCGAAAGCCGGTTGGAAATCGACCCTCCCGGCGAGCCAGCTTCGGATGTACGCCTTCTGCTCTTCGGGGGTTTCGAACATCGCGTTCGGGTGCACCAGCTTCTGATCGCACGGAGCAAGCCAAGGGACGAGCAACGTGACACCGACCTCACCTCGCCGACTGAACTCTAAATAGGCTGCGCGGAGCAGAGGGTTCACCGAAGTACCAGTCATCCAAGGCAAAGACGCGGTGGTCACAATGGTGAAGTGCCTTCCCGGGTCCCGCAGCGAAGAAGCCTCAGGGGAAGACCTCCCGCGACGCCATCCTTTGAAAGGCATCCCGCCACACGGTCAGTCCACGGGAGATTGGCGCGACGCGTTCAACCCTTGGTAGGTTGGCCGCGCGCGTGAAGCTGACGGCAAGCGAAACCCTGTGCCTTTTACCCGCTTTTCGAACACGAGCCACGAGCGTGACTCAGAATCCGTCACCACACGCGCATACGATACGTGTTATCACGCTTGTTTCTCTGCGAGACAGAATCACAGAGCGTGCACGCGCGTCATCAGTCCACGGTGGGGTGGAGTCGAAGGGGCTTTTCCTGAAAGCTCACGAGTGTCACCGCATTGCACGTGCGCCAGTAGTGTCGTAGCCGGACGCGTTTGCGTGCAGCAGCGTCACCAGGTTTAAAGGGGATCGGGGATTCCTAATCCGGAGGCGCGTGAATCGCGGATTAAACACACGATGGGGAAAGCCGCGCCCGTGGAGCGCAACGTCGTGAACGATGACAAGAACTGGCGGCTGCGCATCAAAGAGGAAACGATGTCGCAACGACACTTTGAGTCGGAGTGGGGGTTCCTTTTGCCCGATCCTGAGGAGAGGAACGCGCGTGAATCGCCCCCCACTGAGGTGAAGCGGACGAAATATTTCGACATGAAAAAAGGCACCACGGTAATCGAGAAGCGAGTGCCCGCGACGGCGCGCGACCCCGCGGCGAAGGATGAAGTCCTCGATCCGAGGTCTGCAGCGGGAGTGGCGAAAGCTACGCATGATCAGCTCATGCGCGCGATTCCCAAGAATCCCGCCTTCATCACTTCGTCGCAAAAGTCATACGGTCAACGGCCGTCGCTCGAACAGTTTGGAGTGTCCGAGTTCGGGATGAAGTCGGTGATAAAGAGCGCAGGCATCGCTGTCCCAGACGGCTTGCAGGGATGGCAGACGAGAATCGGATACGAGGACCAGTGGGACGACGACGACGAATAGACTATGTAAACTATGACCATGAAAATCAATCCCTAAGAGTATTCCACTCGCTCGTGATCCATTTCGTCACCTCCGCTGCTATAGCCTGATCTGCCGGGGACGCGCTTCGCGTTCTGTCCGGGTGAAACTTCAGCATGGCGCGGCGATACGCCCCCTGTAACGCTTTTTTGGTCTTGCCGTGTCCATCGACTTTAATGCCGCAACGCTGCAAAAAGAGCCGGAGGTCCGCGCCGTGCGCCCAATTTTTCACCTTTAAAATCGCCGTCGCTTTTGCCGGAGATTGTGCGGTCTCTTCAGCCTTCTTCCTCGACTCGTTCTGTCGTAACTCCGCGAGCTTTTGTCTTTGACGCGAGGCGATTTCCTCCTCAGCCGCGCGTTTCCGCTTCCGCACAGCCCACGCTTCTTTACCGCTATCCCGCTTGGCGACGACGACGTTGACGAATTCTTCCTTTTCCAACAGCCCGGTGACGTCGATCCCCATCGCTTTCGCGATCCTCCTCAGCTCACCGGCTGATAAGGCGCTCAAGTCGACAGTTTTCTCCACGAGTTCCCACGCTTTCACCTCCGCCTGAAAGTCATTCGCGCTGGCTTGTCCTCTCTGGGTGGTTTTCGCGCCGGCTTCTCCTCTCTGGGTGGACGTATTGCGGCGATCACGTTCCATCAACGTGATATCGGAGTTTAGCGTGTTCAAGGCACGTTCATAACGAGACATCTGCGTCGAAATCGATGTGCGAGCTTCGTTGACTTTCTGTATCAGCGTCTGTATCGAACTCGTCGCCGCGTTGATGCTCAAGTTTAGCATAGGCTGTGGATGAAATCCGTATTGTGCCATCAGTACGTGGTACTGCTGTTGCGCCTGATTCAGCTGTTCGACCAGATACCGGTAGTATTTTTGCACATCATGCAAACGGATCCACGCGTTTCCCAACTCAAGCCTACTAGCGGCGACTTTCTGGGAATCACCCGGTTGCGGCGGCGGGGGCTTCGGCGGAGTTATCGTCGAAGGATCCGGCTGGAGCCCAGGTGCGGAATAGCCAGCGCCATAATAAGAAGGGTGAGGGCCAGCGCCAAAATTAGCAGGGTGAGGGCCAGCGCCAAAATAAGAAGGGCGAGCACCTTGACCTGCTCCTGGCTGAGCTTGCGGTCTTGGTCGGAGTGGAGGCTCTCTACTTCTAGAAGGCTTGACCGGTTTGCGACGCGCCGCCTTAGGCGGCGACGACGCCCTCGGCGCTGGTTTCGCTGCAGATTTCCGTGCTTTCTTTCTGGGCGTTTCGCGTTCCACGACCACTTCCTCCTCGTCATCAGATGAGAGCAGCTCGCATGGGTTCTCAGCGGTCCCTTTCGCACCAGGGGTTGGCGCATCCTCCTCCTTGGAGCCGCTAGACGTACTCGCTTGAGGTGTGCTTGGTGCTGCCTGCCTTGGGCGAGGCCTTCCCTCGATCTCATCCTCGCTGTCAGACGTATCACTGTCTGAGGCCAAGTCGATGCACTCCCCGCCTTTACCACCTGTCGCCGAGGGTGTCGTTTCAGCTTGGTGCGGCGACCCTTCGGTGAGAACGTACCCACATATCGGCACACTCTCAGATCTCGTCAGGTATAACACAGATCCTCGCTGAAGATAGCCGACGTATCCCGCCTTGAGCATCTTCAGTACGCCGAAGCGGTCCTTGACGTACACTTCGGCTATGGCTTTGAGCTCGAGCGCGAGTTCCGGAGCGAACACCAACCTGCACTCCACGTGGTGAGCGGCGACGCGCTCATCGAGAATGCCGAATCGTGCGTTCCGGCCGACGACTTTCGTTTCGCCGTCCCGAATAGGGATGGGTTTCAGCCCCTTCCCGTCCACGGGCCTGAGGTGGAACTCCTTCGTCTTGGTGCCCCGCTGTCCGAGATCCTCCTCTGCCTCAGGGTCGTCACCCGTAGGAACCTCATCCGCTCTAGCCATTCCGTCAGCAGGCTAACACCTACTTACCTAGACCACGTCATCCTACACCACGCGTGCAGCACCCGTGAAATGAGGTGGCCGCGCGCGAGGGCTTGCGGCTGCCCGGCGCGTAGCGAAATGTGTGCATCCCCACCAACGTGGCTTCAAAATCGTGGCTTTGAGTGTTTTCGTTACTCAAGCTTTCAACTTTCAAGAAAAGCTTTTTCTTTTGCATACCTTTGACTACCGGAGCTCCGCACCACACACTCTCCCAGCCTCTAGTGCGTCTCTCAGTGCAAACTGCGACACGTTCGCGCGTGCCCTCGTGTACGCGAGTACCGCGCTAGAGTATTTAATTCGAATGGTTCTCGACAAACGACCATCCTCGTGTTTGTGGACCTCAAGCGTCGACACCTGGACATCGACGCCTTTCCCCGCAGTCTCACGAACGACGTTCAGAAGCGTTGCCTCGCTGAACATCTCAGCGCCGGTAATCCACATGCTAACGTCGCGTGTATACATAAGCGCATGAGATAGACTCGTCTTTTCTTCGAGTTCTCCTTCACGTCGAAACATGTGGACCACACCATCTCTGACAGTGAAGCTTCGTTCCTGCGACTCCGGTCTCGAGCGCCAGTGGCCGCGGCTGACATAGCCCCGGTCGTTCCACGCCGATGCATCGAAAGGTGCTGTGTTGACCAGCACGAGTCCACCTTCGGCAGCTTGCGTCGCAACTTGCCAAGTGTTTCCGTAATCGCGCCGCGCATCACCGTCCGCAGCCGTGCCTCCCTGTCCAGCGACGAGCGCGACTTCAACCACGCCGCCCGGCGAGAGTACCGGCTCTGCCGCTCGGAAAAAGCCTGCGAGAAGCTCCCGGTTAAGGCTGATTCGGCCTTTGCCGGCTATATGAGGAAACATGAAACATATTCGATCCCAGCTTCGGCCTTTAAACGTCGTGTCGAGCATTGTGGCGTCGACGCCGTGCAGAAGCTCCACGCTGGGAGTGCCATTCAGCTCACGAATATTGTCGGACCCGCCCCACTGATTTTCGATGTCCTCGGCTGGCTCGAACGACGTCGCCGTGACGGTAACCCTGTCATCCAGCTCTTTACCTGCACCTACGGTCAATGCACGCGCGAAGCTAAAGTCTCCCTCGCCGCAAAGCAGAATCGATAGGGGCTGAGCAGTAGAAGAGGAAAAGTCAGACGGCGAGGACAACACGAACCCATCACCGCCTTCACGAATAACAGGAGTTCTCCAGTGCGAACTTGAGGGACTCAAACCTCGTAGCTTGCGACCGAGAGAGCGCAGGTGTGGACCGAATATCACGTCTCGCGGGACTGTTGATTGGATGCACGAGCGAAGCAATGCGCTCATTTCATTCGCCTTGATGAGTGCAGCGGCGCTACTGACACTGACTCGCTGGCATAGACGTACCGACCGTCTCTCTGAGACTGCAGGCGCAAAAGTACTGTCTCTGTCAGTTCCGACTCCCGACTGGCGCCGCAAGGGTTTTTATTTTTCCGGATCTGAGGGGCGCAGCGGTCACTCTCGAGGTCACGGTGCCGTGTCTCGTTTGACTTCCAACGAACGCCCTCCGGAAGGGCTAAGTGGAACGTTTCGAGGAAAGGATGGCCGAAGCCGAGATGGCGGACGCCGCAACGAAGCAGGAGCTGGCTTCCAACCTGACGCTGGACATCCTGCAGATCGTCAAAGTCAGCCAGAGTCAGCACGGCCTGCGTCACGGCGACCACACGCGGTACAGGCAGTACTGCACGCGTCGTCTGGCGCGTATGTACAAGGCTCTGAACTTCAGTCACGGACGTGGAAAGTACCAGAAGAGGGCGCTGTCGCCGGAGGTTGTGGCAGATGCGAACCACCTGATGATCCCTCTGATCAGCGCGGAGCGCGCTTGGAGTTACGCGATGGAACTCAAAACTGGCGCTGGAAACGACCCGAGAAAGCGATCGCACATGATTCGACGCCTCAGGAAAGCCACCGTGCACGCCTCTGAACTCGTTGCTCTGTGTAAACAGCTGGGGAACGCGAAGACTGCTCTGGAGGCGGAGGCTTACTCGTGCTTCATGTTTGGCAACTTCCTGGCGGAGCAGGAGCGCGATTGGAGCCGGGCGTTGGCGAAGTTCATGCGCGCGAGAAAGGCGTTCGAGCAGCTTGCGCGAGTCGGGGGATCTGAACAAGCTGAGGTGTGCCGGGAGCGCATCGAGGAACTCGAGCCGAACCTGCGTTACTGCACGTACAAGCGTGGCAACAGCAAAGGTGGTGATGAATCCGGTCTTGACGCCGACGACTTGGCCGCGCTCGAGGGTGAAAGCTGCGCCGACGACGAGCGGCTCAAAGGGTTGTTGTCTGAAGACAGCGGGAAACCTTCGGCATCGGAAGCTTCCACGTCGTTGATGTGGCGTGGTCATGAAATCCCGCTTCGAAACAAGGATGCGCGAGGATGTGTCGCCACTGCCGCGAACCAGCTGGCGAAACTGGAGTCACCATTGACAATGTCCGCCGACCGCGGTCTCGCCATCTACGACAAAGCTTTCATGGCGTACAACGACGCGAAGCAGCACCTCCGCGATGAGATGGCCGCTGCGAGCTCAGTTCAGGGTGGTTCAGAGTCTACGACCCGCATAATGGAGATTAAGCTCTCTGACCGCGCTCTCAGCGTTCTGTTGCTGGAAAAAACAATCGAGCGGAACAAGTTCCTGGTGGCCTCCGCGACTGCGAAGCTTGCGGGTGAAATCAAGCTTGAGAAGGGGGAGAAAGTGGCGCGGCCTGAGGATCTGGTTCACCTTTACAATACCTTGCTCCGAAACTTCGAAGAGCTCGCAGAAAGTGGACCGGAAGTTTTGCGTGGACTGGAAGGTGCAAATAAAGTCGAAGAGAGCGTGCGAATGGATTGCATGCTAGAGCAAGCCCTTTTGCAGGGTCAACGCGCCGCCGCCTTGGCTGCTGTCCATCTCGGCGCTGGAAGCCACGCTGAAGCCGCCGTCCTATACGCGCGAGCCGCGGAACACGCCGCGAAGGTTCAGGACCGCGCGCCAAAATCGTCCGAGATCGCTGCTGTCGCACATAAGGTCCAGAACGATGCCAGGAAGGCACGATGCATCGCATTGGCTGATGGGACCATCGCGCACGTGGCGGGGCAAAAGGGGCTGCGCTCTGGGTTAGACAGCGTGTCGATCCAGGAATCAGCTTCGGCTGGTGGGATCGAGGCACAGTACCTTCTCGATCATCTTGATGAGTACAAGTCTGCGGTATTGGGCAAAGGGGCAAGCAAGGTACACATCATGCCGATTCCTCCCAAGATGACCCCCATCGCGGTTAACCCGATCGTTCTGGATGTGGCTGGTGATGAGATCGTCTACCCAGACTTAGAAGAGCGTGCGGCGGTGAAGAAGACCTCGACGCTGCGGAATCTTTTTTCTTTTGGAAAGCGGTGAGGACCTTTGTATACTGTAGGGTTTTGTATTTCAAATTACAGTTTCTATTCATGTTTTGCTGGTGTCCGTATTCGTCTAGGGTCACATGTTGATCGTGAACGCAACGTAAGGATGCGTGTCTTCGCCGAGTACCTTATCTTCTTCAGGATCGGCGTTCCAGTGCGAGGAAGCGCCCCTTCCAAAAGTGTTCGTCAACACTGCGCGAAGTTTCTTTTCACACTTGGCGTGCGGTTTCATCACGCCTGCCAGGAAACTAGGAGGAAGACCGTACCTCAAGATACTCTCCACGAAAAGTCTGATGGCGCAAATGTGAACCCATGCACTGAACACTTCACCATAGCACGTCTGGCACCATTCGTACATCGCGGCTCTCCTCTCCTCAACTTCTGTCTTCAGATCGTCGCGTTCAGAAGTTTTCGCTTGAATCGCCTCGGCGTCGTACGTGAAGTCTCTCACTTGAAACGACTTTTCCCTCGCGGCCGACTTAAACGCATCCACCACACGACGAAATAGCGTCACGGTGTACAGTGCGTAATCCCCATCCTCCTTCAACTTCTTGGATGACCGTGGAACGACAAACTGCGCGAGCGTCTCGTAGCTTTCCAACCAGTCCTTTTGGCTG
>Ga0181561_10000512_pt1 | contig 32841 bp, 16 predicted proteins | sample 011ome_19_FD_133760 | JGI IMG/M metagenome (GOLD analysis project Ga0181561, IMG submission 133760) | Coastal salt marsh microbial communities from the Groves Creek Marsh, Skidaway Island, Georgia - 011510BT metaG (megahit assembly) | ecosystem: Environmental > Aquatic > Marine > Intertidal... | reverse complement strand
GTCGGCGTTGCCAGTCTTCAGCACCATGTTGCCGCTCACGCCAGCAGTGCCGCCGTCCGCCGTGGCAACCGTCACGCCCCCCGACGAGGTGGCCGTGCCCACGCCGCTCGTCACCGTCACTGCACCGCCAAGGGCCGAAGCTCCGACGCCGCCCGAAATCGAAACATCGCCGCCAGCGCCCGCCGTGGTGCCAGAGCCCTTGCCCGCCGTTACCGTCACATCACCGCCGGCCTTATTGTCCACGGTGCTCTCACCAGCCGTCAGCGTCATCGCGCCACCGTCGCCTCCGCTGGTGCCAGTGCTCTGTCCCGCCGTCAGCGTCATCGCGCCGCCGGAGCCCGTATTGCCGGTGCCAACCGTCATCGTGATATTGCCTCCGGACCCGTCCGTCGATGCGCCTGTCTTGATGGTTACTTTTCCAGACGAGGCATCTTCACTACTGCCCGTTTCGAGAGCAATATCCCCGCTTGTTTGGTTTGCGCCGGTTCCTGATGTCAGCTTGATCGATCCACCTGCTGCATTCAGACTTCCTCCCGCGCCACCAGAGATTATAACGTCGCCCCCAGCTGATTCGTCTCCGCTTCCTGTCGTTTCGCCTCCAAAAATGTATACGGCACCGCCAGAGACATCGCTGCTGTTTGCTGCACCAGCTAGTATGTGGATGTAGCGACCTTGAGCTTCCTCGGTGGTGTTTGCATTGTGTACGCCGTCGGCTGATGCAATCTTGACTCCATATCCAACTGGATCAGACGTGTTAAACATAGAGTCGATGGTCCCCATCGTGTAGGAATACGTCCCACCGACAAATTTGTCACCGCCTCCTCCGTATACATCCCCCCATTCACTGGACTCCCACTGTCCATCAAAATTCTGGATTCGGAACGAGTTCGCCGAGATCGACTCGTCGGCGACGTTGATATCACCGAAACCTGGGATAATTCTTCCATCGTTCAGCCAGCCCGTCGTGTTGAAGGTGGTATAATTGAACTCCAGATGGCCTCCCGCATTGAGCTGAAAACCATCAGGATTCGATACGGTCACAGTGAACGTCCCGTTCGAGTCCGGAATGTTGATGGTGTTGTTCGCAGTCGGGTATTTGAGGTAAAAGTTCGTCACGAAACCGTCTGTACCGAGGGTGGCGTCTCGCGCGAAGTGGATGGGAATTTCCCCCCATACCGGGCCCTCCAGTCGAGTTGTTTTACGAACTGTTAATTCGCTCGCCTTCAGAGCGTTATTTTCAATGTTGATGTCACCGAACGTGGGGAGAATTGACCCTTTTTCCAAAGCACCAACCGTAGTAATCAGAGACTGGTTCAACTCCATTTCCCCAGACGACGAGATCGATAACGGAACACTCGCCGAGACCACAAGTCGTCCATTCGCATCAGGTATTTTAATCGTACGCCATTTTGACGTAGGCTCATCCACCACCAACGAGATTTTGTGATCATTGTCCTCAGTACCGCCGAACATGAGCTGTCTGGAAATAGTTCCCCGCATGTCGATCTTATCGTTCGCGTTCCAACCGAGCTGGATGACGCCGTTGCCCACCGTGAACGTCCCGTTGAAATCTGTCCTCCCAAAGTGAACAATGTTCGGCGCCTCAAGCTTGACGGTGCCGTTCACGACGCTGAGTGCCGACAGGTCAACAGATCCCGTGGAACCCACGCTGTTCGCAATCGTCCCAGTCAGATCGCTGCCCCCAAACTCGATGGCGCCCATGATGCGAATTTTGCCACTTGCTGACACCAAACTGACATCTCCATCGCGGGACTCAATCTTGACGTCATTGACAGCTGAAACCTCCGTGTTTTCGTTGTCGTCAAATCGCAGCACCGTGTCATTTCCTCTCTTCACCACCACTTGTTCTCCACCCACTAAGCTATAAACACCGAAACTCTTCTTGTTGAACACGGAAGAGGTCGATGCATCCCCGGTCGTGTTGGCGTCGAGCAGTCTGCGTCGCCCATCCCCATCGATGCCTGACTCTAAGCCGGGATCTGGACCCAGCTGCAAGCCAACCGTCTGGGATCCCTGTGAGTCGATCTTGACGAGCGAGGGCAGATCGTTTCCACCAAAGCTCGCGTTTCCCCGAACCACCGCCTCTCCCGCGACGTCAAGCAACGCGGTTGGCACGTTTGTTCCGATACCGACATCACCGCCAGTGGGAGCGAGAGCTAATCTGTTCCCGTTCGTCACGACTTCCAGGGTACCGTCTCCCTCTGAGCGAAGTAAGCTCTTCGGAACGAACTGATCTCCTCTGTATGTGCCAAACTCGAGGACCTCATCAGCTCGAGTGGTGCCCTCGGCGTCTCCGCGGCTTCCGATGCGGACGTGCGCCTGTCGCGTGATCCCTCCAGCCGTATCCAGCCAGTCCGTGTTCTGTTCGCCGAACACCTCGAGCGCTTCGTTAACCTTCACGCTTTCCGAGGAGAGGTCCACTCGATACAGGAAACTGATGGCGAGCGTGCTGGCCCAGATAATCAGGCCACCGTGAATCACGATGAGGAAGACCATGCCAAAAAAGTGAGCCGTGAGCTGAGCGGCGCTCTTGTGCCGACGGCGGCTCCCGATCAAATCGCTTCCGCCTCCCATGAACTGTGGGAGTATACTTCCTTTTCCACTGCGAAAGTTCATACCCTTCATTCGGGGGAGGAGCGGTACCTTCAGGCCACGTTTCTGGCCCGCTGCAGCGCCGTCTCGGTTGCGTCCTGGAGGCCCCCTTCCAGGCCCCGGCGGTCCACGCCCCCCTTCGCGCCTGGGGTCTCTGTCTCGGGGTTTTCTATCTCTGTGTTCATCCCGGAGAGGCCGTGGATTCCCCCTGATCATGACGATATGAAGAAAAGAGCGTCAGAGACGGACCTTGAGTGCAGAGGCGTCTCCATCGTGTCTGACAAAATGTCCGCGCGACGCGGAGCGAGTCAGTCAGGGCAATGATGCGCGACGCCGGCGTGAGACTCACCTCGGGGAACCCTCTCCTTGAGGCCGCATGGCACTAGTCGTCACTCGGATGTACCTGCGCTTAGATTAGTTGCGGAAGCCAGTCTCGTGTCTACTACCAAAGTAATCCGATGAATCGCTCGGCGAGTACCTTGTGGTTCCTAGGACGGGCTAAAAAATCCACCGCCGTTCGGGCCGCGATTGCTTGCTTGCTAATGAAAAAATGGGTGCAAATGGGGCCGGGCCGCTCTGCCTCACGCGGGAGAAAGTCGGGAGCGGGAAAGTCGTGGAAACGGGGAGGGATTTGCGTGGCCAGCCGTTGTCAGGTGGCGCACGACTTTACACAGCGTCACGTGTTGGCTGCGTGTGGTGAGGCAGCGAACCCCGCTCCCCGCTATCTACTCAAAATTGGTTCTGTTCGGGACGCGGCCGGCCCAGGGCCCACTTTTCAAATGTTAACTTGTCGCTTGTCGAATGTGATGTGATGACTGGTCAAAATGTTGAGTCGAGTCGCCGGGGGCGAGCTATCTATGCTTCCGGTTTTCGGCAGTGCGCTCACTTCCTGCGCGGAACGACGATGACAGAGGAGGAGGTTCATGCTTCCGCCGATGCTTATATCGTGCCTGAAATAGATGAGGAAGACAGTATAGCGCGTGCGAGGATGGAAACGGAGGGTCGAATCCCTCCTTGGAGAGCTGAGATACTCGCAGCGAAGGAAGACGCGTCGCGTCAGTTCGCGCAGATGCTCGCTCGCCCTGAGGATCTCGCTCGTCTCGGTGAGCTTCGGGAGGAGGTGGCTGCGAGATTACACAAATCTGAGCTCGATCTCGCAGCGGGTCTGGATGCCGCCGCGGATGACATGCGCTTTGGACTCGAGGCTCTTCATACCGCGCGCGAGGCGGTGGTGAAGACGCGCCAGAACTTCAGCGTAATCGATTCGCTGTGCGAGGAAGAGAGTTCAGGCCTTGCCGACCACCACGACGTCATCAGGGACCTCGCGGTGATGCGAACCAACTTGGCCAAGACGGTGGCAGACGCAGAGGCTATTCTAGCGCTACCGGCACAGGCGGCCGCGGCTCTCCGACTTCTCGATGACGACGAGCGCAACCTCTTTGCGTGTTGGGAACAGCTCACTGAACTCGCGATGCGCGCGCAGCCAGCTCGAGCAGCTCTGGAAACTGCACTCAGGCGGGATGCGTACGCCAGCAGCTCAGGAGCGGGACCGCGCCCCGTCACGGAGCACTTCTCCGCTGTCGATGATGCGATGTCGCAGCTCGAAGAAACGATCTTGAGTTCGATTCGGGGCTCGGTATTTGCCGGCGAGGAAGGCTGCCGGACGCTTGTTCGAGCGCTGCGCGTAGTGGAGGAGCAGGAAACCCTTGACGCCCTGCTTTCGACGAAGGCTAGGGAACAGCGTTCCAGATTCTTCGGAGACGATTCTTCCGGCACAATCCTCGGAAAGGGATTCAAAAGGCGGGCTCTTCGTGAAGTGCGAAAGGCAATATCCGAGAAAATCACCGAGGCGATGAAAGAACTACACCCTCCTGCCGGAGAAGTGGGTGAAACTTCCTTTTTCGAAGACGTTCCCGAGACACTTCGAAATCTCGAAATACTGATGAGGGTGCTCACTGAGGCGTACGACTACGCGGTCCCGGCGTTTCCGCCGAAGTATCGCGTATTCGAAAGTGTCATTGCACCTTCGTGGCACCGGCATGTCACGGCGGTGGTCAAGAAGTTATTTCGCATGTCTCGTGATTTGTCGAACGCGGATATCATCGGAATCCTTAACTGGTATCAGAGGTACACAGAACAAATGGAAGCGCTTGGCGTGGTGGTGGAGGCCGCGCCAAGTGAACTACCTGCGACGCCATCCACGCCTCCGGCTCCGGTACCGATGATTCTGCAGACTTCACGTCGAACTGGTGCGCCGCCACCAAGGACAAAGACCGTCATCAGGCCGAGCGGCGAAGAGCAGAGCGGCTTCGGCAACGAGAGTGGCGATGACTCACCGTCGATGATGTCACTCGATGCTTTTCTCGCCACTGCTCCTAAAGCGCAGGCTGCCAACGTCGCAGAGAAAGACAAGCAACAACTTCGTACTGTTTGCGTCCACATCGATGAAGATGTGGTCACGCCTTTGCAGACGAGACCCGGCAATTTGGGACCGGGTGACGAAACTACCGAGTTCGACGAAGAATCCGACACGGACGAAATGATCACGTACCCGGAAGAGCTAAACAAGCTGGTCGGCGTGTACACGTCACGAATGGCCCAGACAGTTCAAATATGGTCGTCCAATATACAGAAGATGGCAGCCACGCAACCGTTAAGAGAGGCTGAAGATGGAACTTTGTGGACGGCTAGCGACGTGGAGTTCTTTCGGCTGTTAAACGAGCAACTTGAGGTGGCTTTGTCAGGAGGAAAGCAGTGCGTCTCAGCCGCTGCGAGCGTGATGTCCTCATCGCTGTTAGAATTCGCCTCTCAGCAGCGTAAGAGGTTAGGAGGCGAGGCTGCAGTTGCTGCTTCATCGTCCATGATGTCATCACCGTCGCAATTCAGACGGGTCCGAGTCGCAAAGGTGGAGAAAGACAGCGACGAGCAGTCTGCTTTCGCGGCAGCTAGGGTGGTGGATTACAACGTGCTCCTTGCCGGGGTAAATGACGCAAACAGGTGTCACGCTTTGGCAACAGAGGTGGAGTCGCTTCTCATCGACGCGCTTGGCTCTTCGGATGCTTTAGAAAAGCTTGCGCTCAAAGGAAACAGCAACCATGGTGTTGTTGAAAAGTGCGGGAACATCATGCAGCCAGCACTTGACGCGTTTCTCAGGAATGCCGAACACAGTGCCTCTGCCGCTGCTGCCACAGTCATCTGCGATCCGAGTGTCGTCGACTTGTTCGGGCACCTTTTTCTTGTAGATAAAGCGGGAGGAGGTGATTGGATTCAGGGCGAGGTGACCGAGACACTCGCGGCTACGATAGCCGACTATCTCGAGGATGTGCAGCAGTACGTTGCGCGGGAACACGCATGCAAAGTGATTGAAGCCGTGCTCTCCCGCGTCATCAACTTTACGATCGAGGCGTGCTTGCGGCAACTCACCTTAATTCGACCAGGGACGGTGGAACGCATGGAAGCAGATGAAAATGCTCTGCGTGAATGCTTCGAGGACCACGTTGAGGAAAGTGTTTTGGAATCAGCACTCCAACGCTTCTCGGCGATACGCGACCTGGCGTCGGCTGACGACGCTGAATCTTTTGTCCTGGCGTACGGACTTTTGGTGCGGTCCGCACCCGAACTGGGGCTAGAACCCGCAGAGCGCCTGTTGGCAGCACACGAAGATATTCCCCGCGCGGCACAGCGTGAAGTGCTCGACCAGTGTCGAGAACTCATTCGTTCAGTCACCGTCTCTACTAGCGCCCGATAGATTTAGCAATTTGTTAGAGCAAATATCATAGACACCGCAAAGTTTGCCTTGCACGCAGCTGCGTGCTGGTTGCTCTCAGCTGAAAATGCAGAAACGTGCCGAGCATGCTCAGCGATTTTAAACTCGAGTCTCGAGAGATGCACATAACCTTAAGAACTAAAAAATCAAACACGAAAAGCGTCTAGCGGAAACGAAGAAGCGGTCCTCCTCATTGATGCGGACAAGCGCTTAGTGACGAAGCGCGTGGGAAAGCAAGTGTTCCATCTGCAGTATAGATAGGTTTCTATCGCTGGAGAGTCCGTGACTAGCCCTCGTTTCTCTTGCGGGGTGTTCTCGCCCCTGTGAATAAGCCAGACTTCCAACTTCTCGTTTGAGAACAAATGGAGTTCGCGTTCGACGTCGGGGGAAACCACGACAGAACCTACCGCTCGCTTCTGGAGAGAAAGCTTGATGAGGTCGGACATACCCCTGGCCTCAGCTATAATGGTCTTACGGGAAGTACGGTGAATAGATACTCTGCTCTAAAGAAGGTCACCAGGATGGACTCGGCTGACAAAGGTCTGATGAGGCACGACCCGACGCATTTCACTTCCGCAATCGCTCAAAGTAAAAAAGAAACTCGAAGCGTTAGAGACCAACTTGCAAAGGTGGAAAAACGTGCATTACTAGCTGAAGAACGTGCTAAGGACGCGTCTGCCATGGAAAGAAGAACACGAGCTGCTCTTGACGCGAGAGACAAGCAAGTGTCTAGCATGCGTTTGCGGGTGCGTAGCGTGAACTGAGCGGAAAAAGCCGGCGAGTCACAACATTTCCAATCCCCCACGCTGCCCTCGGAAACGTGCTAAACCAAACCTCCAAAACTCTTTTCCGCGTCCACAGCTGGACAAGATGTCCTCAGATATGCAGGCTTCAGAAGGTAAAAGGACGGAGATGCAAGCGTATGTCGCCAAGCTCGAAAGAAAGTTAGCTTCAGCTGGTGCGAAACGAGGCGCCTTAGCGGTCCGAAAGGCATCGCCGAGCACAAAGGTTGAGAAGGAGTCTTTCCTTGATGCTATTGCCGAGCTTCAAGGTGAGAATGCGAAATTGCATCAGGCGCTCGAGGAAGTCGAGGAAGCCCTCGATGTTGAGGCCAAGCGTTTGGATTTGGCAGACGGTGGAGCTTTGCTCGAGTCCCTGAGGACGCGACGACTGTTGGAGACTGCGGAGCTCGCACTCAAGGTACGAAAAGAGCCCTAAAGATACGAAGTGTCTTCGAGTGGCGCAACGCAATCACGGAGCGAATGAAATTGACGAGACACGACCGAACGCCGATCCCATCATGCTCACAGAGAGAAGCCATGAACCGCCAAAACATGGAGACGAAACTGAAGAAAGCTGTGATTCGCGCACAAGTGGCAGAAGATGAACGTAAAGATCGAGACAGGGCTGAGGCTTCACTGCTGGTAAGAAGCCCAAAATTGCGGCCCTGCGTTTGAATTATTGCGCGTTCAACCAGTATCTAACAAGCTCTTTCGTGAAATCTTACTCTAGGCGCGATGCGAAACTCAAGAAAGAGACAATCAGGCACTCCTGGACTACATTGAAGAGATGTCAACAGGCCAATTAAGTCCCATGTCTTCAAAACGCATGTCTATCCGGATGCATGCGAACATCAACAACATCAAAGTAAGTCAGAGACGCTCTTGCTTGGATATTCAAAAGAATATTACCTTCCTTGAACAAGTATACTAACTTCTGTACTGGTGCTTCTGCAGGAAAACTTAAATGATTCAAACATGGTTGATGGCGCTCGACCTATCTCTGATACTCCAGTCAGCGCGAAAGATTCACAATCCTTCAATTCAGGTGAGAAACGAATCTGCAATCGGCAGCGCTGAGAAAGCTTTCGATTAATCATTTTACTCAACATCTGTTCTTCGCAGGGGCCCGATCATCGAGCAAGCAAAGGCTTAGCTCATCTCGAAGCCAATCTTCTGCCAGGGGCGGACAGGCATTGCGCGCGCTTGCCCGTTCCCTAGATGTTGCCGATGAGATATCATCCGATGATGAGCCATCTACCAGTGTTTCTCCGCGGTACGTATCTTTGAAAACTAAAAACTCACTCCTCAAACAAGTACTAAACATCTTCTCTTCTTTTCGCAGACGGCCTTTCCCAAAGGCGCCATCAAGTCCCGAGAGGCGGGTAAGCCAGGACGCTCTTCGAAGCCGGCTTGACCGCATTACACACCTGAAAAAGCAGCTTGGACGTGCCAAGCAATTATGATGGCTCTGCTCGGAAATAGATAGAGTAAATTTGTTAAATTATTCCAATATCCTTGTTCCCGCATGATTAATTCAAACTTAGACATGGCATACTCGGTTAGGGGTAGGCCTTATTCAGTGCGCATCAATGATTGGGAGTTTTTGTTTGAATTTTGTTCGTTGAGGAACTTGTTCGTTCGTTTTTTGTTTTTGTTTGTTTTTTGGTGGTTGTCTCTCGCAAGCTTTTACTTTACTTTCGTATGTCTCATTACATGTACATGTATTTGTCTAAACTCCCCCACCCGCCCCCGGTTGAATTACTTGAAGCTGGCATTCTCGCATCCTGGGCAATTATGCAAGCGTTCGTGTATGTACGCGTCGCAAGGAAAACAGAACACTTGCTGGCACTTTCCGCACACGGATGGGGCCTGATCATCGTTGTCATGCCCCTGACTTGCCCTGATATCAATTTTTCTTCGGCAGGCGAAACAGTTCTCAGCTATCCTGCCTCCTTCCTCTACATCTTTGAATGGTGCTACTGGAAACAGATGGTGATACGAGCGAGCTAAATGCGGCGAAGAAACAAGTGTCAAAGAGCACACGGTGCATTGCGATGGAAGCTCTTCAACTCTTGAAGAACATCGTGGGCAGACATATTCACCTCCTCTACCAGAGAAGAAGGCACCTTGTTCGAGCGCTCGTTTTTTAGGAAATCCCATGTGTACGAGACTTGCCTTGGTCGCTTCTTCATTCAGAGGCGGTGGTGGAGCGTGCCCCAACAGAAGTTCTTCGAGGTGGTGTTGCGACGTGGAGACACCAAACATCCCACCAGTTTCCTCGCTCATGCGTCGACACACGTGCATCTCAGCAGCGACAGAAACGACACTCACCCTAACTTTCGCGCTCTTTGCAGCAGCAATGGCGGTGTGTACGTTTCCTGGGTCGCACGTTGACAGACCAGACACTACGAAGAGCACTTCTCGAGAACCGTAGAGTGGAAGTTGCGCGAGCGAGATGTTTGCCAGCTCGAGCGAATTTTGGATCGACATGTCACCTGCGGCATCCAGGTTTTCTTTTAGCGCAGCGATGTGCGTCTCTGGGTTGCCGCTCAGCTCAGTGAGGCGCTCCGCTATACCATTGCGCGTGACCACGAGGCCGAGCTGACTGAGCGGGTTTTGACTGAAGTATTCTCGAAAAAACTTGTACATCAGAGCAGAGATCACTGCCAGGCGTGACGGCCGCATGTCTTCCTCGTTAACCGCATGCGAAAGATCGAGAACTACGTATAGGAAGCGGATCATGCCTTTGCAAACGTGAGAGTTTGCAACCACCTGCGCGATCTCTAAACGCCGCTTCTGGCGGTACCCTTTTTCTCCCGTCGTCATCCTCAAGCGCCCACTCTCATCTTCCTCGAGATCCTCCCACGTGTTTTCGTCTTGATAATGCTTTTCCCAAGCGCGTAGGGATCTTGCCTGCTCCTCCGCGGCAAGATCGTCGTCATCAGGCTCGTACATCGGATTAGCGTGCCACCCGCGCCCCCGGCGCGCGTGAACACTGCGTTCAAGAGCCGAGGAAAGTTTTCTTTTTATGTTCGCTCGCGAGCGAAAAACAGAGACCAGAAGAAGTCCAGCCGGCAGGCAGCATCATCATGCAGTCATGGAAGTTTGATTTTTCAGTACGCACGTAACAGGTAGGTCTCTCGCAATTTTCTTTTGTGTTGCGAATTCAAGGTTTTTCCTTTTCGTATTTTTGGGCTCGTTCGCATCCAAAAGCTGAAGACTCAGTTCGACCCGCGACGCCCTCCGCTCCTCACATCTTGCGACGAGTCGACGTCGGCCTTCCGCGTCTTCGTCATGAGCAGCGTGGTCCTAAGAGTAAAAGTCGCCGTTCTTGGGCCCAGTGCAGTCGGGAAAACTGCACTCACGCAGCAGTTCCAGCGCAAATTTTTCCCGAAGGAATACAAAACCACTTCCGGATTGCATCTGGACGTCGTGCCTGTGCCCATCGAGGGTACCAAGGCGACTGTGGAGCTTTACTTGTGTGACATTTCGGGGCATGGAATGTTCCGCGACATCGTCCCGCGGCTACTGGAAGACGTGAGCTTGTTCATTCTCGTGTACGACCAGTGCAGCAGGGATAGCTTCGAGGCGTGCGACGCATACCTGCGGCAGTTGCAGTCTTCGAACACGGGTCGAAAAGTTCGAGGGAGTCTCGTCGGGAACTTTTCCGACGAGGCTCAAAAGGAAGTCAGCGTTGAGGAGGCGAGAGCATGGGCAGACGCGAGGGGCTTGGCGTTCTTTGAAACTTCCGCGCTGCCGCCTGGTACCAAAGCTGAGGCGCCGTTTCGGTGGTGCGCCGAAAGTTTCCACAAATCGTACGAGTCGCGACTACAGGAAATCGCAAGGGCGAGTTCATAACGCGGATTATAGCCGGAGATGAATTAGTTCAGTCATTTGACGTCTTCTCGTGTTGTGGCAAGGCGTCTTTAATAGGGAAATACAAATACAGCGTTGTCAAATGCATCCATCGCACGAAAGAGGTGATGGAGACGATGAACGTTGTGTATGACATTCGTCTCGACTAATACATCCTCACCCTACGCGCGCTGCGAGGTCTCCTGCGCAAGCCCAGATCTCAGCGCGCGAACGACTCGTTGCTCTTGATCAGAAAGATCGGCCAGTCCCTCGACAGCCAACATGCCTCTGAGCTCATGTCTGTGGTAAGTCAGGCACCTAATGTTTGGATGGAAGTACTCCGTCATCTCTGCGTCGCTTTCTGAGTCGAGAATTTGGCTCAGCTCAGTAGACACGGACTGTTTGCTGCGGCGCAGGCGAAGAAAGCAAGGCGGGATCAACCCGGTGCAGTGCGCGCAGGGAGTCGCGAAGTTCACTTCACTACTGACGGCGGTCCATGTGACTCGCGCGCGGTCGTCCGTGCCACGTGATTGAGATGCGCCGGGAGTGACCCCTTGTTCTCTATAACGTTCGCGCTGCAGATCTGCAAGTCGTTCCTGGGACGCTGCGACGCCGGCTTCAGCTAATCTCGCTTGCCGCCGAACGTCCGCGAGCTGTTCCTCGCGGCGCCGCCCACTGTCCTGAAGGCGGCGGAGCAAATCGTTTGTAGACCTCAGGGTGTTTACCATATCCTCCATAGAATCTTCCAGGTCGGACCCATCCGCGGGAACGCCCGTTCCTACTCCTGTGGGCTCCTGCGCTTGATTCGAGCGCACATCTGCACCGATACGCGTCACTCGCCGCCCGTGTGCCTCGAGAAACCGCTGCATGGCATTCACGTTTGCCGCGCCTGAAACCCGGATGCTGCTGATCCCCGATCCGCGACTAAACACATGCGCGAGCGCCGCAGTCGCTGCGGCCACGCCACTCATGGCTCCACCTCCGGGAGACCCTGGAAAAGACGTCGGAGGGCGACGAGCAGCAGTGGCTCGTTTGGCCGCCTTGTCGCGTACCTCGCGCGCGCGTTCCCGGCGAGCTTCGACGTCTTCAGGCGGAAGATACGGCAGCACGTAGTGATCCAGTAACCCTTGGGCCATGACGCAGGGCGTGAGCGCCAACGAGATCGGTAACGAAAGCCGATGCCGACAGATCGGACACTGACTCGACTGCGTCGTCAACCAGTGCGACACGCACTCGTGGCAGAAAACGTGTCCACAGCCATTGACAGCGTACGGGTTTATGAAGATGTCGGTGCAAATCACGCAACGTAACTCGTCGTCGAGCCACTGCGGTAGTCCAGCGCTCGCCACCGTCGTCGGATCCATCGGAACGATGGAGTCTCCGCCTTCGAAGCGCTGGAGCAGGGTGTTGCGTAGAGCGAAACCGGTGCTCCAAGGCATGGTAGACCCGCTTGCATCGTGTTCCTCGAAAAGTTCATGAAGCCACGGGAGCGCTACATTAGTTTCCCGGGCGGAACCACTTTCGACAGACGGATCGTTCTGGGAGGTCGAGTGTGAAGGAGTCCTCCACGCTCTCCAATGCTCGCGAGACAAAGGTCGACGCTCCGCGGCGCAACCAGTGATAAGCGGAAGCACCAGCTCAAAATCGTGACCGTCGGCGTCGACGACGCGTTTGGATTGCGACGATGAAGACGGTGACGGAGAAGGGCGTGACAGAATGACGGAAGCTTTCGTAGCCAAAGTACCTTCTGAACCGTTCGTCTCTGCAGAGAGAGCCTTCGACACCACATACTCGCCCTCAGGAGAGAACGCGTGTCCGCACAAGTTAAGTTCCAGGAGTGAGGTGTTGACCAAGAACTTCTTGTCCATTTCATCCTTCTCTTCCTTTTCGTCCTGAGCGCGTTTCTGCGCCTTGGGAAGGAGTGCGTTCGCGAAAGCTTCAGCCACCGAATCGTCCATTCCGGGATTATCAGAGATGTCAAGCACGGCGAGCGAGGCGTTGAAATACCATGTCCCGGTCTGCACGTTATTATCGGGGCCGAGAAGTCTCGCGATCGAGCGACAACCTTCAGACTCGAGGCAGTTACCAGAGAGGTTAAGCGTCCTGAGACCTGAAGGAAAGCATCGGTCACCGTTGTCGTTTAAGACCGACCGCAGCGCTCCAACGAGCGCGCCTGCACCCTTCGGCCCGATTCCGCAACCCGACAGATCCAGCGTGGTGAGCGTGGTGTTGAACATCGTCGTGAATTGCCGCGTGCGCGAGCCGTTCGCGCAGGGTTTGGGCTGAAGAGTCGTCGCGATGGCAGCACACCCTTGGTCGCCGATGCGCGGATTATCAGCCAGACACAGACCGAGTAAACTTTGGTTGTACATCCATACGCCATCCGTTTTTTGCCTGGGAGCGAGGGCGCTTTCCGCGAGAGCGGCGCAGCCTTCGGGTCCCACGTCACAACCGCGACCGTCGATTTCGCTGACGGACGCGGCGAATATGCAGTCGTTCAGCGTGAATCCCGTCGTCGTCTTTTCTGGCCCAGACTTTTTGTGCGCGGCGACGCCCACGATTTCTTTGCCCGTGTCGCCTGCATCGTCCCAGCCCAACTGAGATAACGGCCAAAGTGCGAGCGCCGCGGCTTCCGCGACCAGGTCCCCGCGCTTGAACTTCGCGCTCTTGTCGCGCTGTTCCTTCTCGAGGAAAAACTCCGAGTTCCACACAGCGTGCGCATCGAGAAGTTTCAAGGAGAAAGTCACGACACCCGCCGGAGACAAGTGAAGCTGGAGCGCATCTCGACACGCTCGCCTTATGAACTCCGCCGTGGATGCATCAGAATCTAAACCCTTTGTGGGGGAAATGCACGCGTACTCTTGCGTCGCCTGCGTCATTACAGTCATGTCCGCGTCGCTCACCGCGTTCGGCGAAGCGACACCGCTCCTCGAAAGCGCTTCGCGAGTATTCAAAAACAGCTTTCCATGGTCGGTGATGATACCCTGCAGGACATTTTCGTCGCTCACGCTCAAGGGGATCACGCTTTCTCCAAGGGCTGTGCCCACTTCGCTCAGCGCTTGGCTCAAAAATTCCACAGAGCGTGACTCCATCTTCAACGCCACACGGCGAGTAGTCACCCAGTCGCGGCGCGAAAGCTTCGCGACTGGCCTTCCAGCAGAGCGGTATCCCTCCGGCGCCAAGCCCATGTCCGCGGCAAGATCTAAGGCGATCCGCGGTGTCGCAGCGTTCGCGGGTGGTGGTGGTATGGCATCCGATGCGCGTGCACCGGGCGCCGTCTCTGGCAGTCCAGAGCCGTCGCCGACCCTCGCGCGTTTCGAAGGGGGCGCCGCGTCCCGCGCATCCGCCGTCGGCGTCGCGTTCGCGGCTGCTTCCGCATCCGAGCACGCCTGCACCGCGGCTCTCCATTGCTCCACGTTTTTAGGGCATCTATATATGAACCGAAAAGAATTTTTAAGCGTCTTGTTGTCTCTGAGAACATTCGTGGGCCCGCCGAAAGCGATGACGTCGCCATCCTTCAGCGGAACGGGACCCGTGGGAATGAGGTTTCCATTCAAGTAGGTCCCGTTCAGCGTGTTCTTGTCCATGACGTAATGGACGCCCTCGGTGTCGCAATAGATTTCCGCGTGCTGACGCGACAGTAGACTCGGGACGAGCTTGCAGTCGAGCATCACGTCGTTCTTGTATGCGTGACGACCGACTGTCAGCGCACTCAACGACCCAGGCTCAGGCAACGAGATCTCGTCAGGGAGTGACGATGTCGCTGGCACGTCCGTCGACAGACGCTGGAGCTTGGCGTACGCCGGCGAAGTCGAGGCGATTCCAGAGCCCGGCCCTGAGGAGCGCGACGCTGTCGACCCTGGTACATATGCGTCTGCACATGGAGGCGGCATGGAGCCAGCTGCCTGCGAGGTCGTCGTCGGTTCGTTGCCCAGATCTGAAGAAATCCCGGCACGCCCTCCCCTGCTCCGTCTGCCACGGACGTCACTTTCGCGCGCACCGTCCGCCGCTTCACCGTTATTTCTGGCGGTCTCTGCGGACCGCTTTCGTCCGCCCATGCCGACCAGTGGTGACCCTGACCAGATGGCGACCCAACCAATGGGCGACTGCGAGATTTTCGAACGACATTTGGCGTTAGTCGGTTCATAGCAGTTAAGGCCCAGGTGCCAACATTTATTTCCAGGCGCGAACGCGCATTTCACGTACGTACCTATAGCTATACAACCTATCGCGTCTAATACGCACTACGAAATTACGTCTATGTGCTGAGCACGTATTCTCCCCGGCTCAGGCGGCACGTCTATCATTTCGCGCTCCCCGCCCCCTCGGTCTTCCAGGTCCGCGACGACCGCGTCGACGTCCTCATCCAGCGCCGCGTATCGCGACGATTGGTTTTTCCGTTCCGGCGGCAGAGGGTCACCCGCCGCTAAGAACACCACGAGTCCCGCGGAAACGACAAAGAAGGACGCGAAGAACGCGAGCACCGCGCGTATATCGCCGAAACCTCCGAAGAACAAGACGCGCGCGACGAACGCCCACACATCGCTGCTGAGCATGCCGACGTTGAACGCCGCCGCGCCGCACCGTCGGAGCACTTCCGGGACGAGCGAGTACATGGCGAAGAGCGACGCGGCGAACGTCGCTAGCTCGGCGATACCCGCGGCACCTGCCGTGGCATTGAGCCGCGCGAGGCTATCGAGCTCTAATGCGAGACATTGTATGCCGCTGAAGACGGCGCCGAACCCGCCGACGTGCGCGAGCACCTCCACCGCAGACGCGCCGTCTAGAAGCGCCGCTTCCTGAAGCACGTTGGACGACGCGTACCCGAACGCGGCAAGGAGAACGATGAAATCCCCCAACGCGGGGTTCGACCCCGCGTCGTTCGCTCCGCGCACGTACGCATCCGTCAGGACGAGGATCGCGAGACCCATCACGGAGGTGGCTCCGCCCAAGACGTGTCTTCGCGAGTACACGCCGCCGAGCGCCGCGCGAGACAGCGCCATCGAAAACGGGATGGCCGCGCAGTCCAACAGGGTGACACTCGTCAGGGAGGTGTACTGAAACGCCTTCACGATCAGATAGTTCGCCTGCGTGTCGATGAGCGCCAGCGCCGCGTAGCGCGTCGTCGAACGGGTCACCGGCGTGTCCTCCCGACTTCGCCACGGGTCGGCGGAAGATCTCCCCCCCCCCCCGGTCGAACCGTCGTCGATCTCACCGGACGTGGCAGCCGAAGCGAACGCCTCGGCGCGCGCGCGTCTGTCGCGGTCGCGCGTGCGGGCTCGCCACTCGGATGGCACGTAGAACGTCGCGAGGAGGACGTATATGAAGAAGGACTGCCACGCGGGAAGGTTCGCGCCGCGCTCGACGAGCGCGGTGCTCGCCACCGCCGACGAAGCGGAGAGCAACGCCGTGACCTGCGCGAGGGCGAAACCCTGCGTCCACCTCGCGTCTGGAAGTCCCGAAGGGAACACCACCCCGAACAGTCCCATCACGAGGACGTTCGCGCCTGAGTCGCCCGCCCACGCGCGCGAGGGCGAGCGCGCGGCCTCCTGACTGGTCGCGCCTCCAATGTGGTCTGCAGCTATTATGCCGGCGACGAACACTTTTCTTGAGAGAAAGCCAGAAACTGCCGGGTCGCCCAACATGCACAGCCTGGAGCTGTGAAGACCGTTTACGCCGAATCCGACCTGGCCGAGTGAGTGGTGGAAAGGATGGTCGATTTTCGAAAGGTGCCATAGCAGCGCGCGCGAGGCGCGCACGTCGTGCGACCTTCGACCAGGCGCGCGTCGTATACTTCGTTGGTCGGGGTGAGCTCCCGCGGAGGGCGGGAGGGGGATCAGGCGCCTCGGAGAGGCGGCCGGTGAAGCGTCGGGGACCGAAGATGAGTTTTCTCGCCCTCGCAGCTCCCGGCGTGAACCCGAGCCGGGTGGCACCCAGATCTCGGTTCTCGTCGAGAGCCCAAGGAAGGACTGGCTCCTCACCCTGGCCCTCGTGCGCAACAGCACGAGCCAGACGCATGGTGCCCCTGTGTGGAACCATGAAGAGGGTGCGTCGACCCTTTCGTTCTCGCGCTCGCCTCTAAACAACGACGTTTCGACCTAATCCCTCTTTTTACAACCTCGAGGTAACCGTCTGACCCGTCGTTCCCGCGCGTGATCTCGCGAACGCACACAGGTTCTCCGAGGTGCTGCCGTCCGCGGGGTTCCGGCTAGGTCTTGGCCCGCGTTTTACCCCCTCCGACGGCGGGGCGCGCCCGCGCGCCGCTCGCTCGGGGTCGTGGCTAAGATTTTCCAGCCTCGAGGCGGCAAGGGAGAAAACCGGGGAGACGACGCGGACGGCGTGGTGAGCGGATGGACGGGAAAGTTTCGCGGATTCGAGCCTCTGGAGGACCGGGAGGAGAAAAACAAAGGCAAGAGCGGCAAGGATGCCGTGCGAGACGGGGAGATGACGCGAGGACCGCTGGATTCGGATGACTTTGACGTTGACGCGTTCGAGAGCTTCGCCGAGGCGGAAGCCGCGCAGCGCGAGGCGAACCAGACCGTGGAGGAGGCGCAGCTCGAGGCGGTGATGGAGGACGACTGGCCGAGGCTCACCGCTGACGCGTTAGCGGGTGTCTGGCGAGAGTGGCGTCGGTTCGTGCTGCAGCGAATGGGAATCTACGCGTTGTGGCTTGGCGGGATCCTTTGCGCGTCCACCGGGCTTTCGCATTACGTGGGTCGGCACTTCGTGAACAACGCGCTGCCGTGGATGTCCGCCACGGTGTCTCAGGCCGCCAACCGCCCGATCCGCATCGGGCGGTGCAAAGGTCTCTGGCCCGCGGGATTACTCGGTTGTGGGTCTTTCCTGGACGTAGGGCCGCTCGTCATTGGACCCGCGGAGGCGGAGCGGAGCATCGTCGAGGTCGCGAAGGTGAGACTCAGTCTGCGCCCGATTGCGTCGCTGCTTCAATTCAAAATCGTCGTCTCTGCGCACCTTGAAGGTGTGCAGGCGACCCTCCGCCAGGGAGAAAACGGCTCCTGGCTTGGGTATCCTGAAGATACCCTGCCGCTATCAGCGCGGCCGACGATAAACATTCCCAAACGTGGAGGCTCGGGAGCAAACGACGACGCGGGCAGAGGCGCGAAACTCGCGCTGGAATCTGTGCGCGTGGTGAACGGTACCGCATCGCTTCATTTAGCGGGCGACCCAGACCCGCGGTTGTTGAAACGCATGAACGGCACCGTGAACATCAGTCCCCGCGGTAGGCTGGATATCGACATGCAGGTGAATCCTGTGAGTCGCGGAGTACCGCCGAGCCAGCGACCGGTGACAATGAAGAGCGACACTCTGCCACGGCATCTTCGCGCGGAGCGGACGGCGGCGGAAAAGCGGTCTTTAGCGAAAGAAGCGGCGCGGGGTGAGGACGGCGGGCACATCCGCTGTTTCCTCAGTCTTCTTCCAGCGAATAACACCGCTTCCGTTGGGAACGGTAAAGCGAAGAAGGCGAGCGCAGTTCGCGACGCGAGCCTCGCGGATTTGAAAGTTCGCGTGCAGTTGAACAACACGAGCGCGGCAGTCGTCGAGCGGACCATTCCAGGTTTGCCGATTGATATCACCACCGGTGGCGTCGACGGCGAGTTGCGCCTGAGGTGCAACACGAAAGAGTCTTGGGCTTTCCCTGATTTCGGAGGCCAGATTCGGTGCCGCGGCGTGAGCTTCCACTTCTGGGACGGCCCCGACGATTTCGCGGACACGGATGTGGATCTCGTGTTTGAAGGCACGAGGATGTATCTGCACGGAGGCAAAGGCTTTTACGGCTCCATTCCTCTCAAGGCTTCGGGAGACATGGACCTCGCCCCGGGCGAAAAGAACACCCGAGCGCTCAAAGAGGCCAGGGACAGCGGCCAAGTGCCTCGTCCGCACGTTGTGCAACTTGGTTCCGGGCGGTGCGGCGAGTACCGCATCTCCGCGCAAATCGCGGGCGTGGATGTGCACGATTTGCGCGAAACCTTGGGCGTCAGACCTCCTCCACGACCGGTCGCGGGCGCCATCCGCGGGTTTTTGTACGTGGGCGGCCCGCTCGAGTACCCCATTTTTACGGGGTCGGCGGAAACCATCCCTCCAAAACCCGAGGACTTAAACAGAGGCGTTCCTGGCACGGAGGCGGCGCTCGCCGAGGACGCCGTGCGCATGGGGAGCGCCGAAGGCGCCGTCGCGGCGTACGACTGCCTCGCCGTGAAGGACGCGAGGGCCGTGTTCACCGTCGACACGTGGAGCCAAAAGATGACGCTTCACGAAGTGGAAGCGAGCCCGGTCGCGGGCGGTGAGGCGCGCGCCTCAGGCACAATTCGCGTCGACGCCGGCGCGCTGTCTCATCCCGAGGCGGTTGACGTCGAGCTCGAGGCGGAGGGTTTCAACCCCAGAAGCGTCGTGGCGTCACTCGCGCTCAAAGAGGCGGCGACCATACGCGCGGCACCCGCGTCATCGAGCGGTGACGCGTCGACGGATTCGAGCGGCTCGGCGGAGAACGTCGAAGGCACGCAGGGAGGATTCTTGTCGCGTGCGCTTCCCAGCGGGTTACAGCAACTCTTGTCGAGCAACCCCGCGCTGGAAGCCGTGGTGAAAAACGCCGCGTCGGACCGGGTCGACCAATCCGACGCGTCCGCCTCCGCCTCCGCGCTGGGCGCGAGCCCGACGTTCGGGTTGCCCCAGGCTGTGTACGAAAAGATCGTGCCGGCGGCGCCCGGCTCCGCGAGGGCGACCATAACCGGTCCGCACGCGGCCCCCGTCGTGGACGCGTCGTGGGAGATCAAGGACGCGGGCGTGGCTGGAGATTTGAAAATCACGCGGAGTCGCGTGAGCGCGGACGTGCGCGCGCCCGCGATCGAGTTTAGCGGCGCCGCGGAGACGAGCTACCCTCCCTTGGAAGTCGCGCTGGCGGCGCGTACCATCGACGAATCGCTCGCCGCGGGACGCCCCGCGTTCACCGAGGCTTCCGCGGATGCGACGCTCCGCTCGCTGGATCTCGCGGCGCTAGTCGTGTCGGAGGATGACCTGGCGCGTCTCGCGCCTCCCGATCGCCTTCGACTTCGTCTCTCCGGGAGCGCCAAAGTGAACGGCGTCGTCGAGGGCGCGGGCGGCGCGTCGGCGGAATCGCTGCCCGCGGCGACGCCCGCGTCGATTGCCACCGCGCGCGCGGCGGCGAGGCAATTCGCCGCGCACGGCGTCGAGAACATCTCCAAGCACCCCTACGTGCCCTCTCCCGACGGCGTGTACGACCCGAACTTCAGCGGCGAGGTTTCGCTGGAAGGCTTGCGCGTGAATCAGCTTTTGCTCGCGCCGCGACTGGCAGGAGAGGTCAAGGCGAGCATCGAGGGCGTGAGCATGGATGCTCGCGGCCGCGCGGATGAGCACTTGCGCTTCAACTTGAAGAACCCCGCGCCGGACGCGACGACTTCCGCCGGGCTGGAACACCCTCAGCCCTCGGTGTCGATGTCCATCCACCGCGGCTTGCTCAAGGCCGACGTCGAAGCGTCCGACGGCCGCGGCAACATGCAGGTCGCGGGCCTTCGACTGGATGACCTCGAACTCGCGTCGCTCCGCGGACGCGTCGAGCGCGCCAAGCTGTCCATGGACCTGCGCGAGAAGCTCGGCGCGGCGACGCTGCGCGTGCAGCAGCCTCGCCTCAGCGGCATGCAAGGCGAAGTCCTGGACGCCGACGCGTCGTGGGACGGGCGCATCGTGCGCCTCGAGCGCGCGGCGCTCGATCAGCGTCGGTCCAAGTACACGCTCCAAGGTGAACACTGCCTGGACGATTCCGTGTGGAACTCACTGCCGCCGAAGCGCCCCGTCCCCGTCGCCGAGCAAGACGCCGCGGAAGCGGCGGACGCCGACAGCGTCGAGACGACCGGCGATTGGGTGGTGGTTCCCGAGGACCAGGCGACTTCAGACGACGCGCTCGAGGGGCGCGCCGTCGACGCGGGCGAGGCGTCGGCCGGCGCCGCGGAGACGGTGACGAGCGCGTCGCAGCGATCGGACGTCGAAATTCCGCTGTACCCCAGGGACCCCGCGGAACGCGTCTCCATGCAGGAAAAGCTCAAGCGCTTCGTCTCGACGGTGTTCCGCCCGCCCGCGGCGAAGGTGGGTGCCGAATTCCCAGCCTCCGCGACGACGGCGGATGAGGCGGCGGACGCGTCCGTCGTTGAGGCGTCCGTCGCGGAAGCCGTCGATCGCGCGGAGGACGCGAAGCACTCGGTTCCCGAGGAAGTCACGACGGAACTCGTCGTTGAGGCTCGGGATGTCGCCGCGCCGCTGCCTGAGGAGACATCCGAGGAGGCCGAGGTCGGTCTTTCGGCGGCGTCGACAAGCGACGCCGCCGCCGCGGACGAAGCGCGGGACGACGCGCGCGGCGCCGGCCCGGAGTGGGTTGCCGAGCTCACGTCGAAGGAAGACGACGTCATGGAGGGGAAGGTGTTCGCCGCCGTTTCCGAGGAGAAGCCGAGCTCGAATCCCCTCGCCAGCGTCATGGACCGCCTCGCCGCGATCAAGCTGAAGGTCACCGACGGGGGCTCGTCGAACAGCGTCGTCTCGGCGTCGTCCGGCGACGCCGGGGACGGCGCCGAAGCCGCCGCCGAGCCGGCGGGGGCTAAACCCGAGGGGCCCACTTTAGCGCCCGTCGAGATGGACCCGGGCGCGTGGCGTCTCCTCCTGGCGGTTCCGCAGGCTGACGTCGAGGAGATGCTCCCCGCCGTGCGTCTCGCCGCCGCGCTCCGCGAGGGTGCGACTCCGCTGGAGTACACCCGCGCGAAGGATCACTTCCTGGACGCGGTGCGAGACGTCGCCATCAAGGCGTCCGAGGAGCTCGGGCGTCAGCTGGACGAGGCGGCGGCGGCTGCGGCGGCGGAGCAGCGCAGTGCCCGTGGCGCGGACTTCAAGAGCAGCGGGGGCGGCCGAGACGCGCAGGACGGTGACGCGCCCGCGAAGCTCCCCGGCTTGCAGGATCTCCGCGGCGCGTGGCGCGGCGCGGTGGAGATGAAAGGTGGGGGCGCGGAGACGCCGTTCCCGGGCACGGCGACGAACCCGAACGCGAACCAGGTCTCGGCGGTGGATTTCGACGTCTCCGGCGACGGCTGGTCGTGGGGACCGTACCAGGTGCAATCTCTCGAAGCGCAGGGGAATGTGGACGCCGTGGATGGTCTCCACATGCGTCGACTCGAGCTCCGCTCCGACGGCGCCACCGTCAAGCTCGACGGGAACTTGTTCGGCGAGGAGCAGAACGCCGCGTTCGCCGTGATCGATCTCCCCGCGCAGAGGTTAGCGCCCATCGTGCACCACGTCGCGTCCGCGGCGTCGGCGTCGAACGGCATGCCGCCTCCGCCCCCGCCTCCGCTGCCGAACATCGCGGGGACGCTATTCGTCTCCGGGGATGTCGGCGGGTCCGTCTCGCGCCCCACCGGGTCCGTCCGCGCGCACCTCAGCGACGGCCGCGTGGGGACCGTGCGCATGGGACACGCCAGCGCGTCGGCGGAGATCACGCCCGCGCGCACCGCGAAGTTCCGCGCCGAGGCAAACCCGGCGTCGAGCAACAAGCGCGGCGCGCCTCCCCAGATCGATCCCGGCCACCTGCGACTGAGCGGTGTGTTGCCTCTGCCGGACGCCACTGACAGGTCCGTCGAGGTGGACTGGTCCGTGCAGGACGGGGGCATGCAGCTCGTCTCCGCGCTGAGCGCGCCGAGCCTCGGCACGGGCGGCCCGGTGGAGTGGCAAGAGGGCGGCGCCAACATCACGCTCACCGTCAGAGGCACGCTGGCCGATCCCATCTACGACGGCGCCGCCGTGATCACGCGCGCGAAGATCGTCTCGCCGCTGCTCGCGCGCCCGCTCTACCCCGTGAACGCGAACGTGCGCATCCAGAGGAACACGCTTTACGCGGACAGCTTCGACGCTAAGTGCGGACCCAGAGGCTCGGTCAAGGTGAGAGGCGCCGTCCCGGTGCTGCACACGCGCCGCGGCGCGAGCGGCGAAACATGGGAGGGCCTCGTCGCGCGCGCCGACGTGCAGGGCGGGATTCGCGCCGAAGCCTCCGGCCTGGACGTGCGCGCGCGCGCCGTGTACAGCGGCCGTTTGGACGCGGACATCGTCGTCAAAGGCACGCTCCTGGAACCGGAAGTGGGCGGCTCGTTGCGTCTGTCCAAGGGGACGGCGTTCCTGCAGCCCAACGCGGCGCCGCCGCCCGGCGCGGCGGCGTCCGCCGCTCCCGGGACCGAAGCCGGTCGCGCGATGAAGCCTTTCGGCGGCGCGGCGAGAAGGGGTCTCGCTGGATTCTTGCAGCGATCGTCTTCGTCCGCGTCGGATGCCTCCGCGAAGTCCCCGCGGGGTGCGGAGACGTCCTCCTCGGAGCAACTGCCACTTCGGTTCAACCGGCTGCGGCTGATGGTGGGCCCCGAGCTGAGCGCCGTGTACCCGTTCGTGCTGAACTTCGGCGTGAGCGGCGAAGTGGAGGTGAACGGCGTGGCGGATCCCGCGCTGATTCGACCGAGCGGCGTGGTCAACTTCGAGAGAGGCGACGTGAACCTCGTCGCCACGCAGGTCCGGCTCAGCCGCGAGCACCCGAACCGCGCGGTGTTTGTCCCCGAGCACGGGCTGGACCCGACGCTGGACGTTTCCCTGGTGGGCGCCGACCTCCGCGCGCTGGTGCAGGGCAAGGCGAGCAACTGGACGGACAACCTGGTGGTGACTTCCGGGTCGTCCCGGTCCGGCGCCGCGTCCGTGCAGTCCGTCGGCGCCGGCGGCACCGTGGGCGGAAAGACCGTCGGCGGCGTCGGCCCGGGCGACGGCGCCATCGTCGGCCAGAGCGAGCGCGAAGCCGCCGTCGCCGAGGCGGCGCGCATCTTCGAAGGGCAGCTCGCGGATTCCCTTCTCGAGGAGGGCGGCCAACTCGCGTTCAGCAACCTCGCGGCGTCCACGGTGGCGACGCTCATGCCGAAGATCGAGACGGGCGGCCAGCTCGGGAAGGCGCGATGGCGAGTCACCACCGCGCCTTCGATTCCGGGCCTGCTTTCCCTGGACCCCGGGACGGACCCGTTTCGGAACATCTCGCAGTTCACGCTGGGGTCCGACTGGGAACTCATGCTCGGCGACTCGGTCCAGGCGACGATGTCCCGGAAACTGACGGAGAACGAGATGCAAACCAAGTTCGCGCTCGTGTACAAGCTCACGGATAAGCTCCGCATGCAGCTCAACTCCGAGTCGTCCGCCGCGACACGACTCTTGTTCGAATTCACGACGAATGCGAACCCCTCGAACCGCAACGAGACGCGGAGTTGAGCCGGTCGCGCCGAGACGCATCCGCCGCCGACGGAGACTCGGTGACGAAACGGGCGAGAAAGAAAGAGAGACGGTTGTCGGCGCTTCGGCTAGAAACGAATTAGATTAGAGAGCGCCGCCGGCGACGTTGTCATCGACGTTCGCCTTAGTAGATCCCCCCCGCCCCGGACACGTCTTCGAGCGCTTGCCGATCACGAACGAGTGACGCACATTCGAGAGCGCGTCCAAGAAGTGCGTGGTGATGGCGTCGGCGGTGAACCTGTGCGCGGCGAACCCGTGGAACGAGGCGTCGGCGAACGCCGTCTCCTCCGGCCACTCCGCGCTCGGCGAGAGTTCGTGCAGGTCGTACCCTCCCACGCCCGCGGTCACGAAGTGCGTCGCGCCCTTCGGCGTCTCCGAGCACGCCACCTGCACGGTGTGGTCGTGCCCGTTGATCCACAGGTCCACGCCGAACGTCTCCATCGCCTCGCGCAGCGCGTTCCGCGTCTTTTTTTCCGCCGGGAACGCGGCGTCGTCTCGCGCCGTTCGCGCCGAGACGGAGATGATCGGCCTGTGGCCGACGACGACGCGCCACGTCGGATCGCCCTTCCCGAGCGTCCGGCGAAGCCACTCCCAGTGTTCCTCGGAGGTGACCTCGCCCGCCTGGTCCTCGCGCAGACGCTCGCCGAACCGCCTGTCCTCCGGGCTCCGCGAAAACGCCCCCTCCAGCCGCACCCAATCCACGAAGACGAACTGCGCGCTGCCGTTTTCGAACGCGAACGTCTCTTCGTAGTACGCCGACGGCATCCGCCACCGCTCGTGCCGCTCGGAGAACCGCACCTGCGCGTTCACATCGCCGCACTGGTCGTGGTCTCCCAGCGCGGGGTACCACGGCACGTCCAGCGCGGCGTCCGTGTACACGCTCGCCCACTTGAACTCGAACTGCGGGTCGTCCGCGGAGGCGACGCCGTTGCCGTAGAAGTTGTCACCGAGGGTAAACACCGCGCTGACGGGCGCGGCTCTCGCCGCGCACTTCATGCCCCGCGCCACCGCCATCTGCGCGTCGCTTCCCACGCTCAGACCGCGAACGCCCCAGTCCCCCAGCGAAAACAGGCTCAGCGCCCCGGACGGGGCGGGCAGGAGTGGACTCGACCGTCCGAATCCGGCGCACTCGCCGTCTTCGACGACGGGCGCGTGATGTTGGTCGTTCGAGAAGACGTCCGCGTCTGGCGACGGCGAGTGCAGCGACAAGGTCAACAGCGTCGCGAACAAGAACGCGCCGACGACAGTTCCGACGCAGCGGAACTGAAGCTCCGACGCCCGCATCCGCGAGCGTCGCATGGAGACGCGCGCGCGCGGCAGTGAGCGCGAGCGATCGGTCTCAGTCGACGAACGCGGTTTCGGGTGCCCAACAACGCCGCGTGGCCGCGATCGAAACGCGCGGGCTTCACCGTGCGGAACAAACGAAAAAAATGTGGCTGTCAGTACAAGTCGGTCGATCATTTTCCCGCCGCCTCGAGCCTCTTCCGCATCTCGATCAGGCGCTTAGCGTTGGTGTCGAACTCCCCTTCGTACCCCTCGAACGGCACGCACAAGTCCTCGATGTCGATCCCCGCCGCCTTGCACTTCTCGATCGCCTCGTACTGGTTCGTGCGGATCTGAATCTGGCCGAGCATCTTCGTGGGCAGGTACTTGGAGTCGCCCGTCTTGGGCGGCTTCCACGACGCCGGCATCCAGTCCTCGCCGTCGCCGAACGGGTACTGGTCGCCGGGCACGTCGAAGTCGTAGTACAGATCGGTCAGGTCGATACCGTAGCTCTCTGCCTTGGCGATGGCATCGTCCACCCTCTGCTCGATGCGCGCCGTCGACAGCGCGGAGACGGCGGCGAGCCCGCCGGCGACGCCGAAGATGGCGACGACGCCGCCGACGCCGCCCTCCGCCACCTGCGCCAGCTCCTGCGCGGGGAGCGCGGAGACGGGCGCGGCGCGGGACGCGCGGCTGCGGGACCTCGACGCGAGCGAGCCGACCGCGGAGGACGCGCACGCGCACGCGGAGGCTGTATCGGAAAGCGATGATGAGTGAATGTTGGATCGGAACGGAGGACATCAGTTTCGGCCGGCGTGACAGAGTCGTGAGGGCAGCCTCGGGCGACGGCGCGAGGACGCTCGCGCCGTCCGCGATCGTGAGCGGTGCGCATCGCGAGAGAGTCGGTGCGTCGCGTACCGATGGAGAAGGACATGGCGAGGTGAGCTGCTTGCGTGCGCAGTCGCTTGTGGCGCCCCGCGCGTTTGCCAACTGTAAAAAAGATATGCGGATCTTGTTGGCGAGCACTGAAGATCAATCTTTCGGGAAAAACAACAACGTGCGAAATGCCGGAATTGGAAGAACCGTCGAGACCGAGGTCACAGCCGGAGCGCCCCGCTACACCCCACCACCCCCCCGACCGAGATGGTCGCCACCGCGGGCAACCAGTGTCACGTCGGTTATCGCGTCGACTTGGGTGTACCGGGTGCGTCTCCTCTAGTGTGGCGTCTCGTCTCGGATTCGTGCCACGCAATTCTTCGTTCCTGCCGATTCAATCGCCCGAATCGCACTCGTCGGTCCCTGACCCGAACCCCCTTTTGACCCTCGAACCGAAACAGGATACACCGGATACATCAACTCCGAGCGTAACATCGGCGTCCCCGTCAAGGGCCACAGCGCGTTCGCGGGCAGGCGCGTGGACGACGCGACGATGCGAGCGGAAAAGGCGAACGCTCCGTTCGATGCCATGCCGAGGAGTTGCTACGACGCGCAGCATCCGGCGCACGCGCCCGAGGCGTACAGGGTCCCAGACGGCACCGGCGGCGGGTACTGGATCGGCGACGCCAGGAAAGCCACGGACACCGAAAGCGTCGCGCCCGCGCCCGCTAAGTTCCTCGCGAAGTCCTCGTACCAGCACGACATCTCCGCGCCGCGCGAAGCCGCCGGCGTCGTGCGCCCGCGCGCGCCGATTCGCCCCGCGGGCCGCGCGCCCGCGGGCACCGCCGGCGAACCCCCCGCGCGCCTGGACGACACCTCCCGTTACGACCGCGACTACGGCAAGGCGGGCTCGGACCCGCGCGCGCGCGCGCCGCCCGCGAACGGCCGCGGGCTGGGCGCGGGCATCTCGCGGCGGTCCACCACGGCGGACCTGGCGAGCGGGCTGGTGCGGAGCACCAAGCACGTCCCCGGGTACGGCGGGTTCATCGCCGGGTCCGCGTACAACCCCGCCGCGCTGGACCACTCCGACGGCGTGCTCACGAAGGGCTCGCTGAAGGACCAGGCGCTTCTGCGCGCGCTGGACCAGTTCCACCGCGACCGCGTCCCGGGCGACACGCTGTGGCGCCCGCGGCATCCGCGAAACGTGCGGATGGACCCGCCCACGCCGACGCGCTCGACGAGCGCCGGCGCCGCCGCGCACGAGACCTGGAGGCGGGGGCAGCCCGAGCGCGTGCGGTCACTTAGCGGCGACGTAAGCTCCGGCCCGGGCGTGATGTCCTTCTTCTCGCCGGGAGTGGAGACCGTGAGCGAAGCCGGCGTCGCCGACGCGCAGAGGTTCTACGCGGTGGCGAGGCCGTTCGAGGGCGTCTCCTGCCCCGCGGCGTACCCTTCGCGAACCACAGCGCGCGGCGCGCGATTCTCGCGGTGAGGACGGCGATACGTAGAGACGCGCGCGATGACGTGTGATGATCGATTGTATTCCTATGTACCTTCGGTAGTACGTTATACACCACCGAAAGCGTCGAAAGTCTACAACAAGTTAGTAGTCCGAGATGCGCTCGTACTCCACCGCGGACAGGTCGTACCCGGAGTTGACGACCAGCACCTGCTGCTCCTCCGTGGGCTTCACCGAGCCCCCCTTCTCCACCGCCAGACGCATGGTGCCCTTGAACATGTCGATCTTGCCGTTCGTGACCCTGAGCACGACGCCGGGCTTGCACGCCTCCGCCTGTTTGTTCCTCGCCGAGAAAATCACGGTGCCCGTCGCGTCGCCCGCCACGCACTCCACGATGGTGGTGCTCGATCCGTCGGGGTGCTTCTTGTTCAGCACCTCCGTCGCCTCGACGATCTTGACCACGAGATTCAGGTTCGACAAGCCGGGGCGCAGAGAGTCCACGGTGACGATCTCGAGGGGGTCCGACATCGTGCGCGTGTCGAGGGCGCGTCGGGCAATACCGTGGCTCTGTCGCGCACGAAGGCCGCGGCTCGGAAAAGTCGTCGCAAGAGAAATCGGAGCTCGATCGTCCCGAAACCGTGAAAGCCTCGAACCGCCGTTCGAGAAAAAAAAAAAGCAAGCGAGGAAAAAAACCCACGACGAAGAAAGATGCGAGCGAATCTTCCTCTCCGAGTCGGGGGCGCGCGGGGCCATGAAGGCGCTCGCCCCCGAGCTTCGTGCGCCGGTGTACGCGAGGTCTCTTCCGGACGATGTGGTTTTGCGGAACATGCGTCGCGCGCTCGCGGCTCTGGGTGAAGACGACCCCGCGCGGGGCGATGGCGTTTCGGCGCCGGAAAACGCGACGAGCGACGGCGACGACGTCGCGGCGGGCGCTTCCTCGTCCGCCTCGGTGGTCACCGCGCTCGCCGCGGTCGAGCTGCGTCGCGAGACGCGGCTGTGGATGGCCATGATGTACAAGAGCACGAGCCAGCATCGACGCGCGGTGCACTTCCAGCGCATGCGCGGCGTGACTCGCAGCCTGCGCGCGCTCGCAGCGCTCGATGTCGGGGCCGCCGCCGTCGCGCTCAGGAACGGGCTTCGCGACGGCGTCTCCGAGGAAGCGCGCGAGGCGGCGTCGTCGAGCCCGGCGGTCGCCGCGGGGGCGCACGCACTGTGGAAGCTCCCACCCCGCGCGCTGTGGGACGACCTGTCCCTCCGCCTGCGCGAGGCGGCGCGCGTCGCCGCGGAGGCGGACGACGACATGCTCGCCGCCGCCGAGGCGCTCGTCGGCCAGCTCGCGCACACCTTCTTCATGCCCTTCGCGCTCGTCGCGCTCGCCGCGCTCGCGCGTCTGCGCGCGGCGGCGCACCAGCTCGTCGCGGACGCCGCCGCCGCGTACAACGTCCTCGCGCCGCTGCTCCGCGGGGGGATCATGCCGCCGCCGGGCCTCGAACCCGGGACCTCGGGCGGGGACCCGCCGCCCGAGGCGCTCGCGTGCGAGTGGCGCGCGGTGTCGCGGCGCGCCGCCGCCGGCGGCGGGCGCGCGACGCGTTCCTCGACGCGTTCGTTGACGAAGCCCGGCGGAGGAAGAAACGTGCGCGTTTTTCCCTCCCCCGATGCGTTTAACCCTGAACCCGAAGGCGGTGGACAGAAAGAGAAAGATTCCGGGCGGAAGTGCACCGCCGAGTCGCGGAGCGGGACCCGCGCGACGCGGACCACCGTCGCCGAGGGCGCGGAGTCTCTCGCCGGCGCCGGGAAACGCGTCCCGACGCGTCCGAGCGCGCGCTTCGTGCCCGCCGCCAAAGACGACGCGGCGACCGTCGGGGACGAGGACTGGAGCTGGCGGGTTTTACCGCCGGTGACGACCCCTTGTGTTTCTCTGGATTCGCTAGAAGGCGCGTTTGATGCCGGTGGTTCGCGCGCGCGCGTGCGCGATCCCGCGCCGCCTTCCGGGGCGCCGAAAGAATTTCGCGACGGTACCGTTTCAGCCGGCGAGGATCTGGGCGCCGCCGTGCCCCGCCGCGTGCGCGGGGTGGGCGCGAAGCTCGACCGCGGGGAAGCCAGGACGTCGACCGGCGTGGACACGGACGCTTCGGCCGTACGCGTCCCTTCGTATTCCAGGGCGACGTTCGCGTCGGGCCTGGGGATCGTCACGAATCCGACGGTCACGAACGCGTCCGGGTCTCGCGGCGCGGCGTCGGCGGCGGCTCCCGAAGACGAGTCGGAAACGGAAACGCAAAAAGCAAAAGAAAAAGACGAGACTCCGTCGTTCGACTTCGCGTCCCTCGCTTCCGGCCTCGCGCCCGCGACGGGCGACGCGGCGGGACCCGCCGTCGAGCGCGCGGCCGGCGGGAAGAAACGCCGGCGTCCGGGCGCTTCGAAGCCGGCCGAGCCGCCGCCGCCGGCGACGGCGGAGAAAAAAAAGAATAAAAAGAAAAAAAAAACCGACCCGAAGTCCGCAGTGGAAGCGGCGATGCGTCTGTTGTTGGGCGAGTGACTCGATCAAGTACATCGCACGTAGGCTAGCTCTAGACTTCGCGCGTGATTCGATTCACCTAATATGATAATACATTCTCTAACTCGCTGTGTCACTGGTCGATGTTGAGCGTCAGCGCGACGCCCTGCAGCGTCCAGTGCGAGGCGTGCTCGTCCGTGGCGAGGTCCGCCTCCATCACCAGACCGACGCCCATGGCGTTCCGGCGCGACTGCGTGACGTACACAGGCGTCTTGAACGTGCCCTGCAGCTTCAGCTTCGAGGCCTCGATGGGGATCACCTGCAGGATGGGCAGCTCGGTGACGAGCACCTTCGGCTCTTGGCGGGTCAGGCGCGAGCGCTCGGCGTCCCACGACGCGCCCTCCAGGTAGAGGCCCTCGATGTACGCGCCGTGCTCCAGCTTCCCGGGCACATCCGACGCGTCCGCGTGCCTGGTGACCTCCGTGTACAGCGTGGACTTGTCCAGCGGCCAGCCCTTGTCGCGGCACGCCGTCTGCACGAGCGCGGCGGTGTAGGTCTCCGGGATGTGCAGCCCGCTGAGCCACATCACCGCCGGCTCGCCCTCCTCCGTCCATCGCGCGTACTGCGCGAACCTTCGTTCGAACCAGAGGATCCACGACCCCAATTTCTTCTCCGTCGCGGCGGTCATCTTCGCCCACGCCGCGGGGAGCGCCCCGTTGAACAGAGAGGTTGCGAGCGCGTCCAGGTCGCCGGACATGCCAATCTCGCCCGCGAGCGCCTTCTGCAGGCTCTTCAGCGTCGACCGCATCTTGTCCACCAGCAGGTTGAACCGCGCCAGCTCCTGCAGCAGCACCACCTGCGTGGGCGAGGGCACGCCGATGCGCTTCTTGATCGTGGGCATGTCGAACGCGCTCGGGAGCCTGGCCAGGATGTCCGCGGCGACGGAGCTTATGAACTCCTCGCGCGAGACGCCGCCGCCGCCCGCGGCGACGCGAGGCTGCAAGTCCACGAGGTTCGTCCAGAGCTCCTTGGTCGCCGAGGTGTAGTAGGCGATGTCTGCGTTGCCGTGCAGCCCAAACGCCTCCGGGGTCTGCACGAGCGGGAGCGAGTCGATGACGCCGGCGTAGACGTCCCTGTGCCCGGACGCCGGCACGACGTAGTCCACCCCGACGCGCTCGTTTCGGTAAAAATGAAACGGCTGGAACGCGTCGAATAGGAAATCGCCGAGGTACTCGTTGAGGTAGGTGTTCAACACGCGGCGATCGAAGGAATCCGAGACGCGGCCGCCGTACATCGCCTCGCCGATGAGGTAGCGCAGCGTGCCCCAAGGCAACGTGTCGTCGCCGTTGTCGTGCGCCTTCGTGAGGTACGTGTTGATGAGCAGGTGCGAGATGCGGAAATCCGTCTCGTTGAAGTCGTACGACACGTTCCACCCGAGTTTGCCGTACTTGCGCCGCTCCTGCGCGACGGCGTGGAAAAACGCCAGCACGTACGTCAGCGGGCGGTACCCGGGGTGCGGGCAGTCGCTCAGCGTGCGCTCGGTGATTTTCGCGTACGTCGCGCGCATGTTCAGCTTCAGACCGTTCGGGGGCTCCGTGACGACTTTCAGCGACCGCTGTAAGATCCCGAGCGGGAACTTGTCCGTGGGGTCGGTGGTGAGCCACAGGCGGAACTCGTTCGCGGGCTTGGTGATCTTCTCCAAAATCTTCTCCAGCGTCTTGAGCCACGAGGGCAACAGGTGGCAGTTCTGAAGCATCACCCACAGCCCGCGCGCGCTCCCCATCTTGAGCATCTCGGCGGCTTTGGGGCCCATACCCTGCCCGAGCGCCATGTACTTGAGCTTCGCGCCCGGCTTGTACCCCATGCGCTCGCCGAGCCGAAACACGTCGAACGCGGGGTCCGCGCCGGGCGAGAGCACGAACACCACCGGGGTGAGCGCGTTGGACATGCCGTAGATCTTCTCGTAATCCAGGTTGGGCGGCTGTACGTAGCGCTCGGACATGCGGTCGATGACGTAGCGCGTGATGGCCACCGTCACCCGGTCGACGCGCACGCACCGCAGCAGCAGCATCTGCTCGAAGGTGTCCAGCGTCTCCGAGAACCCGCCGGGGAACGGGCTCTGCTCGGGCGCCTCCAGGTCGTACCACGCCCGCCATTCCGCCTCGTGCGCCTCGATGTGGTCCGCCACAGACGCGAACTTCGACGCGCGCGTACGGGGCGAAGCGCGCGTACGAGCGTTCGCCACCCCCGGAGAGCCGGACTCACGCGAGCCCCCCCCGGGCGAGCTTCCGGTGGTGTTCTCAACGGTGTCCTCGCTTGTTTTCTCTACGCTGTCCTCACCAGTCTCGGCATCAACAGTCTCCCCGACAGTAGCCTCTACTGTCGCGACGGCGGTTTCGCTGTCGTCGGT
>Ga0181561_10000510_pt1 | contig 32886 bp, 22 predicted proteins | sample 011ome_19_FD_133760 | JGI IMG/M metagenome (GOLD analysis project Ga0181561, IMG submission 133760) | Coastal salt marsh microbial communities from the Groves Creek Marsh, Skidaway Island, Georgia - 011510BT metaG (megahit assembly) | ecosystem: Environmental > Aquatic > Marine > Intertidal... | reverse complement strand
GTTTTCTCCCTCCATCCACGTTTTTTTCCGCTTTTTTGATTTTTTTTTTCGTAATGCGCGTGCTTGGGTTTTCGTGGTCCGGTTTCAAGTGGTCCGGTTTGTGTGTCTTGAAAAACTTCGGAAAAAATTTCCCTCGTATGGGCAATCAGTCTTCGTGGAAATACAATTGTTAATTTCGCGAAAGTTATGTGCCACGTCATATTTTCGCAATTTGTCGACTAATTGTCTGAGGGGCGAATCTGTGACCATTGTTAACGTATCTTTCGCGCTTTGTCGTCTAATTTGTCGTCTTAATGTCGCGCGTCTGGCGATCGTTGACCACTTTGTTCAACGCGTCCTTTCGCGCGTCTCGGAGACCAACTTCATACCGAACTTCATACCGTAAGTTTGACCGTTTTCTCCCAACTTACACACACGTCTCCGGATCTTTGGCAGAGGCACGCTATAGTTGCTTGCGCACGAGAAGTTGAACCTTCGATTCCTGAAAACCTTTTCAGATCTGACCACTTTGATCTTCCCCCCGAATAGCAGCAGCAATACGTGCTGAGACACCCCGATCACACAAGTTGTCATGGCGAAAACAAAGGCTTCGTGGTGGTGGCTTGGGACGATCGCTACGGTTGTCGCCATTGCCATAGCGCTCGGTGTCGTGCTTGGACTCGGGTTGACCAATAATGATTCTGATTCGTCTGCCTCTATAAGTGAAGTTCTTCCTCTCACCGGTGAGAGGAAGAGCAACGCTTTCGCTGCAGCGGCGAATGTGCGACAAGTAACGTTGATTCCACCAGAAGGGGTCCCGTCTGCTGAGGATTCTCAAGCGAGACGTCGTTTGCTCGAAGCCGTGACGCCGGTTGACGTCGGCGCTTTTGCTTCCGATTCCGACTACTCCATAGCACCAAAAGCGACAATGTACGTCGACAGTCTCACGAAGGAGGTCTTCCAACTTCCAAACATGGTGCTGTGCTTCATGTCGTCGACAAACTGGACGAGCAACCTGAACACTGGTCCCTACATCGCTGAAATCGATCCTTTCAACTGCGACAACGCAGCTGGAGATCGGATTAAGGGCCAAATTACCTATCGATGGGTCGTCGAGTCTACGGGTCCAGACCTTGACGATGAGAACGATCCGCTCGATGAGTTCAAGGGACACGTCTGGGTTACTATCACAGACGATCCGGAGGGTCCAATGGAAATCGATACGCGCTTGATTATCAAACGCTCCGACGTCGTAGTCAAGGGCGACGACTTGTTCATTAAGAAACTCACGTTTCAATACCAGAACCCAGGCATGAAGGGGCTCGTCATAAAAGAGGTGGAGATCGGCGATGATGACTCAAAGCCCACGGCCGAAGGAATCAAAGCCTATCAGAGAGTTGGAGATGACGAACAATTTTTCGAGCCCGGTGCGGTGTCGCGAACGGAATACGACGCCAACGGCATTGCGACCTCGACGAAGGCTGCCTTCAAAGAACTTGATTGGCAAGATTTCTCTTACAAAAATGGATACATGGTGACGACCGATTCGCTTGCCAAGTTGCAAATTCGAGGCCAAGAATACTGTGATCAATTGCACAACAGGTCTTTCTTGGGAGATCGCTATGCCGCGTTTGATGACAGCGGAGAAAAATCTCACATTGTGAGTTTCGTAAATCTCCAGGCTACCGGCTCCGATGACGAGATCTACCAGGCGTTCATGCACTACCCGGGAAATCTCTACGTATCCGAATACGCTGACACTGGCAGGATGGAAGATTCTGCCATAGCCATTGCGACTGCCGCGTTTGCGGATGGCAAAACTGTCACCCAAATTGTCGACTGGAACGACCCGTCCAAGAATCTTAACAGAGTTCTCAAGTTCTCACGAGGCGTATTATACAAGATTGTGCCCACGATTCAGCCAGTGACGAACTACATGGACACGATAATTCAAGGATGGTTCTGGGACGAGGAAACATATGACTCTGCTATGGTTAAGATCAAATATGACTCAGATACCAGCACATTGATGCTCTTGTCAAAGCAGATCTACGAGTGCACGTCTGATACTTGTGACTTAGGATCGAACACGATCACTACTCCACGAGCGCTCTCTATGGACGACATCGGCAATAATCCAATTGAATGTTATGGAAGCTTTGGACAAACAGGCGCCACGTTGCTCAACTTGACACATTACAAGGTTGCCTCGTCAGTGCCAGTGAAAGCGGGCGAGCTCGATGCGGACCTCACTCTCACATGCGGCGAGAGGTGCGCGGACGCTTCGTCTTTTGCCACCGTAAGCGACCACAACGGCTTATTTTACGAAGCTCCGAATGGATACAGCGACAATCGCACCACGTACAAAACGTATACTTTGAACAAGGACACTGTCAGACTGACGGAAAATGGTGTTGAAGTTGTTTTTGACGCCTCGAACTCTTTTTTTGATAGCAGCGATGTCTTTATGACTCTTTTTGAAGCCTCGACAACAAATTACGCCGCCATGTCCTGTCCCAACGAGGATGATGTGTGCCAGCGGCCACAAAGCTTAGACGTTTACTACGAGTGGAGATCAAGCCGTTGGACTGGCATGGCATGGCTCGTAGATCCTGACACGGATGAGAAAACATTTATGGACGCTCCTCTGTCACTCCATGGAGAGTTACCCGTCCACCCGAGATCGCTATCTGGCACTAATTACGCGGGCTTGAACGTCAATTTACAATACGAAGGTGGTTGGATCAACGGTCTCCCCATGATTTGCATCGATTCAACCACTGGCGAGCGCCGTATTCCGGATGTCGACCAGTGGGGGAACTCAAACTGCGACTGGGAAAATAACGAGCATATGTCTCCCGACGTCATGATTCCGGATGGAACCACGTTCCGAGATGCAGTTAACGATGAGAAGTATGTCCTAAAACTCGAATCTGGCGTCGAAGTTCTCCAGAGAGTTGATCTCGAGGACTGCGGCGCCATGGAGTATGACACGTCTTTGACTCTTCCTACAGGCGATTTGTACGAAGCTTTCGAAATGCCGACGAAGCCAACAGACTTGAGTGTTCTCAAGGTCCGGGGAGACGATAAGCTCATGTGATCGCGTCAAACGTCTTGAACATCGTTCATAATTTTATTTTATCAAGGTACATAATAGACACCCGATTTTCCACTTGGAAATCAGGTAACAGAAGTTCGTGAAGAGAAGCATTTGGAAGGGGTAAACGAGCCTGGCAAGGCGCCCCTGTAATATGTGATGTATATAATCGTGACGTGTACTTCTTGATGAAGGGCTATATAGACTAAGAGACTATTCCCGCAAGAAAAGGGGGCACTGGACGAGATATGGAACAAGTTGTTCTTGGGTCTTCGGGGAAGACGAAGAGGTGTAACTGTAACTTACAAAAGTATATAAAACGTCAGTCTTCATCCGTTCACCCGCCCAAAAAGTACTGTTGCGCTTCACTTAAAGCTTCAGATGGTCGAGCATCGCCTCAAGTCCGGCAGCCTTGGCATCCTCGGGTTCGTCAGCCATGTCGGCGTCGTTCTCCTCCAACGACCCGAGCACGCTGGCAATTCCCGCGTCAACCAACACACTCTTCAGCTCCTCGACACCCTCGTCGGAGATGTAGTTTTCATTCAGGTTGAGGGTTGTGAAACCCTGCTTTGACGCCGCGAGCCGCGCGGCGGCAACAGCTCCGGCGCACACGATTTCGTTGTTGCTCACGTCGAGTTCCTGGAGCGGGCAGCCAGACATCTTGAGCGCCACGCAAATCTGCGCCACGCCAAAGTCACCGAGCTCGTTCTCCGCGATGTTCAGCACCTTGAGGTTCTTCATGGCAGATATGGCCTTAGCGACGGCAGGAACACCCTCGGGGGTGATATCACAGGAGGAAATGTTGAGATGTTCCAGCTGCGCGCATCCGGCAGCCAGCGCCGATGCCACAGCACCCGCGGCAGCGGGCCCCAAACTGGTGGCTTCGAATTTCACGTGGCGCATGTTCGGCTGCTTGTAGAGCATGCCAGCGAGCGCGATACCACCCTCCTCGTTGACGTTGTTATCGGTGAGATCAATTTTGTTGAGCGAGGTTCCCGCGGCCAGACCCTTCGCGAGCATCACTGCGCCATTAGAAGTGTATCTGGAACCCGCCATCTTGAAATCCTCCATGTTGGGCGCCTTAGCAAGCAGCGCGGCGACGTGCACGACACCGTCGTCGCCAGTCATGTTCTTGTCGAGGTGGAATTTCTTCAGGGACTGCGGCGAAGCCAGAAGCTCGAGAATAGCGGCAGCGGCTTGCTCAGAGATACCATTGTTGATGAAGCTGATGCTCTCGATGCCTTTCTGCTGCTGCAACATCGCCGCACACGCGCGAACGCCCTTTTCGCCAAAAGCGTTATCGCTCACGTCCACGGACGTGATGTTCGCGCCGAGCGTGGCTTCGGTGATGATTTGCATGGCTTTCAGGGCCTCGTCCTCCGGGCGACCCGCGATGATATCGCTGAGGTCCACCTCCTTAAGAGTGGACGAGATGTTCGCGAAAGCCTTCGTCACCACGTTGGCAGCGTCGATGCCGAAACTCTTAGAGCTGAGTCTCACCTTCGAGTAAGACGCGCCTTTCGCCATCAGCGGCGCGAGCACTTGCTCCGCGCGCGTCTGAGTGTAAAACTCGCGATCCTTGCTCATGAGGTCGAAGTTGTCGGTGTTTCCACCTGCAGCCTGCTCTCCGGCGCTGGCGTCCGCCGCAGCCTCGCCGAGGCGCTCCGCCTCAGTCTTGATGAGCTCAGCCGCTTTCTTGATGTATAACCTCGTGAGTTCGAGGATCGGGCGGTCGCCACCGGTGCCCTCGGACCAAGACTCCTTGGTCGTCGTGCTCGCCACCTCGGCGACGCTGAAGGCGCGCTCCTCGATCTCTTCAGCCTTGGCTCTGGTGCCGCCGAAGGTTTGGCCGTAGCAGTGGAACCCGAGGGCGGCGAGGGTATCGTCCATGCGGGTGACAAGGTCATCCCTCTGCTCTTTAGGAATAGCAAACACCATGGTGACGCTTTCGGACTACCTGGTCCGAGCGGCGTGCGCGCCGTGTTGTGCGGCGGCGGGAGAAATATACAAAAGCTCGATCAATCGTATGGTAAGGCGCGTTTGAAGAACGCCGACATATTCTTCTCGGACCGCCAAACAGTTGGACTTTCGCGTTTGTCGCCGAGGGCTTGTCAAATACGTAACTAGCTCTAATGAGTGCGATGGAAACGACTTGCGGCAATGTGTCTCGTATTTAAAACAGGAATCTACCCAAGAAGACGTTTGTGGACTCGAGAGCATCCCAGACGAACGTCACGCCGGGGGTTCCGAGCGCACTGTGCACCTGGAAAAATTCTATCAGCCCCTTCACAAAAGCGGGGAGCGGGCCACCGAGGACAAGCCCATTGAACTGCATCACGGCGTTCCGTTTATGCAGGCTGACGACTGCGATTTTCGGGGTGGTACTTTGTCCACATACGGACCTCGGATAGCTCAAGGCCACAGGCTTCCTCCTGTACGACGCGAGTATTCCGCGCGCGACGGCCGTGGCGTTGAGATCAGCCGTAAAAGCGTTTTTTTCTTCGTTCGTCCCGCAACAATCTCCGGCGGCGTACACGTTATCGAATCCCTCGACGCGCAAGCCATTCGCCATGTCTACACGTACGTCACCGTTCTTCCCGACGCCGCGCGTTTCCAACGGCCCTGGAAGCGAACGACCCCCAATGCAGGGGTAGACCAGTGAAGCGCGCAGCTCTCTGCCTTGTTCCGTGCGCAGGTTCCAGTTGCCGCCGCCGGGACGAAGCATCGCGACGTCCTTCGGAGCCCCACCCCAATCCTCTACTCGATCGTTCAGAACCACCCAAACACCTTTTTTCTCGAGCCAACGAAGAGCGAGTTTCCCAGCACGCGGCGGCATACGCTCAAGAAGACGGTCGTGCGGGGTGATGAGCGTGACTTCTTTATGGCGACCCCACTTTCCCGCTATCTCGGCGGCCAACTCGACGCCGACTGTGCCACCTCCGACGATAACAACACTCTTTGCGGAAACCAGCGTGACATGCGCAGCTTCAATCTGAGCTCGACGCTCCTCGGGGCTTGACGCGACGTCATGTGGCGCTTTGATGGGGTTCGGATACGAGGATCCCGTCGCGATGACCACGTGGTCTGCTGGCAAGCTCGAACCGTCGTTCAACTTTACGCCCGTCACAGTCGTGTCGCTACCCGCTGACTCGAGCCCGACAGCGGTCGCTCGCACAGTGCCTCGAGGTTGCGCCTGGACCATCTTCCGAGCAGACTTAGGCTCGACGAGGCATCGCAGTGCCCCGGGGGTGTACTCCCAAAACCCCTTGGAATCTACGAGAGTGACGTGTATCCTTCCCCCTCTTCGCAGCATGCGCGACGCGCGTCTCCCCGCGAACTGCCCGCCGACAACCACCACCCTGGGTTGCTCCGATCCACGTGACATGTTGCTCACACGAGCGAGGACGCGGCTTCGCGACCGACGCCGTCTCGTACGCGCACGTCGCAGTGCGGCACGAACGTCCTTCGGGCGAAACAATTGGGGCGTTTTTCGTTGCCAAAAACTCACCTGCGATTGACAGGCACGTCGACACATTCCTTCCAGAACTGAGCGCGCGTGATGGCATCCGCCACCGCCATCGCCCTTTCGGGCGTGTCCTCCGCCGCGCGATGGAGGAGCGGACAACGCGTCAAAACCCCCAGCTCCGCGAAGCTCATCCGCACCATCGCTTCTGGTAGGGGTGCGAGCGCACGCAAGTTTCGACCCGCCGCCGCCGCCGCAGATGATGCCGAAAGCCCGCCGACGGAAGAGCTCGTCCAGTCCGGAGCTGTCATCAGCGCGCACGGTTTGAAAGGCGAGGTGCGGGTGATGCCTTTTACTGATTTCGTAGAGGAGCGTTTCTTCTCGCCGTGCACGCAGTACATCGAGGACCAGGCGCAGGGAAGAACCGCGGGGGGCGACTACGACAAACCTCCGGGAACTGTGTCAAAGGTGAGGATTATTGCCGGACGAGAGGTCACGAGCAAAGGCCGGAACGAATGCGTCATCAAAATCAAAGGCGTCAACGACCGCAACGCATCTGAAGCGCTCATTGGTCGTAGGTTATACGTGCTCGCCTCCGATCGACCGGAACTGCGCGAAGAACAGGTGGGCTCCGGCGACGACGAGTTCTATTCGTCCGAACTCGAGGGGTTGGAGGTGGTGATGCAGGAAACGGGGGTATACGTCGGGAAGGTGGTCGACGTGTTTCGAGGCGCGGGAACGCATGACCTGCTCAAGGTGAACGTCCCCCCTCTGCCCACGCCAGAGGGAGAGGAACCCCCGAAGTTTCAGCCGGAAGAGCACGTGTTTGTGCCGTTCGTGAAGGATATTGTTCCGTCGGTGGACTTGACAAAGGGTGTCCTGGAAATCACGCCGCCGCCCGGCTTGTTGGACCTTCGTCAGAAGGCGCAGAAACCCAAGCGACAGAGAGCTCGCGGTCCTCCGCCACCGAAGAAGAAACAGGATTAGACACCGAATCATCGCGAGCGAGTTGTAAGTACTATTGCTATTAAATTTTTTGTCTTTTACAGCTTTACAGTCCTCCTCACTTGCTAAGCATCGGTGTCAACTCGACGTCGTCTGAGACGGCTCGTATCTCCCGCATCACCGGCGTGGGGCGCTCGTAATATCGCAGCGAAAGAGAAGAACACACCACAGACACCGAGCTGAACGCCATCGCCGCTCCCGCAACCCACGGCGGTGCCTGTATGCGCGTGCGAGGGTACAGAACTCCCGCCGCGAGCGGAATCGCGAGGAGGTTGTACAACATCGCCCAGACGTAGTTCCGTCGAATTTGTCGGAACGTCGCGCGGGAAAGGTCGACGGCGGCGACGACATCCTCCAGGTCACTTCGCATCAACACGAAGTCCGCCGCCTCGATGGCGATATCCGTTCCCGCTCCGATAGCGATACCCACGTCCGCAGCCGCGAGCGCGGGGGCGTCGTTGATACCATCGCCAACCATGGCCACCACTGGAACGACGCGCCGTGCCACCGTCTTGACGGCTCCCGTGAGCGTCTTCTTCACCGGCGGCGCTTTGAGCTCTTCGATTTTCGCCGCTTTCCCCGCGGGAGACACCTCCGCGTGCACCGACACGATACCGCACTCGGCAGCGATCGCGCGCGCGGTTTGCCAGTTGTCTCCTGTCACCAAGTGCGATTCCACGCCCATGCGACTCAGCGCGGCGACGACACCCGCCGCCTCGGGTCGGATGGGGTCGGTGATGGCGAGCGCGCCCACGACGTCCCTGTTCATCGCCACCAGCACGCACGTGTGCGCGTCTCTCTGCACGCGTCCGACGTGCGCAGCCACGTCCTTGGGCACCTCTATCTCCGCGTCGTCGAGTAGTTTCATGTTCCCCATCACCACCTCCACGCCTTCCACGCGACACCGAAGCCCTTCGCCCGGAACTATTTCGACGTCCGAGACCCGCGGCAAACTCGGCGTCGCGCCGTCACTGAAGCCCTGGAGCGCGCTCAGCCGCACGTTCGCGTACTTCATCACCGCCCGCGCGATGGGGTGTTCGCTCTGCGACTCCGCCGCGGCGACGACGCGCAGAAACTGCGCTTCCGCGACGACGCTTCTGAAGATCTCGACCTCGACCACCGCCGGGTTCCCAACCGTGAGCGTTCCTGTTTTATCGAACGCGATAACCGAGACGTGCCCTGCCCTTTCCAAGCCGTCCGCGCCTTTGATGAGAATCCCGTTGGTCGCGCCCACCCCCGTGCCGACCATCACCGCGGTAGGCGTGGCGAGGCCAAGCGCGCAAGGACACGCGGTGACAAGCACGGAGACTCCAAACATCAACGCGAAAACCATCTTCGTCTCTCCTTCTGGGAGGAAAGAATCCGGAAAGTACCCGGCTTCCCCGGCGGCATACCACGCGAACCACGTCGCTGCCGCCGCCGCGACGACGAAAGGCACGAAGACGCTGGATATCTTGTCCGCGAACGCCTGAATTGGCGCTTTTGCCAGCTGCGCGTTCTCCACCAATTTCACGATTTGGGACAAAGAAGCATCCGCGCCGACGCGCGTCGCGCGCATCACGAACGCGCTCCCCGAGTTGAGTGTCCCGCCCACAACGTCCGCGCCTCGCGTTTTTGAAACCGGAAGCGATTCGCCGGTGATCATGCTTTCGTCCACGAACACGTTGTCGCCGTCGACGAGCGCGCCATCGGCGGCGATCCGCGACCCCGGGTACACTTTGAGCAAGTCGCCTCTGTGTATCAATGTAGACGAGATCGAGCGCTCGGCGTAATCCGAGTAATCCGCGACGGTATCTTCCTGTGCGTCTTTCGTTTCGGGTTTCCGTTCCAAGAGCACGGCGGTGTTCGGCGTCAAGTCGAGAAGCTTTCCGATCGCTTCGCTTGTCTGGCCCTTCGCGATCGACTCTAAGTACTTCCCCAGCAAGATGAAAGTCACGAGCATGGTGCTGGTTTCGAAGAAGTCCTTCCCGTAGCTATGTCCGGTCACGACGCAGTGCGCGATGAGGTAGATGCTCGTGAAGTACGCGACGTTCGTGGCCATCGAAACCAGGACGTCCATGTTCGCTGAGCCGTTCATCAAACTCCTGTACGCGCCGACGTGGAACCGCCTCCCAACGTGGAACTGCACGGGCGTGGCGAGCGCCCACTTCGTGAAGCTCGCCAAGGACACGTGGTTCACGGCGTCTCGATACAGCCACTCGAATCCCGGGATTCCCGGCAAAATCATGTTTATGGCGAACACGGGCGCGGTGTACGCGAGGCTCGTCCAGAACAGCGAACGGAACCGACTCGCCTCGGCGTCCGTAGCATTCGGCCGAGCGCCCGCGCCGACGCGTTCGGACGAAGACACGCGCGCGTCGAAACCGGCGTCTTCGATCGTCACTATCAGTTCGCGCGGGCCCGTGATGTCAGGATCGAACTCCACCTCCGCTGAGCCGTTCGGGAGAAGCACCACCGTGACTTCTTCCACGCCCGCCACGCCCCGCAGCACGTTCTCCACCGTGCCCGTGCACGCCGAGCAGGTCATGCCGTCCACGTACAGCTTCACCACGGAACGCGACAGTTCCGCGTCGCGCACGTGCGACGCGTCGAACCCCGCGTCATCGATCGCCTCTAGCAACGTTTCGACGCGAACGACCGCGCCGGGCAGGAGCTCGACTGCTGCGTCGCCCGTCGCGGCGGACACCGCTGCGCGTGTCACGCCCGGGACGCCGAGCAACGCCGCCTCGACGGCGCCGGAACACGCGGAGCACGTCATGCCTTCGACTTTGAGTCGCACGCGAGTCCCCACGGCCGGGTCCTCGCGGACCCCTTCCTTCGCCGAGGTCAAGCGCACGCGCTCGGGGGACGAGGAAAGGGCATCCTGCGACGCCAGGGAGCGCGACCGCATCGCCATGTCGCGAAGATATTCTTCGGGAGGACCGAGAGGTGACGGAAGATCGAACGCGTGTAGTTCACTCGGCGTGACGGGTCATCGCGCGAGCGCGTGGTCGACCAGGGTCCACGGTCGCTTCGGCCGCGAGATGGGAGGACGCCGCGGGTACGGAGACGTCCGCGCGAGAAGTGCTTGCTCGAGCGAGCGACTCAGCTCGCGCGCTTCCACGAGTGGTGAGTCGCGTTCAACACAACTCCCTTTCGGCCACTTGTGGAAAACTGACAAGACCGTTGCCGAGGAAACCGAAAAGCGGCACCTGGCGCTTTTTCGGCCGTAGTCTTCCACACGGGGACGCGCGCTTTTGCGCCACCAGTCATCTCGGACCTTTGCGCAGGATCGTCTAGGTATCCGCGTTGACCGCGTCGCCGCGCGTGTCGCACGGAGACGCCGAAGGGGTGAAATGGCGTCGCTACAAGATTTGTACGGCGTTGCCAGGCGGCTCTCCATGGAAATTCGCAGCGGCCTAGAACAACTGGAGGGCGCTGAGGCGAGGGGCACTCTTCAGTCGAGCAGTTCGCTCTCCCGAGACATGCACGCGAAACTCCATGAGCTCACGAAGATCACGCAGCAGGTGGAGAGCCAGTGGCGCGTTTTGGTCGTCCAGGAGAACACGAGCAAACGAGACATCTGGAAACGAAAAGTGGAACAAATCGTCGAGGACTGCGACCAGTACCGAGTCGCGTTGGATCGGTTCAAGTCGCGGGAAAACAGAAGGCAAGCCGATCAGCGTGACCGAGACGAGCTCATGCATCGCGTGACCTCGGACGACGAGTTCAGGCTTTTGGTGGGGCAGTACGATGCAGAAGCGGGCGCGAGGATCTCGCTGCAAAGGTCGGGGGGGATGGTGGATGAGCTCATGTCGCACGCCGGGAACGTGCTCGGGGCGCTCGGCGACCAGCGAGAGCGATTGAAGGGGGCGCAGCACAGGATGCTCGATTTCCTGAACACCATGGGCGTGTCATCTTCGCTGTTGCGCGTCATCGACCGAAGGCAGCGAATGGACGCGATCCTGGTCTATGGAGGTATGTTCGTGGTGACGGTTGTGTTGATTCTGATGTACATGTGGCTCGGGAGAAAGAAAGCGTCGGCGTAAAGACGTGTACGTACAGTATGTAGAAAACAACACAGATATCTATCCAATCTCATCATCACGCGAACTTCGCCACGAAGCCTCCGTATCCCTGCCAAACCTTGCCAACCTGCGCGCCCCAGCCTTTGAACCCCTCGCGCATCTGCGGCGCGACGAACGCGCCCGCCGGAATCGCCGCCGAGGGCATCTCGGCGGCGATGGAGAGAGGCAAGTACGTCGATTTCGTCACGAAGCGCGCCAAGCAATGCGACTGAAATTGAAACAAAAACGGCGGCACCAGGATCCAGAGCACGAACGCCTGCGTGTACGCTTGCTTTATCAAAAGATAGGCGGCCATGAATATTTGGTAAACGAAGAGCGAATTGATAATTCGCGAGAATAGCACCGGAAACATCATAGCACCGGACTCGTACGAGCGCACAAAAACGTACAGAAGGTGATGCCTCCAAACGACAAAGTTGATGGCGAAAAACAGGAGCGAGACGGCTGTTATCAGCGGTGACGCAGTGGAAAAGACCAAGCAGACAAGCAAGATGAGTTGCTGCGCGCCGTAGTGCGCGCCGAGTCTCAGGCTCCTCGGTGCCCAAGAAGCCTTGCGATCGCGCGCGATGCGTCCGCAGAATCGCGTGCGCTCTCCGCGTCCCAAAACCAAGTACGAAAGGACCCCGGTGTGCGGTATCAGAAGCCTCAACGGCTCCAGCATGAGCGCGTTCGTCGAGACGTACGCCAGGAAAAATCCAGAGGACTGAGGGACGGCGTGCCCCAAAAGCACGAACAGGGACGACGGCGACTTGATGATGTTTTCCAGCTGCGAAAACAGCGTCCCGGCGAGCATTCCACCCAGAAGGACGTTGAGGCACGCGTAAAGGTAGAAGCACTTGAACACCTTTCGGTCGATGCCGCTGAGCGTCGGTTCCGCGCATTCGAAGAGCGCGAGGAAGGCAAATCCGTACGGCACCACGACGGCGTTCCACGTCGCCAGCAACAAGCTCGGCATCCAAGCCGTCAGTAACCGGAAAAAGAACGTCGCTCCATCGTCACTCTGGTTCTCGCAGTACCAGCTCCAGTAGTATCCCGTGCTGTTCTTCCCGCAGAGCGCCGCGCTGATCGATAACATACTGCTGGTGAAGACGCCGATGGGAAAGACGATGATGCCGGCGACGGCGATTTTGGCGACGAACGAGCGCCCCCACTTTTCGCTCGGCGTCTTCCAAAGGCTCGAGTACGCCACGTCGTCCGGCGCGGGCGCGGCTCGTACGGTCCAAGCCATGTCGCCGCCGGGCTCCTGGATCAGCGTCTGCGCCGCGATCGCGGCGGAGGTTTGCGACTTGAAGAGCACGAAAAACGAAAACGCGCTTCGAGGGTCGGTCTGCGCCTCTTCTTTTTCGCGCGCGATTTCCGCCGCGAGCCGTTTCGTCTCGCTCTCCAACGCGTCGCGCCGTTCCAAAAGTTTCGCTGCCTCATCGTTCGCCGCGCACGTCTGGATGCGATCGAGGACCCGCATGTGCGCGAGCTGCTTCCTGTCGAGTTCACGGAGCAGTTTGTCCACTCTCGCGTGCCACTGCGCTGGAACCGCGGCGACGAAATCGGGGAACAACGAGGCGAACGCGCGGGAAACTTCGAGCTCGGCGGCTTGATTGGTGGGTAGCAAGCCTTCGGGGTTTCGGATCGCCGGAGATGTCGGATCTACGTTCGTCACGAGCACGGCGTATTGCTGCGCTTTTACCGCGAGCGATGTGCCGGCGGCGTTCGGTCCCGTGACATCCGCGATGGACACGTGTTGCCGATGGAACACGGAGATGGGGGAGTGAACCTCAGAGACGTCCGGTGAGACGCCGCCGCTCGCGGCCGCTGAAATGCCAGTCTCGTGCTCGCGGACGTGCACCGAAAAGCGTCTTCGAAGCAGAGACGCCGCGCGCCTGAGCGTCGGGGTGACCGCGGAGGATGATGCACCGCTCAGCGTGCGGCTCGCGAGTCTTCGTTTTTTGTGTTCCGCATCGTTCGCGCTCGTCTCCGGGTCCTCTTCGTCCGCAAGAGAGGAGGACTCAGAGCTCGACGTTCGAAAGAGGTGGTCAGAGTCAACGACCAGGTGCCCGAGGAAAGCCTGTCGGTCGGCCCGAAAGTTTTCGAAGTGGACCCACAAGAGGAAGCTGACGAACAGCACCGTGAGCAGGACGACGACGGTGTGAATCCAAAGCAGTGACGACGCCGCAGGAATGTTGGTCATCGACAGGCGATCCAGAAGTGACATGCCGCCGACTTGCAGCGCCTCTCCGGAGTCGATGACCGTGCCCAGCAAAAAATTTATCGGCAACACGACCCCGACGTTCAAGATAGCGACGAAGAAAGCTATGAGCAAGCTGAGTCGATTGGCTCGGTCGTAATACAGCGCGTCCAGGCCCGCGCTGTCGTAAAGCGCGCGCTCGGAGACACAAACAACATGGACAGCCCAGTTCCAGACGAACGATACGCCTCTGCCGAACCCGGTAACCTCGGGCGGCTTAAAGGTGACTTCCTCAGAAAGAAGTCGCGCCAAAAAGGGTTTGAAGCTGTTGTGCCTGAGTAGGGAGAAAAGTATCCAGCACGTCCCGCCGACCGCAGCGGACATGATCGCTCCCGAAGAGATGTCTTCCCAGCTTCTGGCGGTGTCGACGCAGTACCACGCATCGCACGCTGGAAGGCGTTGGTGTGTTTCCAAAGCAGCGGTATTGAGGCGGTGTCAGCGGACTAGTGCGAGTGTTTGTATTGGAAGTGACGAGAAGAAGGGGGAAAAAGGAGGGTGCGGTGCGTACTCGTCAGGGTTGTGTTGACGTCAAACACCACGGGCGGGACGATTTCGGTGTCCATCGCCGTCGTGCGTGTATCGGTGATGTTGTCGCCCATGTGGATATCGCTCCAAAGACGAGGGAACGAGTGCGCGAGCGAGGCGGTCGCGACGCGCCTTTTGAACTGGTATTAGAAAACTCGTCGTTTTGCTCGAACGATGGCAACGAGGCACGATCGCGATTTCGTCGTGAGCGCGTTTCCAACGTTAACAAAACAGTCCCCCGCGCGCACCTCTGGGGCCGCGGGGCGTCAACATGAGCACGATACCGTTGGGGTGGTTCGAACACGCGGACACCGATGGGGACGGAAAGGTTAGCGGCGGCGAGGCTGTGGCTTTTTTCTCGCGCGCCGGCCTACCGCAGGCGTCTCTCGCCACGCTCTGGCAGCTCGTCGACAATCCGCCTCGCGGCTTCCTCGAAAAATCCCAATTCGATGTCGCGGTGCAGCTCATATACGTCGCGCAACAAGGGGGCGAGATGAACGAAATGCAGGCCAACGCCATCGCAAACGGCTACGCGTCGTATCCAGCACCGAACATGCAGGGTTTATCGGGCGCTCCGGCCGCGCCGCAGCAGCCGCAGACGATGCCGGGAGCGGGCCAGATTTCGGGAATGCAAACGAATGATCAGAACCAACACTTTCAACAACAACCGCTGCAGCCGCAGCCGACGCAACCTCAGCCGCAGGCGAACGGGTTCGGGAACTTCGGGGGATCGTTCGGGGACTCGTTCGGAGATTTCGGCGCGCAGAACGCGCCTGCCGCGGCGGGTGACGAGCCGTGGCCTCCCATGTCGCACGCGGATGTCGAGCGATACGCCCAGGTATTCCGGCACCACGACACGGACGGCGACGGGAAACTCTCCGGCGGCGAGGTGGTTCCCATGATGATGGCGCTCAACGCGCCGCAGGAGGTGCTGAAGGACATATGGGCGCTCGCTGACGCGGACGGCGACGGCGCGCTCACGAAGCAGGAGTTCACGGTCGCCATCTACCTCACCGAGCGCGCGCGCGACGGGCGCAAGCCGCCGCAGAGCCTGCCGCCTGGACCGTTTCCGCCCATGGCGCAGCAACAAGTGCAGCCGCAAATGCAGCCACAAATGCAACCTGCTGCGCCTGTTCCCGCGCCCGCGCCCGTGGCACGGGATGCGTTCGGCGCTCTGGATGAGGACCTCTTCTCAGGAGGACCCGACCCCAGCCCTAGCGGAATGGGAGAGGCGTTCGTGTTCGGCGGCGCGGGCGGCGGCGCCGCGGCTGGCGCCAATGCGGCAGGTTTTGCCGCGGCGCCCGCCGCTCCGGTCATGGTACCTCCCGCAGCGCAGCCTGCGGCGCCGCCGACTGTATCAGACCCCCCCACAATGCCGGCCATGCCGGCCATGCCGGCCATGCCGGCCATGCCGACGATGCCCGCGGCTCCCGAGACTCGGGTCCCCGGGTCCACCGAGGCGGAGTACGCGTTCCGCGGTCCCGAGAGCTCCGAGGCGGGCGCTGGCGCGGAGGCGGACCGCGTGCGCGCGGCGCGCGCGGACGCGGAGGCGGCGGATAGGCAGCTCTGGGAGCAGGAGCAGGCTGTGTCGCAGGCGAAGGCGACGAGCGCGAGCCTGACGCAGCAGCTGCAGGACCTGGTGATGTTCCAGCGCCGGTGCGAGGCGAACATGGAGGAAGCCGCGTTCGTCGCGCGCGGCGCGCAGGAGGAAGTCGAGGCGCTCCGCAAGCGCGTGGCGACGGCGACGGCGTCGACGGAGCAGGCCAGGGGCGCGCTGGACGCGTCCACCTCCATGTCCGCGAGCGCGGCGCAGGAGAAGGCGCAGCTCGAGGCGAGACTCCGCGAGATCGAAACCGCGGGACCTGCGCTCGCGACCGGGAGCGTCCCCGAGGCGGCGGTTCCGGCGGAGCTGCTGGCGCTGCGCGCGCGCGTCGCCGACGCCGAGCAGACGTTCGCGGCGACGCCGAGCTGGGCGGACTGGGCGCGCGTGCAAGACGACGGCATAGACGTCGTGAACCTGTCCTGGGGGGGTTGGGCAGGGGACAGCACGTCGCAGGCGGCCTCTCCAGCCCCACCGCAGCAGGCACCGGTCACATAGCTAGCTCCTAGAATGACCACGACCGAAACGAGTTGCGATACGATTTTTTTCACCGCTACGCCGCGAGCAGGTCCCCCAGGGTGACCTTCCCCCTGAGCTCTTCCCTGATGGTGGACACCGCCGAGTTGGGGTTATCCGAGCCCTCCACTTCGAACGAGAAGTAAAACAACACGCGTCTCTTGTCCGACGCGTTCCCGCCTCCGCAATGCAGAAGCCTGGAGTCGAACACCGTCGCGTCTCCGGCGCCGAGCGTCGCCACGCCGTGCGGCGCGGCGAGCGCCGCCCCTCCCGTCTCGCCCGCCTCGCGGAACGCCAGGTGCGCGCTCGCCGTGTGGCTCCCCGGGATGAACACCGTCGGCCCCATGTCGCTCTCCACGTCCTGCAGCGCCACGAAGGACGTCACCACGCACCGGTCCCGGCGGTAGTTCGTGTCCGGGTGCACGGGCTGCCGCGCCGACCCCGGGTCGGACACCAGCGCCGCGAACTCGCACAGGCGCGCCTTCCGCCCCCCTGCGGCGCTTTCGAGAAACGGACGCATGTTCCGCGCGCCTTCCCGCAACGCTTTTTCCGCGGCACCCCCCCACGGTAGCTTCAGGTCATACCTGTTGCCCTTGCAGTACACGTTCCCGAACGCGTCCGAGGGGAGCCCGCCCCCGCCGCTCGCGCGCTCGAGCTCGCGCGCCAGCGTCGCGTTCACCTCGGCGAGGAGCGCGGCGGCAGTCTCCGGGGACACCGCGGCGTCAAGCCTGAGCAGCCCTTCGTTGTCGAACTTCGTCGTCGCCGCCGCGGCGTCCTCGACCAGCGATACGACCGGTGTCCCTGGGACGGGGCCGGAGGGCGCCGCGCGCATGGCGGCGACCTGCTTCGCCACCTTCTCGGCGAGCGCCTCCTCGGACTTGACCTGCTCACTGTCGAGGCTGAGCTTCATGCCCACGAAGCCGCAGACGGCGCAGAAGGCGAGGACCACGAGCTGCCCGACCCCGTCGCCGTCGTCCAGGGGGCTCGGCACGTACCCCTCCGGCACGTACATCGTCGGGTAGTCATCCACGGCCTCGACGGCGCGCGCGGCGAACGCGGTGGCCGCGCTCAAGCACGCGGGGAGCACCGCGCAGAGCGACGCCACGTCATTTGTTTTCGACTCGGTACGACCGGGGAGCGAGGCGCGCGCTGGCCGAGAGACGCGGAGCGCGGGGCGCCGCGAAGCCGCACTTCCGCGTTTCAGACCGCGAATAGAAGCCGCAGCGGCCGGGCACACCGTCGAACGCGCGGCGAGCATCGTGTCGGCGGGTCGCGCGAGCGCAGTTCTGTTTGTCGGAGGGTTTCGAACTTTCGATCAAACGGGGTTTCGGCACGACATGTCAACTCTTTCGTTTGCCGGACGCCCGCTCCACACCTCTAGGCAACCAGCGGGCAACGCGCCAACCATACCTCCGCGACGGCGACCGTTCCGGCGTCGGTCCGAATCGGCATCGCGCCGTCGGCCGCCCGTCGCGCCGTTCCCGTCCGCGCGCCCTCCGCGTTTTCGGTCGCTCGTCCCCGGCGACTCGAGGGCGTGCGAATCGTCCCGACCGCGCGGCGCGTTCGGAGGTCAGCCTCCGCGTCGGTCGCCCCGGCAACCGCGATGAACACCGCCTCGTCCACCGGACGCTGCCTGACGATCCAGTCGCACGTCGTTTCCGGGTACGTCGGGAACAAGTGCGCGGTGTTCCCGCTGCAGCTTCACGGGTTCGACGTCGACCCCATCCTCAGCGTGCAGTTCTCCAACCACACCGGGTACGGCTCGTGGAAGGGCGAGGTGATGACCGGCGAGCAGCTGCAGAGCATCGTCGAGGGCCTCGAGAGCAACGGCCTGCTCGAGGGGTACACGCACGTGCTCACGGGGTACATAGGCAGCGCGTCGATGCTGCGCACGGTCGCGAGGCTTGTGCGTAAGTTGCGCGCGCTCAACCCGGCGCTGGTGTACGTGTGCGACCCGGTGCTCGGCGACAACGGCAAGCTGTACGTCCCCGCCGAGCTGGTGGGCATCTACCGCGATGACATCGTCCCGCTCGCCACGATGCTCACCCCGAACCAGTTTGAGGCTGAGCTCCTGACCGGCGTGACCATCGCCACGGAGAGCGACGCGCTCGGGGCGTGCCAGGCGCTGCACGAAGCCGGCCCGGCGAGCGTCGTGTTGACGTCGCTGGATTTGGAGGAGGATGCCGACGAGCCCGCGGACGCGGGGGACCCGGCGGACGACGCGAAGAAGGGTCTGGGGAATCCCCACCTCCGATCGCACCAGTCGCACATCACGCTGCTGGGAAGCACGTCCACGCCGCAACTCGGGGGATGCTCGAAGCGGTTCAGGATCGTCGTGCCTCGCATCCCGAGCTACTTCACGGGAACCGGCGACTTGTGCGCGGCGCTACTGCTGGCGTGGAGCGCGAAGATTCCGGACCGGCTCGGGAGCGCCGCCGAGAAAGCCGTCGCCTCGCTTCAGGGCGTGCTGCGGCGCACGGCCGCGGCACAGGCGGAGGCGGAAGCGAGCGGTAAATCGGGGATAGGGTGCCGCGAGCTAAGGCTCGTGCAGAGCGTGGATGAGTTGCTGAGGCCGGAGGTGGACGAAGGCGCCAGGGTGGCGTGGCTGGAATAGCGAGACCGTTTCGCGTTGTATTCAAGGTTTGTCTTTATTAGACCGCACCCTCCTCGGCCGCCGCGCTGTCTTCGGCTTCGCGCTCGAACAAGTCCTCAGGCAGGGGAGTCCCCTCGTACCCGCCTCTCTCGACGCACATCTTCAGCAAGCTGCCCCAGTGCTCATCCTTAGCCATCAACAGCGGGTTACCGACCACGATCAAGAGGCACTTCGCCCTCGTCACGGCGACGTTGAACCGCTGGGGACTCGACACGAACCCTATGTGGTGCCGCGCGTCGTGCGTGAGGTGCTCTTCGCAGCTCCGCGTTAACGAGATGATGATGACACGCTTCTCGTCGCCCTGGTACTCCTCCGTCGTGCCCACCCTGACGCCCGTGATCCCGTTCAATTCAAGCGCTTTTCTGATCTTCGCGCGTTGCCTTGCGTAGGGCGCGATGACGCCGACGTCTTCCAGCTTGAACCCGGCACTGGCAGGAAGGCGCTGTAAGCTCTGGATGTGCCGCACCACTCTCTGCGCCTCCACGGGGTTGAACCAGGATGGCGAGCTCGCCTCGCGCATATCCTCGCTGACGATGCCATCCCACAGAATCGGAAAATCGTTTTCAACCGCCGCCGCCGGCAACCCTTCCCATTTTCGCAACGTCCGCACGGACGTCGCGTCCGCGCTCGGGATAAGCTTGCCGTGGTAAAACTGCTGCGACGGGAGTTCGATGATGGCCGGGTGCGACCGGTAGTTCCGGACCAACATCGTGACGAAGTCTTGATCGTACGCCCCGGTGTTCGCGTCCGGCGCGTGCGGCCCGGATCGGCACAGCCTCTCAAGCATCGACACGCCCAAAATCTCTTGCGCAAACGGCGATTGAATAATCGGCCCGAGCTGCTTGTGATCGCCCGCAATGACCAGCGTCCCGGCGGGTTTCAAGTGCTTCGCGAACGCCGCGATCGTCTCAGGCTCCGTCGCGTGGCCCGCTTCGTCCGCGACGACCAAGTCGAAGCTATCCAAGTACTCGTCGGAGGCGCACGCGTACTTCGCCGCCATCGCGCACGTCATCGCCACGACGGACGCGCGCTCGAACTCATCCACCCCCGCGGCGGCAAACCCGTGCGTCGATTGGTTCCATAACGAACAGAGCATGACCTCTTCGGGAATGGAGTTCACGTCGCGGCCGTGCGCGTTGATGCGTAGGAATTTCGACGGGTCGATGCTGCCGCCGCCTCTCAGCAACAAAGACGAGACGTGATCCGCCGCCGCGTTGGACGGCGCCGTCACCAGAACGCGGACGTTCCCCCGCGAAACCACTTGTTTGATAATCTCCACGATGGTGGACGTCTTGCCCGTGCCGGGCGGACCGAATATAACATACGGCGCGACGTGTTCACCTTTGTGCATCGCCATCGCGACCGCGTCGCGTTGCTCTTGATTGAGGTTGTCGTTGAACAACCTGATAGATCGTCGCGCGCGCGACGATTCGCGTTCCGGCGGCTTGTTGTCCCTCGAGGGGAAGATCAGGGACTGGACGTGCGGCAGCACGTCTGACGCGCCGGTACCGTCGTCCAAGCCCTGGTGCGTGACCCTGATGCCGGTGCGGCCGAGCTTGAACTCGATGCGATCGAATCGTACGGGCGAGTTCCAGCCCATCATGCGCTTGTTCGAAAACTTCAGAAGAACAGCCTTTTCTTCCACTCGGTGCACGAAGCCTTCGTAGCACCCTCCCTTGTCGTACGCGAAAATCTTATCGCCGATGCGCACAGAGGGTCGTTTCTCGGCGAGGCCCGGAACGTCGAGGCGAAGCATTTCTCTACTCGGCGTGTGACGCATCACCGCCTTGTCGCCAACGATGGCGTACTTCTGGAGTTCGAACGTTTCAGCCGCCTCTTCCGCCATGAGCAGCTCGTGGAACAGCGCGTTGTGGTTCGCGGGCGTGACGCCGCCTTCGGGGGCGAGACGTTTGCGCAACGCCTTCTCAGCCTCGCTCCCCTGAGGGGCCATCACCCCCGCCTTGATGGTGGGCTTGATTTGGTACGTACCCAAGCCTTCCAGCTTGAGCCCTTGGTGGTGCTTCGGTCGCGGACCGGCCTCGACTTTCTTGTTCCGCACCATTCGGTCGACGCGCACGCCCGTCGCCGGGCGCCTGTACGGCTCCGTCGGCGCTAACCCGGCTGCCATGACCCTGTCGAAGTCCGGGTCGTTGACGTGCACCCTCCACTGCCGCCACATCGTGAACGCGGTGGAGGTCTCTCCGAACACGGCGAAATCGAGACGCACGCGCGCGGTGATCACCCCGAGGGTGCTGCCGGCCGTGAACTTGAGCGAAACCTGCGTCGGCGAGACTGGGTCAATCGCGAGCGAGTACCCCGGACGTCCCAGCCGCGCCGCTCTTTCGTGCCCGGCGGACATCACGTGCTCCACGTTGGTCAGCACGCAGCCGGGCGAGGACACCGAGAGCGTCACAGTCGCGTCGACTGTGCCGTTGGGGAGTACGCACGTCGCTCCGAGGTCGGAAATGACGACGTGAGACTCGAGTATCTCCACCGCCGCCGCCTTCGCGAGCTCGTCTTCGTCGAAGCTTTCGGGAATCGCGCTCGCGGCGCGTCGATGGCGCGCGCCCGCTTCGTGAAAGCCACGCTCGTAGCGCGCGACCGGGGCGTCGCAGCAGACGCAGTGGTACAATTCCGCGGGCCGCGTCAAGCTGCCGACGGGGAGCCCGGCTCTCTTCTCTTCCTGGCGTCTCGCGCGCTGACGCTGTTTGTGCGCCGACCTGCTCGACGGAGTTTTCCGTCCCTCACGAGCCACATCCGCGCGCGGCGTCACGCTGCCGAGAGGGAGCTTCTTGCTAGACGGTCCTCTTGGCGTCAGGCTGCCGACGGGGAGCCCGGCTCTCTTCTCTTCCTTGCGTCTCGCGCGCCGAAGACTTTCCCGTTGTTTTTTCGCCGACCTGCTAGACGGAGTTTTCGGTCCCGGACCAACCATCTCAGCCATCTCGGGCGAAGGTTCGGGGGTTCGCTCAAAACCGGCGTTCCCGGTGACGCGGTTGGTGATCTCTCGAATTGCGGCGCCTCCTTCGAGCCGCGTGAACACGGACTTGCGGGGCGACTGGAACGAGCCGCCTTCGAGTCGTGTCCACACTGGTAACTGGTTTTCCTCGTCCGGGTCCACCTCGTCGCGATCGTCGACAAGGCGATCGATCAGGCGACCGATGGACCCGTGCATACCAGCGCTCAAAAGCGTAAAGTCGTCGCAGGCTCAGGAGTATGTCTAAGAGGATAACGACACGATGTCCCGTGGGCTGCCGACGATAAGTGCGCTGGACTTGTGGCATGAGAGCGCGCGCACGCGTCCCGGTGAACTCCCGGAAAACCCGAGAACAAAATATCGGAAGACGTTACGACTTCAACGGCTCGAAGTTTCGCGAGTGCCGGGTGCCGGCTCATCAGAGAACCACAATGGCCTGCGGGCGGTGTCCGGTGTCGTCGCGACCTCCGCCGGCGCGAGTTCCGCCGCGGTGGCGCGTAGGCCGTGGCGTGCGGATTTTGGCGTCTCACCGCGACATGCCGCCCCTCTTCGACGCGGGCGTGCCCCTGGAGGCGCTTCCGTGGGGCGTCGAAGGCGACGCCCCGGTGTCGAGTCGTAGTTTCAGTTACAAAGCCGAGGACGGCGAGACGGACCTCGAGGCGTACTTCGCGTGGGATCCGTCTTTGCTCGAAGGTGGTGACGAAGGTTTACCCGGCGTGCTCGTCGCGCACACGGCGATCGGCCCGCAGGAGGTGTTCGTGCACACCTGCTGCGACGCACTCGCCCGGATGGGCTTCGCGGCGTTCGCGCTGGATGCGTTTGGCGCCGGGACGTGCGTGTTCGATAAAGCCGAGCGCGACGCGCTCTTCGGCGCGCTCCGCGCGGATCGATCGAAACACGCGAGGAGGATACTAAAAGCGTACGAGGCGATGCTCGAGCAACCCGAGGTTTCCTCGACCGCCTCGATGTATGGCATCGGGTTCTGCTTGGGCGGGATGGCGGTTTTGGACCTGGCGCGGTTTCGGTCCGCGCCGCGGCTTCGGGGGGTGGTCTCGTTCCACGGGAGTCTCGACCGACCTCAGATAGCCGACCCAGAGGGTTCGGGCGCGGAGAAGGGCTCGACTTCTTGCTTGCTCCTGCACGGCGCGGCCGATCCGTTCAGCTCGCCCGAGAACGTCGCCGCGTGTCTTTCCGGGCTGAAAGACCTCGGGTTGCCGGTTCGACTCGCGGAATTTGAAAACGTCAAGCACGGGTTCACGCGGCCCGAGAAGACGACGCCCGAGGACTCGGACGCGGGGTTCGCGTACGACGCGGACGCGGCGGCGAAGAGCTGGGCGATGACGAAGACGTTTCTCCACGCTGGGGGGGACTTGGAGGCCGTGTAGGGGGAATCGCGCGTTGGAACGAAAAAAAAATTAAAAAAAGGAGTGTCAACTTCCAGCGAGAACATAAATCTCAAAAGTTTTGAATCTGCGAACGGATCCTCACACTGAACTGACACCATGCGCTCTTCTAGACAAGTTGCGAAGGATGAGGCGGCCGCCGAGGCCAAGAAGAAGGCTGACGAGGCTGCCGAGGCGAGGAAGCGGAAAGCCGCGGAAGCCGAGGAGGCTGAGGAGCTCCAGCGCAAGAAGACTGCGCTCATCGAGATCGAGTGGCGTCAGTTCGGGGCGACGCTTGACTGCGAACGATCCATCGCGCACAGGCCCATGTTCAGGAAGAGCCAGATGATGAAAAACGCGGAGAAGTGGCTTATCGATAACAAGGCGAAGATCGAGGAGTACGAGACGTGGAAGCGGGCTAACGCTCGCTCAACGCTTACCTCCGCTTTCTCCAGAAAGACAACCGCCCCGAAGAAGTCGATCGCGAAGAAGCCCCTGGCCGCTAAGAACAGGTGGGTGATCGCTCCGTCCCCGGACAAGTCCGACGCCATCTTCCAGAGTCGGGGACTCGTCAACCTCTCCAAGCCCATGAGCAAAGGCGCGAGGAAAGCCGCAATCATGAGGATGGCGCTGGACTCTGACAGCGACTAGGGCACTAGGTGTTGTAAATTTGAGAGCTGTCAAACACAGTTGAAAATGTTGCTATACTCGGACGCGGGAAAGACACAACGCGGAGCGCAGGCGGGCGAGGCGCGATGTCGAGTCCCCCGCCCGCGACTGCGGCGTCCGCAGAGGCGAACACGATGATGACGCCGCCCCGGGGGGGCGCTGCTTCGGTGGGTGACGCGTCGAACCTGGTGTCGCCGACTGCGATCTTGGCGACGCCCGTGGGCCACGGAAAGTCTCCGTCTGCGGGAGAGGTCGTGCCCGCGACGCCCGAGGACGTGCCGCTCCCCCGGGCGCCGCTGTCTGAGCTCAGGCCTCTGCATGATCCTAATGCATCCGGCGCGCTCGTGTTGTGCACGGCCGCGGAGGCGCTGAGCTTGGGGAAAGGCGCGCGCGGGGTCGCGGTGGTGGTGGATCCGTTCCTCGCGAGGAAACTCCGCCCCCACCAGAGACAAGGTGTGCGCTGGATGTACCGCGCCATCCACGGTTTGTCGCCCGTGTCGCCGGAGAGCAGCACGCCTCCGTCGCCCCAAGTCGCGATCGACCGCGCCGGGTGTTTGCTCGCGGACGACATGGGGCTGGGCAAGTCGTTGCAGTCGCTTGCGCTCATCTGGACGATGCTCAGGCAAGGGCCGCACGGCGTGCCCACCGCCGCGAGAGCGCTGCTCGTGTGCCCCGCCTCGCTGGTCGGCAACTGGGCCGCGGAGGTGAGCAAGTGGCTGGGAGGCGTGCGCGCGCAGGCTGCGCTCGCGGAGGGCGGCGGCGCCGACGAGGCGTACCGGCGCTGGGCGAAGGGCGCGCCCGCGAACACCAAAAGCGCATTCGACAAGTGGCCCATCCTGGTCACGTCGTACGAAACCCTGCGCCGGCTCGCGCCGGTGGCGGCAGCGGCGCGGCCGGAAATTATGGTGTGCGACGAGGCGCACAGGCTTCGGAACGCGCAGAGGGAGTCGCAGACGCTCTCGGCGCTGCGCGAGGTCAAGGCTCCCATGCGCGTTTTGCTCACCGGGACGCCCGTGCAGAACAACCTGGACGAGTACGCGGCGGTGATGGAGTTCGCGTGTCCCGGCTTGCTCGGCCCCCCGCACGAGTTCCACCGGAGGTTCACTCAGCCCGTGCGCAGGGGCGGCGAGCCCGGCGCGTCCGCGCGCGACATCGAGGAGGCGAAGCGCGCGGCGCGCGCGCTCGCCGGGCTCACGCAAAAACGCGTGCTCCGCCGCGAGGCGTCCATCAACGCCGCGCACCTGCCGGCGAAGACGGAGATTATCGTCTTCTGCAAACCCGCCGAGGCGCAGCGGGCGCTGTACGAAGAGGGCGCGCGAGTCGTGCGCGAGTGGACGCGCGGGGGCGGGGGCGGGTCCACCGCGGCGGCGCTGTGCGCCATCGGGCTCCTGCGGCAACTCGCCAACTCCGTGGACCAGGCGATGGGCGTCGGGCGACTCGCCGCGCTGAGGGCGAAGGCGGGGCGGCGGCGCGACGACGAGGACGACGTCGCGGAGGAGGACGAGACGGGCCGCCGCAAACGCGCGCGGTCGGAGGAGGCATCCGAGGACGAGGAGCGGACCCTCGACGAGACCGACGTCGCGCTGGGTGGATCGACTTCCACCTCGGACGCCTCGATCGCGGACCTGCGGAGTCGCCTCGCGTCCCGGATCCCGAAGGGCTTCGTGGGGGGAGCGGAGGGGTCCGGAAAACTCAGCGCGCTCCGCTCCGTCGTGAAGGCGCTGCGCGACGCCGGCGAGGGAGAGCGCGTGGTGATCGTCTCCGGGTTCTCCGCCGCGCTGGACCTCGCGGGCGCGGTGTGCGCGGACCTTGGCGTGCGGACGGACAGGCTGGACGGGCGCACGCCTCCGGACGCGCGCTCGGCGCTGGTCAAGGAGTTCAACGCAGGGCGAGGCGGGAGCGCGATGCTGCTCTCGTGCGTGGCGGGCGGCGCGGGTTTGAACCTGGTGGGCGCGTCGCGCCTGGTGCTCTTCGACACCAGCTGGAACCCGGCTCACGACCGCCAGGCGATGGCGCGCGTCTGGCGCGACGGGCAGACGAGGCCCGTGACCATCTATAGGCTTCTCGCCGCGGGGACCGTCGAGGAGAAGGTGTTCCAGAGGCAGCTCCTGAAGCGCGCCGAGGCGGAGGCGGCGGGCGTCGGCGACGGCGGCGGCGACGGCGGCGAATTCATGCGCGGCGACGAAAGCGGCGGCGGCGGCAAGTTTTCGAGGGACGAGCTGGGTGCGCTTGTGGCGTTTTCGTCCGCGGCGACGCCGGTGACGCTCGGTGCCGTCGGGTGGCGGGACGAGCGCGCCTCCGTGGACGACGCGCCTCTCCGCGCCGCCGTGGACGAGGAGGCGAGCGCGGTGACAGCGGTGGTGCGCCTGGCGGGCGACGATTCGCGCGCCCAGGCGTTGGCCGCCGCGGAGGCGGCGGCGGCGCGGCCGAGGACGAAAACGGGACCGAAACGCCTCGCGTTCTCCGAGCTGCTCAGCAAGGCGAAACAGAGGGGTGGTAAGTAGAAGACGAGCGTAGTAGTGGTCATGCGTAGACAACAGTAGACTATCGTAGCACCGGTGCACAACAATCGTCGCCCGAGCGTTCGGCCCGTTTACCTCCGCGCCGTTCACGCGGCTCGCCGTCTTCGCAGCGCCGCGTCGCATTCGCGCACGAGCCACATCGCATTGGGCAGGCTCTTGTTGTACGAGTTTTTGTTGTACGAGTCCGCCGCCGCCGCGAGCGACGCCGGCGAGGCCCCCACGCGCACCCACTGGTACCCGAACACCACGCGCGAGAAATCCAAAAGCGCCGCGTCGTACTGGGCCGAGGCTTCCTCGAACGGCCACGTTCGCCGCGCCTCCTCGAGCGACCCCGCCGCGCCGTTCGCCACGCTCGCGCCGATGAACGCGTCGTAGTAATGCGCGAAGAGCGCGGGGACGGCGTTTTCGTCGAATCCTCCGACACCCTCCGTCGAAAGGCCCGACCCCGCCGCGTCGCCGTCCGCGAACCCGAGCGTCTTCGGGTCCACGGACGCGGCGATGACGTGCGCGGCGTCCACCACCCCCAAGCCGAAGCCCATCCACTGGAAGTCGATCAGGCCCACCTCCACGCCCTCTGGCGCGTCCGGGGACGCCCTGAGGAACACGTTCGCGGCCTTCGCGTCGCCGTGGATCAGAGTGCGCCACTTCTCGAACTTCCCGCGCGTCTCGGCGCCGGTCGGCGCGTCGAGGCCGAAGGGGTGCGACGCCGCGCCGACGTCCCGGGCGACGGCTTGCAGCCTCTCCCCGAGCGTCGCGACGTCGACGTCCGCGGGGAGGCACGCCTGGAACGCCTCGCGGAACGCGGGGAGGTGTGTGTCGCGCCAGGTGGACGCGACCGTGGTCATCTGCGACGCGGGCTGCATGTCGGGCTGCCAGTACGCGCCCGCGGGCCACACCGCGCGTTCCAGCGACGCCTGGAGTGCGCCCCGGTCGTCTCGGGCGGCGGACGCCGCGGCGGTGAACGTGGCGTGCATCCTGGCGAGCGCGGAGAGCGTGGCCCTGGCCTGCGCCGGGTCCAGCAGACGCTCTTGGTGCCAGCCGTTGTTCGGGGCGAAATCCTCCAGCACCAGCGCGAACGCGGACTCGATCGGGTCCGCCGCGTCGGGTCTCAGCTCGGCGCCGAAGCACCGCGGGACGCGCACGTTCGCCGCGGCGAGCGCCGAGGTCACCTCGGCGCACGCCAGGAACGCCGCCTCCACGCCCGCGGACTTGACGTCGCGCGCGATCTTCATGGGCTGCGTCGCCGCCTTCGTGCGCGCGTACTCCAAGTCACCCAGCTTGACGCGCTTGTAGAACGCCGTGGAGGGCATGCCGGCGGCGGAGGGCTCGCCCCAGGCCAGCTCGAGGCGCACCGCGTCCGACATGAGCCCGCGGATCGCGGTGCTCTCGGGCGCGGAGTACCGCAGCAGCGTCCCAGGCTCGTCCCCGCCGCACAGCGTCGAGGCGATCGCGCGCCCCACTTCGCCGACGCGCAGAGGCGAGCCGTCCAGGCACCGCGCCACGTCACTGGCTTGTGCGGCGAAGGCGGCGTCGTCGGAGCCGCTCGGCCCGGAGTACGGCGCCAGGAGTGCCACGAGCGTCGGGTCCGCGCGCATCTCCGCGGCAATGGCCGCGTGGTCGCGTCCTCGCGCGTCCTTCTCCTTCAGGCCGGACGCCTCGGGCGCCGTCGCCAGCACGCCTAGGTCGTTGATCAGGCCCCCGCCGGGGCGCCCGGGGTCGTGCGTCAGGGGCGCGCCGAACAGGTCGGTCACCTTCCCGCCGCGCGCGCGCAGCACGGCTTCCGGCGCGCACGTGTCCCAGAGCGAGGTGCCGAAGTGCATGAGCGCGATTTCCGCGCGGCCCTCCGCGACGGCGAGGATCTTGTTCCCGGCGCCGCCGATGACGGCGTGCGTGGCGCAGTCCGCCACGCGCCGCGCGGCCGCGAGGCTCGCGTTCGCCGAGTCGCCCGTGACGCACGTCGCGCCGGCGCCGGCGGCGCTCGGTTCGCGTCCGCCGTTCAGCGGCGGCGGCGGCGCGCGCGTTGCGCCGGCGACGCCGCTCTCGCCCGCGGCGCGCCCCGGCCTCGCGGCCCCCCACACGACGGATGTCTCGTGTTCGAGGCTTCCGTCCGGGAACGGCAGGCCGACGGCGCCCGCGACGGCCCGGCCGCGGCACGCGACGCCGATCAGACACTGCACGGCGCCCAGCCTTCCCTCGACGAACTCGCGCGTGCCGTCGACGGGGTCCACAAACACCGTCAAGACGTCCATGGGCTCCTTCCACTCGGACGCGTCCGGGGTATCCGCGCGTATCAGATCTCGTCGGAGCGCGTTGTCGTGTGTTGCCACGTGTGTCGCGTCGGTCGCGTCGTGCTCGTCCTCCTCGCCGACGATGCGCAGCCCGGGCCACGTCGCGCGCAGCGCGTCCACGATGGCCACCTGCGCGTTCGTGTCCGCCTCGGTGAGCGCCGAGCGCGGGTCGTCCGCGTCCTTGCGCGTGGACGCCAGCGAGCCCGTGCCCGCGCGGCGCGCCTGCACGGCGCGGATCTCGTCGCAGCCCTTCAGCGCGGCGTCCACGCACGTCGACAGCAGCTCGCCCACGGAGACGAGCTCCGTGGATGTCGAGGCGGCCGCGACGATGGGCATCGCGGAGGGTCGGGCCGGGACGCGGGGACGGGGCGCGCCGGTCAAACGGCGGAGCGCGCGGGGGAGGGTCGAAGCAACGCGGGTCGCGTGTGTGCTCGCGAGACACGCGCGCATCAGGTCGACTCGATGCGTGGGCCTCCGTGCGGCCTCGAGTGGATAGGGGTCGGACCTGCGATCGGAAAAACAGCCGCTCCCACGAGGTCGGCACGGCACGGCACAAAAAAAAAGCGCGAACTTTGAAAGCTGAAGCTGACGCTGACGTCGATGAACAGCGACGCGAAAGTCTGTTCCAACGCGGCAGTGATGCTACCGGCCGTTTTCCATCATCGGCGTGCTCTTTCCGAGTGTCGCGAGACCTCGCTCCGCTCACGCCAGGACGCCCTGCTTCCCCGCCTCTCCGTCGTTCTCCTCATCCTCGGGCGCCTCTTCGCCGCGGACGCGGATCTTGTATTTCTTTTGTAAGTACTCCACGCGATCCACCTTGTCGTCCCTCTGCTGCGTGAGCTTCTCGATGACGGCGCTGAGCCCGTCCGTGTTTTTCTGCACCGCGGGGAGCACCTCCTCGACCGTGCGCTCGACCAGCACCCCGCCGATCAGCCGGAAACACTTGCGCTTCGGGTCCAAATCCTTGATGGCGTCGATGACCAGCGCGTGTTCCGCCTTTTCGTTTTCGAGCTCGTTGATCTTGCTGAACAGCTGGGACGCCTCCTGCCGAAGCGTCTGGAAAGTGTTGATCACCTCCTTCTCGGACGCGGGGTCATCCTGCTTGGCGGCGGGCGCCTTCTCCTCCGTGATTTCCGACATGATCTCGGGCCGGTGCGCGCAGATCGGAGTGATGAAGGATGCTGGCGACGGCCCGCTCGAACGCCGCTCCTCGAAGTCAAAAAAGCCACTTCGAGAAAAAAAAAAATCCCGCTTCCCGGGCGGCTTGGGCGAACGCACTTCTCGAGGCGCATGCGCAGCTGAGCCTACGTGGGGTCGATACCGCGGGCGATGGTGGCTCACGCGGCGCGCTCGTCCGCCGTCGTCGCCCTCGTGGTGGCGTGTCTGTTCCTGTGCGTCGCCGACTGCAGCGCGCAGGCTTCCCCGAAGGGTTCGCCCGCGTGCTCCCGCGAACGTTCGCGGCACGCGCGCGCGGTGCTCGACGAGTTCTTCCATCCCGTCGTGGACAAGAACCGGTTCGAGCTCCCCCCCGCGTGCCCGTTCGCGCGGGCGAAGGACATGTACCTGGAGCACGAGAGGCACAAGGAGGTGGTGCGCCGCACGCAGTACAAGTCGCTGTACAGCGACAAGACGTTCAAGTCCGAGTACTACGTGGACAAGCACATGGACAAACGGCATTCGGACAAGATCCCGGCGGGCGCGGACGTGTGCTTGGCGGAGTACTGCGACGTCCTGCGGTGCGACGCGTTCCGCGGCTGGCGCGCGACGGACGCCAAGGCGCGCTTCGAGCACGCGCTGGATGCCATCGGAATCCACGCGCACGAATGCGACGAGGCCGCGCTCGAGGGCGCGCGCGCGCGCTGCGAGCGCGTCGTCGCGCGGTGCTTTCCCAGCCGCGAAGCCGGCGTCTCCGCGGACGCCGGCGTCTCCGCGGCGAACGCCGCGGCGGCGCGGCTGCGCGCGTACTTTTCCAAGCAGCACTGCGGGTTCCTGACGTGCGGTGGCGTCGAGGAGATGTTCCACGAGATGGCGGGGCACCGGCCGAGCGAAAACAAGCACAGGCGCGTGTTCGTGTGGCTCGTGGTGCTCGCGCTGGCGGCGTACTACGCGGCGGCGGCGAGCCGGCGGCGGATTCGCGCGGAGGACCTGGCGCGGCGGCGGCGCGGCCGCGGGCTCGGCGTCGTCGGCGAGGAAGCCGAGAAGATCGTCGCGAGCCTTCTCGCGCGCTTCGGGGTGAAGAGGCGGAAACGCAAGAAACAGATGTAGCGGATGTAGCGTGTGTGTCGAGAGTGGCGGCTTTTTCGAAGGGTGGTAGCTAGTAGAGTAGGCGCGACGTATCGCCGGAAGGCGGCGTTTTAGTTTTCGTTTCACGTCGCCATCCTGTCGCCGTCGGCCGTCCCCGCGATGTCGTGTTTTCAAAGGCGCGCTTTCTTTTTTATCCGCTTTCGCGACGCGAGTCCGGGACTGGCCACTCCGTGAAGCACCCGAGCAGACGTTTTCGTGTCGTGCCGATGCCCGCCAAGGTGCGCGTTTCCGGCCACGTAGCACGCTTCCCCGCGTCGCGCCTCCAGCCCGGCGCGTTCAGCCCGTCTCCCGAGAACACCGCCCTCGACGGTGCCGAGTTTTTCGATCGAACCGATGACGTGTCGTCCGCCTGTCCCGAGTCGCCGCTGACCCCCGTCTCCCGGACCTCTCCCGCACTGACAGGCATCCAAGCCCCCCGGGGGCGACGCGCTGAGCCCCTACGAGCGTAAGCGCGAGGAGACCGTCTCCGCGAACGCCGCGCGCATGAAGGCGCTCGGCGTGGACAAGGCAGCGAGCGCTCTGAAGCGCACGTCCGAAACGTCCGCCGCGCAAAAAAAAACGAAGCGAAAACGCGAACCGGTTCCTGACTCCGCGCCTTCGCGGCGGAGCTCTCGCGCGCGCGCCGAGGTGAGCTACAAGGAACCTACGATGCGCGAGTTCGAGGAAGCGTTCGCCGTGGACACCTCCGCGGAGGACGCGCGCGCGGCGCAGAAATCGCGACTCGCCAAGGCGTCGCGGAGCGGCTACGCGCCGAACGCGGCGCCGGCGGTTCCCTTCGCGCCGTCGCTCGACGTCGACGACGGCGCGCCTCGCGATAAACGAACCGGCGCTCTTCTTTTCAAGGACCACCCGAGTTTCGCGCCGAACCTCACCCCCAAGCAGGTGATCCAGGCGGGGAGCTGGGGCGGCGTGTACTTCAACCCGCGGGGGGGCAAGGCGGGCATCAAAGGCAGGGACGTGGCCGTGACGCACGCGGAGTTTCCGAAACACTGGTTCGCGGGTTTGCCGCCCGACGCGTACCGCGCGCGTCGGTACTCCGCCGAGCGGAACAAGTACCGGGTGAAGGCTGGGCAGGACCAGGCGTTCTGGGAGGAGCACGGGTGGATCATCGACCAAGACCCGCGCGGGTGGTTCCAGTGGTACTGCCGGTTCTTTCTCGGGAGGCGCTCGGCGGACGACGCGCGGCAGATCTCGCGGTGGACGGGCGTCGCCGGCGCCAAAGGTCGGTGGAAAACCAACCTGTGCAAAAAGTGCGTGCACGCCAACAAGCGCTTCGACGACCAATCCGTGTCGCCCGTGATCCGGCAGACCATGCTGCACTGGGCGTACGAGATCACCGAGCAGGACGTGAAGGACGTCATGAAGCGCATGTGATGGAAAATGCGAAAACGAAGAAAATCTTTACGTCTTCTACGTATTGATACTACGCGTCAGTCGCGCCGGCGCGAAGTCTCTTCGTCGTCGCGACGCGCCTCATCGGGAGGCTCGTCGCGCATCATCGGCTGTTTTCGTTTTCGTTCTTCGCCTGGTACCCGACGAGGCCGATCACCGCCGTCACCGCGAACGCCTTGTCCCACGCCATCTCCGCGAACAGCGAGAT
>Ga0181561_10000504_pt1 | contig 32976 bp, 30 predicted proteins | sample 011ome_19_FD_133760 | JGI IMG/M metagenome (GOLD analysis project Ga0181561, IMG submission 133760) | Coastal salt marsh microbial communities from the Groves Creek Marsh, Skidaway Island, Georgia - 011510BT metaG (megahit assembly) | ecosystem: Environmental > Aquatic > Marine > Intertidal... | reverse complement strand
GGGACCGGGACCGGGACCCAGACCGAGCCTGCGGCGGCGGCCACGGGCGGTCAGCGACTGCTCGTGGACTGCGGGCTGTTCCAAGGACCCAGAGATGTGCGCTCCCGCAATTGGGATCCGTTCCCTATCGATCCCACGACGATCTCCTGCATGATCCTCACCCACGCCCATCTCGACCATTGCGGCTACATCCCTGCCCTGGTCCGCGATGGATTCGCCGGGCCCATCTACTGCTCCCCCAATACTGCGTCACTCGTCCCGATCATCCTGCGCGACAGCGCCAGATTGCAGGAAGAGGATACGGCCTGGGCTCGCAAGAAGGGGTTCTCACGCCATGACAAGCCGCGTCCCCTCTACGACACCGAGGACGCCGAGCGCGCCATCACGCTGCTGACTCCGGTGGAGTTCGGCACCGGATTCACCCCCGCTCCCGGGATGCTCGCGAGGCTGGACGTGGGCGGTCACATTCTCGGATCCTCGACCGTGACCCTGACGGAGCAGTCCCGGAACCGAACGGTTGTCTTCAGTGGAGATCTCGGGCGCGGCAGCCATCCGCTGCTTGCACCACCCACCGCTCCCTGCACCGCCGATGCGATCGTCCTGGAGTCCACCTACGGCGACCGGGCGCACGGTGACGTCGACAGCGAGATCGACGAGATGGCGACCGCCATCACCCGGACTCTCAAGCGCGGTGGCACGGTCGTGATTCCCGCCTTCGCCGTCGATCGCACCGAGGTCCTGCTCAAGGCGCTTCGAACTCTCCAGGACCAGCAGCGCATCCCGACGGCTCCCATCCACGCCGACAGTCCGATGGCGCTCGCCGCCCTGCGGGTCTACCTCGATGCCATTCGGGACAAGGACCCCGAGATCGCCAGCGCCGTTCTCGCCGAGGGAACCTCGGCCATCGACTTGCCGAACCTGCACGAGGCGAAGACCCCGACGGACTCCATGGCGCTGGACACCGGCGGGGCGCGCATCATCGTGTCGGCATCCGGGATGGCCAGCGGAGGCCGCGTCACGCACCACCTGAAGGCGCTGCTGCCGGATCGCGACAACTGCGTCCTGCTCGTCGGCTACCAGGCGATCGGCACTCCGGGGCGGATGCTCCTCGACGGAGCCCACGAGATCAAGATCCACGGGAAGTACGTCCCGGTGCGAGCGGAGATCGCCGAGATCGAGGCCTTCTCGGTCCACGCTGACGCCGATGAGCTCATGGCCTGGCTGTCGTCCTGCCGCCCCCTGCCCGATCAGGTGTTCATCAACCACGGCGAGCCTCAATCGGCCCGGGCCCTTGCTGATCGGGTCCGGGGCGAGCTCGACCTGGCGGTGTCCGTTCCCGATCCAGGGGAGCGCGTCCGCGTGTGACGCCCGATGCCCCAGCGCGAGAGCAGTCCTTCAGCGCCACCGAGGTGCAACACTGGAAGCGTCGAGCACCGGAGGTGGGCACCATGGGCGCCAATGCCGAGCAGTCCTTCATCGTTGTCGGGGCAGACGGATCCGAGCCCAGCATCCGGGCTTTGCGATGGGGAGCGCAGCAGGCCCGCTTGTCGGGAGCACGCCTTGTCATCGTCACCGCCTTCAACATCCCCTGGACGATCCTCGTGACTCCGACCTACACGAGCGACGACTACGCGCGCGATGCCCAGGAGATGCTGGACCGGACAGTGCGTGAAGCCCTCGGCGACGATCCCGGGGTGCGGGTGGAGACCAGGCTGGTGCCGATTCGCCCGGCCCTGGCCCTGACCGGCGCCGCACAGGGTGCCGACCTTCTGGTGGTGGGCGCCACCGGTCACGGAGAGCTTCCTGGAATGCACCTGGGATCGGTTGCCTCGTACTGCATGCACCACGCGCCCTGTCCGGTTCTGGTCCACCGCGAGGCATGAGCGGCACCGCCCGTCCTCATCGGGCAGACGCTCTCACCATGACTGTCATACCCCTCGCCTAGCCTCCCGACCACGGCATGGATGTCGATGACGAGCAACGCGGAGATGCGGGAGGCCATGGCGATGGGCAGGTGGGCGATCTTCGCGATGGCGGCTGCATCAACCGCGCTGCTCGTCGCGGGCGCGTTCCTCGTTCAGGTCGCGCATCCCACTCTGCCGCTGGTCCTCGGCACCATCCTCAGCCTGACGCTTGGAGCGGTCGCCGGCACCATCGCCGTCTCAGCAGCGTGGCACGGGCCTCAGAGCCACCGACAGCACTCATCGATCGACCCTGCCGCGTGAGCGGACGAGTCAGTCGTCGTGGGCCGGGTCCGCGGCTGGACCCACATAGTCAGCGAGCCACTCGATCAGCGGACGCATGGCCCGCCACCGGTTTCGAACGGTCGTGAGGGTCTTGCGGGTGCCGATCCACGGCTCGATCTCGTAGTGCCGTGACACAGTCAGAGCTCGATTGCGCAGCAGGTCGATACGCGGATGGTCCGCGTCATACCCGCGCGGATGAGTCTTCAACTGGCGTCCATCGATCGTCCAGGTACGCCCGAGTTCCTTCATCACGCGCTCGAGCTCAGCGCCCGCCGGACCCACGACCGACTCTCGGTAGCGAGCCACCTGCTGACCCTCCGGCGAGTACCAGCCGCCGGCGATCATCAGACCCGATCCGGACACCTGCACGTAGTAGGCGATCGCATCCTCGACCTTGATCACGCCACCCTGGTGATCCTTGATAGGGCTCTTGTCCTTGCTGAAGCGCGCGTCCCGATGAGGTCGAAAGATATGCGGGGCACCGAACTCATCCTCGAGCTCCGCCAGCAGGGCAGCCATGGGTGCCTTGACGAACTGCTCGTAGTCGCGCTTGTGGTCCGCCCACCACGCTCGGGTGTTGTTGTCCGCCAGAGCGTCGTAGAACTCGAAGCAGTCAACCGGAAAACCTTCGAAGCGTGGCGAGGCAGCTGCAGTCATGACCACATTCTGTCGCGGCCCGCGCCCGGAGGCGAGGAGTGTGACTACGCTTCCCGCATGACCGAGTCCACCGAGCAGGAGTCCGTGATCCGCGTTCGCAACGCCCTGCAGCTGCTGGGCGCTCAGGGCGAGGTTAGAGCCTTGGACGACAGTGCTCGGACGGCCAAGGAGGCCGCGGATGCCCTGGGCATCGAGCCCGCACAGATCGCGAACTCACTCGTCTTCATGGCCGATGGAGAGCCCGTACTCGTGATGGCGTCCGGCGGGCATCGAGTCGACACTCTTGCGCTGGCGGCCGTCCTCGACGTCTCACTAGTGGACAAGGCGAATGCCGATCAGGTGCGCAAGGCAACCGGTTTCGCCATCGGCGGCGTGGCGCCCGTGGGTCATCCCGAGCCGCTCCGCACGATCGTCGACATCGCACTCTCCCGATTCGACGAGGTCTGGGCGGCCGCCGGGCATCCCCACTACGTGTTCCCGACGAGCTACGACGAACTCCTGCGCATCACCGCGGGTGAGGCTGCGGAGATCGAGGGCTGAGCACTCGGGCCTGCCCGGTGATCACCACCGCTCGGCGAACCACTCCTGAACGACAGGCTCCGCCGATATCGGCAGACTGAAGTGGTCGTCGTCGGGAAAGTCGCGAACCTCGATGGACGCACCCAGAGCCTCCATCGCCTCGCGGTAGCCGGTCTGCCAGGCGACCGGCACCACGGTGCCGCCGTCAAAGGAGTCAACACACAGCAGGATGGCGCCCCTTGGCTGAACGCGGGCAGCCGAACTGCTCGCAATCGCCTCGTTCCAGTCCTCCATGCGCTGGGGATCCTTGCGGAGGATGGCGCCCTTGAGGCGGAAGAGCCGAGCCACCGTGTCGTTGATGTGATGGACCGGCTGGGTGTTCCAGACGGAGGTCATGATCTCCACCCCCAAGGGAGTCAGCAGGTCACCCAGCCGCAACTGGGGGTGGGCCGCTGCAGCACCCATCACCAGCATGAGGAGGTGGGAGTCGGGTGCAGCGGCACCACCGGACAGCGCCGCGCTCGGGCCCGCGGGATTGCCCACAGCGATGGATGCGACAGCGGGTGAGTGCAGAACGGTCCCCACCAGTGTGAGGTCGCCGAAGTCCGAGTCATCAAGCTCTGCCAGTGCTGCAGCCGACCCGCCGCCCTGGGACCAGCCGATGGACCCCAGGCGCGTTCCCGCGGCGATTCCCATCTCACGAGCTGCGTGAGCGATGAAGAGCGCATCACGGGCGTTGGTCCGGTTCACCAGGTACTGGTGGATGCCCGGCGAGCCCAAGCCCTGGTAGTCGGTGGCGCACACCACATGGCCAGCAGTGATGAAGCCGGCGAGCCCCGGGACGCCGTAGTCGATCTGTCCGGTGGCCTCCGGAGTGAAGTAGGTGGTCAGCTCCCGCGCGGGGTCGGGCTGAGCGGAGGGGCATGCCACATCGCCGAGGCCGGTGGTGCCATGACTCCACGTGACGATGGGTCGGTCCGCTCCGGGCTCGACCGGAGCGACGACCAGACCCGTCACCTCGTGTGGGACATCGCGCACGTCGACAGACGCATAGCGCACCCGCCACGCCTGTGCCCCCGGGATGGCGGTGTCGACCGGCTCACGGCTCAGCAGGGTCCCTGGCTTCATGCGATGGCATCCCTTCCTCGACTCACCATGACAGACACATGCTGGCCGGTGCACTGCTCTCCGGGCACCGACGCGAACGCCGACACCACATCTTCGGGACCCAACGGAACCGCGGCAGTCAGCCCGCCGGTGATGACGGTATCGCCGGCGCGCAGGCATTCGTTCTCGCGGACCAGCTGCTCGTTCAGCCAGAGCAGTGCCATGGCAGGGTCACCCATCGCCGCATCCGCCCGTCCCGAAGCGACGGGGGTGCCGTTCACGTGGAGGTCCACCTCGACCTCCGCCAGATGGGAGCCAGCAGCTATGGCATCGCCGAGGACGACGAACGCGGCCGACGATCCATCGGCGGTGTTCAGGAACCAGTCGAACTGGTAGCCCTCCCACACCGAGTCGACGACTTCGAGGGCGATCCGCCACTCGCCCACGCAGGAGCGCACCTGCTCCAGAGTGGCGTCCGAAGGGACGTCGCGCGCCAGGACCGCGGCGATCTCCGGCTCGACCCTGGGCTGCGTGACGCCTGCGTTCAGGACCGCTCCACTGTCCAGGAGCATCGAGCCCGCCAGCGGACCGTAGTTGGGATCATCGATGCCCATCTGCTCACGCATGACGGATGAGGTGTAGCCGAGCTTCCATCCGGCCCGCCCGCCTGCCGCAGACATCCGAGGCGCCATCACCAGACTCTGAACCCGATAGGCGTCGTTCCTTGTCAAGGCGTGCCTGACGGGAGCCTGAAGCAGCCGACCGTCAGTCCGGGCATCCCGGATCCGACCGGCCAGGACCTCCGTCGAGTCGTCCGCCGAGCCGGCAGGGTCCTTCACTGTGGTCCTGCGATCAGCACCGGCGTTCCCGAGATGGTGATGGTCGAGCCCGCCGTCTGGGTTACTCCATCCATGCCCTGATAGACGGTCATCCCGCCCGGCGTCGGGATCGTCGCTACGGAGTCGTCGTCGGTGTAGGCGACGTAGAACGGGATGTTCGCGCGGTCGAAGTTGCACAGCACTACAGAGGCATCGGTCGAACATCCGCTGAACGTGGAGTCGATGACCCATTCACGAACACGGGCATACGCCTGAGTCGCGAGAAAGCCGTTCCACATCTGAATTCCGAGCAGCCGATACTCCGGCGTCCAGGCGTACCAGTACGAGCGTGCGATGCCGTAGCGCAGCGAGTCAAGGTAGGTGCGCGCGACGTACGCAGGAATCTCCGCGTCAGGAATCGAGCGTGCCGCATCGCCGGCTCCGGGATTGGTGATCCCGTAGTTGATCTCGGTCTCCCAGATCGGCAGCAGTGGAGCCTTGGCGATCTCCAGGGCCGTCTTCATCATTCCCAGCAGATAGGCGCGGTCCTTGGGCGTTCCCGAGGGCAACGGATAGAGGCTGACGGAGTATGCGTCGATTGGCCAGCCGAACTCACCCAGAGCCTTGAGGTAGTCCGGGTAGAACTCCGTGAAGCCCTTGACCCAACGCGATCCTGTCGACGCCGCAACGACTGTCGCTCCTGGCACCTGCGCCTTGATGATCGCGTACGCGCGCGCGGTGAGGTCAGCCATGAGCTCGGGAGTTCCGCGCCAGAACTGCGAGATGTTGGCCTCGTTCCAGATCTGGTAGGCCGCGATGCGACCGCCGTAGCGGTTCACCACGGCACGGACGTAGTTCTCGAACAGGGCAGGATCCGTCATCGGCATCGACGATCCCGCCCCGGCGAACTCCGCACCGGGAGCCTTGGCGACCGCCGCCCACTCGGGTGTTCCGCCCAGGACGAGCAGCACCTGCTGCCCGGCCGCCTCGGCCTTGGCCACCTGACGATCGAGCGCCCCCCAGGTGTACCGCCCTCGTTGCCGCTCGATCAGGTTCCACGACGTGCTGACGTCCCACAGGCGCACCGCCCCGGCGAACTCGGGGGTGCCGATGATCGGGTGGTTGCCGAAGAGAGTGCCCGTCACGGGCACGCCTTCCTCGGGGATGTCGGCGTTGTCCGGCTCCGTCGGCCGATAGGGGTTGGTGATCCGAACGGTGATGGTCTTCGTCTGGGGGGCAAGGCCCTTCCCCGTCACAGTGGTGCGGAGCCACACCTTGCCCTGCGCCTCCCCCGGCTCCACATCGAAGTCCTTGCGGCTTCCCTTGGGCGGCACTCGCCACGTCGACAGTCGGGAGAAGGTGACGCCATCCCGAGAAGCGAGCAGGGTGGCCTTGCGTCGAACCGACGTGCTGATCGACGGCACATCGACGGTGAGAGGGAACGCGCCAAGTGCCGGAGCGGTCGGCGAAGACGTCATGACGATGGGGGTCCGAGCGCGCGGAACGGCCTGCGCCACCGGCATCAGGCCGACAATCAGGGCCGACACCAACGCCATTCCCAATGCCGCTCGAGCGATGCTGAGTCCACGGCCCCGCACGCGGGCTCGACGTCGTGAATCCCGAAGTCCGCTCATCAATCCGCGCTCCCAGCGGTGTCACCGGACCTGACCCGGGACTCGACCAGTGCCTTCAAGCGGACGAGGGTCTTCAGGATCGCCACCTGATTGCCGTCGTACGCCCGGATGAGCCCGAGCATGCAGGGAACTCGCGCGTACCGGCCATCGAACGACTCCGTGACCTCCGTTGCGACTACCGTCGTTCCATTCACGTCCAGCACGGGGCGGAGCTCATAGCGCCAACGATGACCGTTGAAATGCCGCCAGGCGATGAGCTCGCCGTCCTCGAACTCCATCACCGTGTTGCGGATCGAATAGGGCACCAGAAAGTGCATGCTCATTCCGAACTTCGCACCCAGGGAGAGGCGGACTGGACCACTGACGTTGCTCCGCACCATGCCTGAGCCGTCGATGAGTGAGTGCTGGGTCGGATCCGCCAGCACCTCGAAGACCAGTTCCGGTGGGGCATTCACGACGATGCGCCCGGACCTGACCTGGGGTGACTCGGTAACCACCACGTCCGCCCTCAGCGAGCCCGGGTCGGCCGCACCGTCAAGAAGTCGATCGCCGCTGGCTCCCTGCGCCCCCGCATCCTGTCCGTGTCCCATGCCATCAACCATAGACTCGTGCTGTGAGCGTGAGGATCTACACGGGTCGGCATTCCGATCGCGGGCGCGGACCCTCGGGCTGGGTCCGCTCACTCCCATGGATCTTCGTCGGCCTGACGATCCTCGGCCAGATCGTGTGGGTCCTGGTCGGCGACGGGCCTCGAGCAGTCCTGTCCGTGCTGACCGTGATCACCTTCTTCGCGGCCACGGCAACACATGCCTTCCAGGCACGCGGATCCTCATGGGCAGCTGGTTACCTTGCCATCACGCTGGCATTCGGCTGGCTCATCGAGCGGGTTGGGCTGACCACCTCGTTCCCCTTCGGCCACTACGAGTACACCGACAGCCTCGGCCCGTCGATCCTCGGTGTGCCCCTGGTCATTCCACTCGCCTGGTCGATGATGGCCTACCCCTGCCTGCTCGCCGCCCAGCGGCTGTCCACGACTCGGGTGGGCGTCAGCCTCATCGGCGGTCTCGTGCTCGCCGCCTGGGACCTGTTCCTCGACCCGCAGATGGTGGGCCAGGGCTACTGGGTGTGGACCCAGATCGGGTGGGAGCTCCCCGGGATCGACGGCATCCCACTGCAGAATTTCCTGGGCTGGTTCCTCGCATCCATCGCCCTGATGTGGGTTCTGGACCTGCTCCCTCGCAAGGTGGCCGGTGATGCCGTTCCCACGACGATGCTGGCCTGGGTCTTCGCCTCGAATGTGCTCGCAAACGCCGTGTTCTTCGACCGTCCCGGCGTCGCGCTGTGGGGGCTGGTCTGCATGGGAGTGGTCGTCGTCCCGTTCCTGTGGCGCGTGTGGAGTCAGCCGCAATGGTGACATTGGCCCGTCTTGCCCGAGCAGGCGTCACCCTCGGCTCCCTGTCAGCCGTCGCACTCGCAGCACACACGGCCGTCAACCTCCGGGCGCTGCGCACGCCCCATGCCGACCCGACATCGAAGCCACGGGCAAGCCGGGAACTCGTCAGCATCCTCGTGCCAGCCCGCAATGAGGAGGCGACCATTCGGGCGACTCTCGCATCCGCATGCGAGCAGCGGACCGAGGCCGGATCCACGGCATTCGACATCGAGATCATCGTCCTCGACGACGGATCGACGGACGCGACCGCGACGTCAGTCACCGACCTCGCAGCGCGAGATGCCCGCGTTCGACTGATCCGCGGAGCAGACACGCCTCCCCCACCCGAGTGGCTCGGAAAGCCGTGGGCGTGTGCTCGCCTGAGCCACGACGCGCGGGGAACGGTCCTGGTGTTCGTCGATGCCGACGTCGTCCTGGAACCGGATGCCATCGCCGCTCTGGTGGACGAGCTGCGCGGAGTGCACGGGGCACCGGCCCTCGACATGGTGGCGCCCTACCCGCACCAGGAGGCAGGGGGCTGGCTCGAGCGCCTCGTGCAGCCCCTCGTCACGTGGTCATGGGTCGCCACCATGCCGCTCGCCTGGGCCGAACGATCAGCGCGTCCCTCGCTCTCCGCGGCCAACGGGCAGGTCCTGGCCGTCGACGCTGACGCCTATCGCTCCGTCGGCGGGCATGAGGCCGTTGCGGGTGAGGTTCTCGAGGACATCGCCCTGATGCGGGCATTCAAGAGAGCAGGCCTTCGGGCAGCCACGGTCGACGGATCCCAGCTTGCTCGCTGCCGCATGTACCAGGGAACCGATGAGGTGATCGCCGGATACAGCAAGTCGCTCTGGGATGCCTTCAACGGCCCCGCAGGCAGCATGGCCGTGAACACCCTTCTCATCGGCACCTATGTCATTCCCGCCCTTGCAGCCGTCACGGCACCTCGATCGTCCACGCGCGCGATCGGTGCAACGGGCTACGCCGCGGGAGTCATCAGCCGTGCCCTGGTCGCTCGACGCACTGATGAGCGCGTCCTGCCGGACGTCCTTGCCCATCCCATGTCCGTGGTTGCCTTCGCTGCCCTCAATGCCGTGTCCTGGTACCGCCATGAGCGGGGCACGAATGAGTGGAAGGGCCGCTCGGTGGTTGCCGCGGGAGGCGCCGGGTGAGCCGGGTCGTCGTCATCGGCGCCGGAGTCGGCGGCATGGCCGTCGCTGCCCGCCTTGCCGTGCGCGGCCATGACGTGACCGTGCTCGAACAGGCCGACCGGACCGGTGGGAAGCTCCACACCTATCGACGCGACGGCTTCGCCTTCGACACCGGTCCGAGCCTGTTCACCCTGCCCGCCGTCTACCGGGACCTGTTCTTGAAGACAGGAGCCTCACTCGAGGAGTCCGTCGATCTCCAGCCGGTCGAACCCGGATTCGGCTACAGCTTCACCGACGGGTCGAGCGTCACCATCCCCGGCGTCGACCCCGGGCGCATCGCTCGCGCCTTCCAGGATGCCTTCGGTGGCACCGCCATGGACGACTGGCGGCGCCTCATCGACCGGGGAGGTCAGATGTGGCGACTCACCCGCGAGCCGTTCCTTCAGTCCCCTCTCGACGGCTGGCGCACACTGCTGAAGGTCGCCACCCCGTCTGCCGTCCGCACCGTGGCCCCACGAACCACCCTGCGCGAGCTCGGCCGCGACCACCTGAGGGACTGGCGCCTGCGCCAGGTGCTCGACCGCTACGCGACGTACTCCGGATCGGATCCCCGCAAGGCACCAGCCGTCTTCGCGACCATCCCGTACATGGAGCAGACCTTCGGCGCCTGGCACCTCGGCGGGGGCCTCGGAACCCTCGCTGACGCTCTCGAGCAGCGGTGCCGTGAACGTGGGGTGACGTTCCATCTCGGCACGGATGTGGCAGAGGTCCTCGTCGCGGGATCCGTCGCCTCGGGAGTGCGTCTTGCTGACGGCGAGGTCATCGGAGCCGACATCGTCGTCGCGAATGCTGACGCCCAGCACCTCTACGCAGATCTCCTCACCGACCATCGTGCTCGCAAGCCCGCCGCATCACTCGCGAAGGCTGCTCCCGCACTCTCCGGCTTCGTCATGCTGCTGGCCCTGCGCGGGCGCACTCCCGGCATTCGCCATCACAATGTCTGGTTCCCGGAGAACTACGACGGTGAGTTCGACGCGATCTTCGGCCGTCAGGCCACGCCGGCGGACGATCCAGCCATCTATGCCTGCGTCCCGGACGACCCGCAGATGCGACCGGACAATGACTCCGAGGCCTGGTTCATCCTGGTGAACACTCCGCGCAATGGAGACGGCTCGGCCGGCACGGTGGACTGGTCGGCTCCAGACGTGGGCGAGAACTATGCGAGGCACATCCTCGACGTGCTTGCGCAGCGCGGCACCGACATCCGGGACCGGATCCTGTGGAGTGAGCTTCGCACCCCTGCGGATCTCGAGCGGACCACGCGTGCACCCGGTGGCTCCATCTACGGCTCATCCAGTAACGGCCCGCGCGCGGCCTTCCAGCGCCCCGCGAACCGCTCCCCCATTCCCGGCCTCTATCTCGTGGGCGGATCCGCGCACCCAGGGGGTGGGCTGCCTCTGGTGGGAATGGGAGCGGAGATCGTGTCGAACCTGATTCCCCGCAGCACCGCTGGCTGAGGGCTCTGCACGTTCCAGCGAGGTCAGGACGGGTTGCGATCCGTGCGCCAGCGTGCGAGCCGTCCGTGGCGGGCGATGTCCCGCATCCGCGCCTCCGCTTCCGTCCGGGCCTCCTCCGTCGTGACCACGAGCAGGCGGTCACCGGCTCGAACGCGGGCGTTGGCATCCGGCACGATCGCCTCCTCCCCCCGGACGATCAGGGAGATGACCGCTCCGCGCGGGAGTCCGATCTCAGTGATGAAGGTTCCGACCAGCCCCGACTTCTCCGGTACTTCGATGCCCAGCACCTGGGCATGCATGCCATCCAGCGGCGCACTCTCGAGTTCCAGTTCGACGGCCTCGTCGCCCCTGACGATTCCGAGGCGGGCGCCCGCCACTCGGATCAGCGGAACCTGGACGAGCATGAGAATCAGCGTGACGATCAGGGTCACATCGAACATCAACCTCGCGCCTGGGACGCCGAGCCCCAGGGGGATGGCAGCGAAGACGATCGGGACGGCTCCCCTCAGCCCGGCGATCGAGGTGAACAGCACGGTCGCTCGACCTTCACGGAACGGGACGAGCGAGACGACCGCAGCCAACGGCCGGGCGACGAGGAGGATGAGAAGCGACACGACGATCGCCAGCGGAATGGCCGCAGGGAGGGTGTGGACGTCCGCCAGCGCACCCAGCATGAAGAACAGGCCGATCTCCGCGATCCAGGCAAGGCCGTCGGCGAAGCCGATGATGGAGCGTCGATGCGGCAGACGAGCCGCCGACCCGATTATCACCGCGGCCACGTAGACCGCGAGGAAGCCGGACGAGTGCACGACGCTGGCCAGTCCGTAGGCGCCGACCAGCAGGGCGAGCGCGGCGATGGGGTAGAGACCCACGGATGGCAGCGCCAGGCGCGGCAGCACCCACCGGCCCGCGAAGCCCACCCCCGCTCCCACGACGGCTCCACCGATGAGCTCGGCGACGACCAGCAGTGGGATCTGCCACCACGGGGTCTCGGCGAACCCGGCGCTCGACACGACGAGGACGAGGACGACGACGGGGGCGTCATTGAATCCTGCCTCGGCCTCGAGCAGGGTGCGAACTCGACTCGAGATGTGCATGCGCCGCATCACGGAGAACACCGCGGCTGCGTCCGTTGCCGCAAGCACGGCGCCGATGATGATCGCCGTCTGAGTCGAGACGTCGAACCACCAGATCAACGGGAACGCCACGACGGCGATGCTGACCGCTACTCCGACGGACGCCAGCGTGATGGCCGGCCACATGATGGGCCGAAGCTCGTCGATTCGGGTGGTGAGGCCGCCCTGCGCGAGGATCAGTATGAGAGCGGAGTAGCCCAGGACAGTGGCGAGTTCGGCGTTGTTCATGTGCAGGCCGGGGAAGACCGCCCCGAGGAGCAGTCCCAGCAGCAGGTAGAGAAGCAGGCCCGGCACACCGAGACGGCCGGCCAGTCTCACCCCGACCACGGAGACCAGCACGATGATGGCGCCGACCAGCGTCGCTGTGCCCAGCGCCTCGAGATTCATGCGATCCCCCTGCGCCCGGTTATCCGGTCGTCGCGCCGAGCCCCAGCGCCTGGTAGACCTCTATCGTCGAACGGGAGCGGTTCAGCGTGTAGAAGTGCAGCCCGGGGGCTCCGGCATCCAGAAGCTGCTGACTCATCTCTGCAGCAACCTCCACACCGAGTTCTATGACGGCTTCGGTGTCGTCCGCGACGGCACGGAACCGATCAGCCATCGCGGCAGGGAACTTCGCACCGGACAGGTCGGCGAAGCGCTCGATCTGCGACACGTTCGTGACCGGCATGATGCCCGGGATGATGGGCATGGTGCAGCCAGCCTGGGCGGCTGCATCGACCATCCGCACATAGTCCTCGACCTGGAAGAACAGCTGCGTGATCGCGAAGTCGGCACCTGCCTGCTGCTTCAACGCCAGCACCCGAGCGTCGTGATCGAGACTCGGCGACTCGGGGTGTCCCTCAGGGAAGGCCGCGACGCCCACGCTGAAGGCTCCGAGCGACCGGATGAGCTCCACGAGCTCCACTGCGTGCTGGAGGCCGCCCGGATGCGGCTGCCACTCCGTGCCGAGGCCTGTCGGCGGATCACCGCGAAGCGCCAGGATCGTGCGCACATCCTCAGCGGCATACTCGCCGATCACCTCGCGGAGCTCCTCGCGACTGGCCCCGACGCAGGTGAGGTGGGCCACCGGCGTGAGCGTCGTGTCCCGGGCGATCTCACCCGTGAGGCGCACGGTGCGGTCCTGGGTCGAGCCGCCGGCTCCGTATGTCACGGAGACGAACGTCGGCTTCAACGCCTCGATCTCGCGCACCGTCTGCCACAGGGTGCGCTCACCCTGATCCGTCTTCGGCGGGAAGAGCTCGAACGAGAACGAGCGACGTCCCGTGGAGAGGACATCGCCCAGATTCAACTGCGCCAGCATGGACACATGCTACGGGGCAAGCACGATCACCGCGTTGCCCGTAGGCTCACGGGGTGCCCGATTCGACATTGACTCCTGGCGTCTCCCCCCTCGATGTCGATGACCTGCGCGCTCGCGTACAGCAGGTGGTCGACGAGACCGTCGCCACCCAGTCCCTCCTTCTGGAGTCGGTCAGCGCAGACCTCTCGCCCCTGGTCGATGCGATCTCAGCACTGCTCAAGGGCGGCAAGCGACTGCGTCCGGCCTTCGCCTACTGGGGCTGGCGTGGGGCCAGCGGGGACACGTCGCACGACGATCTCGCCATGCGCGCTGCCGCCGGACTGGAGTTCCTGCAGGCCTGCGCCCTCATCCACGACGACGTCATGGATGGCTCTGACACGCGCAGGGGCCTGCCCGCCGCTCACCGCCGGTTCGCCGGTGTCCACCGCGACCACGAGTGGCACGGTTCCCCTGAGGCGTTCGGGACCGGCGCCGCGATCCTGCTCGGAGACATGTGCCTGTCCTGGGCCGACGAGGTCATCTTCTCCTGCGGCTTCGCGCCCGCCACCATGCAGCGCACGAAGGCCATCTACGACGAGATGCGCACGGAGCTGATGGCGGGCCAGTACCTCGACCTGCTGGAGCAGGTCCGCGGTGGCGGATCCGTCGAGCGCGCCCTCCGGGTCGTCCGCTACAAGTCAGCGAAGTACACGATCGAGCGGCCCCTGCACCTCGGAGCAGCACTTGCGGACGCGCCCCCGGAGGTCGTGGATGCCTACTCGGCATATGGCCTGCCCCTCGGCGAGGCGTTCCAGCTGCGCGACGACATCCTCGGCGTCTTCGGCGACCCATCGGAGACGGGCAAGCCGGCCGGCGATGACCTGCGTGAGGGCAAGCGCACCGTTCTCATCGCCACGTCACTTGAGCGCAGCACCGCCACTCAGGCTGCAGCGATCCGCCATCACCTGGGTGACCCTGCTCTGAGCCTGGACGGTGTCGAGGAGCTGAGGTCCGTCATCACCGACACCGGGGCCCTCGCCCACACCGAGCAGCTGATCGATCAGTCACTGGACCAGGCCATCCGCGCCCTGGACACACCGATCATCGACCCAACGGCCGTAGAGGTGCTCACTGCACTCGCCTACGCGGCCACGCGGCGGTCGATGTGAGAACGAGTTTCACCCTCCTACGAAAGGTCCTCGCATGCGCACCGTGACCGGCCCCACCGATGACATCGTGATCGTCGGTGCCGGACTGGCCGGCCTGTCGGCGGCCATGCGACTCGCAGGCGCGGGTCGCTCCGTGACCGTTCTGGAGCGTGAGTCCGTTCCCGGTGGTCGCGCCGGGCGACTGAACGTCGACACCCCCGACGGGACCTACCGCTTCGACAACGGCCCGACGGTTCTCACCATGCCCGACCTGATCGCCGACGCCTTCGCGTGCCTGGGCGAGGAGATGTCCGACTGGCTCACCCTCGAGCCCGTCGACCCGCTGTACCGGTCCTTCTTCCCAGACGGTTCCGTACTCGACGTCCACTCGGACGTCGATCGCATGGCTCAGGAGATCGAGACGGTCATCGGACCGGACGAGGCCGCCGGCTACCGCCGCTACGTCGACTTCGTCTCGAAGCTGTACCGCTACGAGATGACCGACTTCATCGACCGCAATATCGACTCCCCATTCGACCTCGTGACCCCCGATCTCGCGAAACTCGTCGCCATCGGCGGCTTCCGTCGACTGGCACCCAAGGTCAAGCAGTTCTTCTCCGACCCGAGAACTGAGCGCATCTACTCCTTCCAGGCCATGTACGCAGGGGTCTCTCCCCAGGACGCCCTCGCCATCTACGCCGTCATCGCCTACATGGACTCCGTTGCCGGCGTGTTCTTCCCCAAGGGCGGCATGCATGCCGTTCCAGCGGCGATGGCCGCTGCCGCGGAGAAGCACGGCGTGACCTTCCGGTACGACACCGAGGTGGCACGGGTGGAGACGACCGGCCGTCGCGCGACCGCCGTCATCACCACCGATGGGGAGCGGATCCCGGCCGACGCCGTCGTCCTCAATCCGGATCTCCCGGTTGCGCACCGCGATCTCCTGGGCCGGGAGCCCTGGGATGTGCGTCGGCTCACCTACTCGCCGTCGTGCTTCCTCCTGCTGGCCGGTTCCAGTGCGAAGTACAGCAAGATCGCCCACCACAACATCCACTTCGGCCGATCCTGGGACGGAGTGTTCGACGAGCTGATCAACAAGCAGGAGCTGATGAGCGATCCCAGCATCCTGGTGACCAATCCGACCGCGTCCGATCCGAGCCTGGCTCCCGCGGGCAAGGAGATCTACTACGTCCTGTTCCCGACACCGAACCTCGACGCCCCGATCGACTGGACGACCACCGGCGAACGCTACCGGGACGAGATCGTCAGCACGCTCGAGCAGCGCGGCTACATCGGCTTCGGTGATGCGATCGAGGTCGAGGACGTCACCACCCCGCTCGACTGGGAGGCGCGCGGGATGGAGCGCGGCGCGCCCTTCGCCTCGGCTCACTCGTTCTTCCAGACCGGGCCCTTCCGGCCGAGGAACATGTGGGGCGACAACGTGGTCTTCACCGGATCGGGAACCCAGCCGGGGGTCGGGGTGCCGATGGTCCTCATCTCCGGACGCCTGGCCGCCGAGCGCATCACCGGCAAGGACCGCGCCTACCGCTCCAGGGCAGTGCGCTGGTGAGCGTCAACACGTCAGAGCGGGTCCACCCATCGCGAAGTCACGAACGGGAGCTCGATGCTGCTCGCATCACCGACCCGTACCTGCGCGAGTCGTACGAGCGCTGCCGGCGGCTGAACGCCGAGTACGGCAAGACCTACTACCTCGCAACCCTGCTGCTGCCACCGGCGAAGCGGCCGTACGTCCATGCGCTGTACGGCTTCGCCCGGTACGCGGATGAGATCGTGGACGATCTCGAGTCCTCGCTGACTCCGGAGCAACGGGCGACCTGGCTGCGCGAGTGGGGGGATGCCTTCCTCGCAGATGTCGAGCGAGGGTGGTCCGACGATCCTGTCTGCCAGGCGGTCGTCGACACCGTGCAGACATGGGACATCCCGCGTGAGCACTTCACCGCCTTCCTCCATTCCATGACGATGGATCTCACGGTGACCGAGTACCGCACCTACGAGGACCTCTACGAGTACGTCTACGGGTCTGCGGCTGTGATCGGCCTCCAGATGGTTCCCATCCTCGAGCCCTCCGGGCCCGAGGCCTACAACCGTGCGACCGACCTCGGGGTGGCCTTCCAGCTCGCGAACTTCATCCGGGACGTGGGCGAGGACCTCGACCGGGGTCGCGTGTACCTGCCCCTCGACGAACTGGCCGAGTTCGGGGTCTCACGTGCCGATCTCGAGATGCGTGTCGCGACTCCCGCGATCAAGGCGGCACTCGCTCAGCAGGTTGCGCGGGTCCGGATGCTCGAGGAGAGATCCCGTCCAGGCATCGACATGCTTCACCCGTCCTCACGTGACTGCATCAACGCGGCCCGCGTGCTCTACTGCGGCATCGTCGACGAGGTGGAGCGACAGGACTTCGACGTCTTCAGCCGTCGCGCGACCGTCCCGATGCGGCGCCGCCTGGCGGTGGCAGGCCCGGCGTGGGCCCGCGCCGTGCGCGCCCGACGTCACTACGGAGTCGGTGGCGATTCCACTCGCGCCTGAGCTCCACGTCGCCAGATCGGCGGCCCGGAGAACGGGGTTCTCTGAATCCCCCTCCTGCCCCAGAGCACCCACAGTGCAATGGACAGCAGCACGAGCGAGAACCCGAACATCAGGTCCTCCACCGGTGCGAAGGCAATCCGTCCGTCCCCTATGAAGGGCGGCGGACCGATCTCCGGGGATGTCTCGCCGATGATGGCGTCCCCGTCGTACAGGACGACTCCGAATCCGGTGAACATTCCGTTGGTCACCAGCTGGAAGAACACGATGATGGCGTAGGACGTCCAGAACACGGCACGGGTCACCATCCGCGTGCGCAGCACCCACAGGTCCAGGCACACGACAACGACGACCGACGCCACCGCCAGCTGGGTGTACGTCACGACGACTCCTCGTCACCGACGCGCCAGTGGGACTTGACACTGCGGACGGCCTCCAGGGTCAGGATGGATGCAATCGGGATCGCCACGAAGAACAGCACCTCGTCCACCGGGACATCCCCGGGGAGGTGAACGCCCAGGATGAGATCCGGATCGAACCACCAGTGACCCTGGGCGACGGCATAGACGTCCCATGCGAAGAACAGGACGAGTGCCGGGGCGATGGCCAGGACCAGTCGCAGCGGCCGCCGGAGGACCCTCGTGCGCAGGGCGACCTCGAGCCACAGGCACCCGATCATGACGAACACGAGGATCGCGACGTACGAGTACCGGCCCACGACCGCCATCATGGTGGGGTGGAACCGCATCGGCAACGCCAGGATCCCCCGGGCCCGGCTCGACGCATCGGGCTCATCGGAGCCGAGTGCTCGGGAAAGTCCACTCTCGCGACCAGCATTGCCGAGGTGCTGCCCGCATGCGTGGTCGACGAGGAGCTGCGCCACTTCGTCGATCGCACCGGGCGTCCCCCACGGGCGGATGAGCAGACTGCGATCCTGCAACGTCAGGTCGAGCGGGAGGACGCTGCCGCAGCACGCTGCTCGCTCCCGTGGCTGGTGGCCGATCCGGCACCGCTCATGACGGCTGTCTACAGCCTCCACTACTTCGACGACGCCTCGCTTGTGGCCAAGGGGATTGCGCATGCTCGTCGCTACGACCTCGTCGTCAGGTGCGCCATCGACATGCCGTGGGAGCCCGATGACGGCCAACGGGACGGCCCTGCCCACAGGGCGAGCACCGATGGGCTCATCGAGGACGTCGTTCTCCCGCTCCTGGCCCGGGAGGGCATCCCCTTCCTCACCGTCGAGGGCGGGTCACCCGATCGCCTCCGGTCGGTCATCGAGGTCGTGGGGCGGGCGTGGCAACCCGGACGTGCGGCACCGCCTACCTAGACTCGCAAGGTGGAGAACGCTGGGCAGGAGGGCTTGGTCGGCACCGTCCTTGACGGTCGCTACCGCATCGAGCGCTTCCTGGCCCGCGGCGGGATGGCCACCGTCTACGAGGCCACCGATCTCCGGCTGGATCGGGTGGTCGCACTGAAGATCATGCATCCGCATCTGGCCCACGACGAGGCCTTCGTCGCTCGCTTCCAGCGCGAGGCCAAGGCGGCCGCACGGCTGACCCACGGGCACGTCGTCGGCGTATACGACCAGGGCTCTGACGGCAGTCACGTGTACCTGGCCATGGAGTACGTCCCGGGCCGCACCCTGCGCGATGTCCTGCGCGAGTACGGACCTCTCTCCCCCGAGCAGGCCCTGGTGTTCCTGGATCCGGTCCTCGAGGCTCTCGCCGCCGCTCATGCCGCCGGCTTCGTCCATCGCGACATCAAGCCCGAGAACGTGCTGATCTCCGACGACGGACGCGTCAAGGTCGCCGACTTCGGACTGGCTCGCGCCATGGAGACGAGCGAGCAGAGCCTGACCCACGGCGTGATCATCGGTACCGTCGCGTACCTCTCGCCGGAGCAGGTGGAGCGCGGCGAGGCAGACGGTCGGTCGGACATCTACTCCGCGGGCATCCTGCTGTTCGAGATGATCACCGGGGCTCTCCCCCACGCGGGTGAGAGCCCGCTCAGCGTCGCCTATCAGCACGTGAACACGGATGTCCCGGCCCCGTCGACCCTCAATTCGACCGTCCCTCCGGAGGTCGACGCACTTGTGGTGACAGCCACCCGCCGAGATCCCTCCCTTCGCTACCAGAACGCGACGGACTTCCTCGCCGATGTGCGCCGGATGCGAGGGACGCTGCCCGCCCCGCGGCCATTCATGGACTCCCGCGACACCCTGATCGTCGACCGGAGCTCCCTGCCTGCAGCGGGCGCACCGGCCGCAGCATCGCCGGCTCAGGGCGCGGCCGAGGAGCCCGGTGTGCGATACCGCCGCAGCAGGGGCCCGCTGGTGGCGGTCATCGTGCTGCTCGCGGTCCTCATCACCGGAGTCGCGGCATGGTGGCTGGCCGCCGGACCCGGACGAACCATGGCCACCCCCAACGTCGTCGGGATGTCCGTGGAGGAGGCCACGTCCACGCTCGCCGCCGTCGGCCTCGGATTGGAGGTGGCCGGCGAGGAGTTCAGCGAGACGATCCCCGCCGGCGTCCTCGCCAGCACCGACCCGGCACCGGAGGATTCGGTCCGCATCGACGGGACCGTCCAGGGCACGGTGTCCCTCGGCCCGGAGCGCTACGAGGTGCCCGACGTCAAGGGGCTGAGCCAGACCGATGCCACGGCGTCCATCACCGGAGCCAACCTGGTCGTCGGCACCGTCCGTGAGGCCTACGACGACCGCACGCCAGTGGGCAGTGTGTCCGCTACGACGCCGAAGCAGGGCGCCAGCGTCAAGCCGGGCACTGCTGTCGACGTCATCGTCTCCAAGGGCCCCAAACCCGTGCCGATTCCCAGGGTCGAGGGCCGCAAGGCCACCGTGGCCAAGGCCTCTCTGGCCCAGGACGGCCTGAAGGTGGACGTCAAGCAGCGCTACTCCGAGAAGGTCAAGGACGGCCTGGTCATCTCCGTGCGTCCCGCCGAGGGGACTGTCGTCGACTCGGGCAGCACCGTGACGCTCGTGGTCTCGAAGGGCCCGCCCCCCGTCACCGTGCCGAACCTGATCGACATGCCGCGAGACAAGGCGGTCGCAGCCCTGCAGAAGTTGGGCCTGAGAGCGCGAGTGCTCGAGGGCGACTTCAGCCCACTGAACCGTGTGATCAGCCAGGACCCCTCCGGTGGGACGTCGATTCCCAAGGGCAGCACCGTCACGATCCGCATCATCTAGCCGGTCGTGCCACGGTCGGCCGACCCGACCCGGCAGACTGGTCCCATGACTGCATCATCGTCCTCAGCCCTGTCCGATCGCGCCGCTGCTGCCCTGAGCGCCTGTGGCGTCAGCAGCGCCACGGGAGCGGGGGCCAGTCAACTGGTGTCTCGCTCGCCGATCGACGGTAGTGAGCTCATGTCAGTGCCAGCGATCGACAGCGCGGGCGTCGATGCCCTCGTGACACGCAGCCATGCCGCCTACCTGGACTGGCGCGTCACGCCCGCACCCGTCCGCGGCTTCCTGATCAAGCACTTCGGGCGGATTCTCGAGGAGCACAAGGAGGATCTCGCCGATCTCGTCCAACTGGAGGTCGGCAAGATCCGCAGTGAGGCACTGGGCGAGGTGCAGGAGATGATCGATATCTGCGACTTCGCCCTGGGCCTGTCCCGCCAGCTCGAGGGGCGCACGATGCCATCGGAGCGTCCCGGCCATCGCCTGATGGAGACGTGGCACCCGCGTGGCGTCGTAGGGGTCATCTCGGCCTTCAACTTCCCCGTCGCCGTCTGGGCCTGGAACACCACCATCGCCCTGGTCTGCGGTGACTCGGTCGTCTGGAAGCCCTCCGAGCGCACCCCGCTGACGGCGATGGCGTGCGCAGCCCTGATGGATCGAGCGATTGCCGAGCAGGGCGCACCGGCCGACATCCACCTGCTGGCCCTGGCCGAGCGCGATGCTGGCCCGGCACTCGTCGACAACCCCCAGGTGGCCGTGGTCAGCGCCACCGGATCTGAGCGGATGGGCGCAGAGGTCGGCCCCCGCGTCGCCGCGCGGTTCGGCCACGCCATCCTCGAGCTCGGTGGCAACAACGCGGCCATCGTCGCCCCGTCGGCCGATCTGGACCTCGCGGTCCGGGGCATCGTCTTCGCCGCAGCCGGGACGGCCGGCCAGAGGTGCACGAGCCTGCGGCGCGTCATCGCACATTCGTCCATCATCGACGACCTCGTCCAGCGGGTCGCCGACGTCTACCGCAGGCTCCACGTCGGCAACCCGCTGGATGAAGGCGTCCTCGTCGGGCCGCTGATCGACCAGGCATCCTTCGAACGCATGCAGGCGGCCCTCGCCGAGGCTGTCGCAGGGGGCGGAGCAGTCGTTGCCGGGGGTGAGCGCGTCGATGTCCTGGGCAGCGGTGACGCACACTACGTCCGCCCCGCGGTGGTGCGCATGCCGTCGCAGGCCGATGTCGTGCGCCGCGAGACCTTCGCCCCCATCCTGTATGTCATGTCGTACGACACTCTCGACGAGGCGATCGCCCTGCAGAACGGGGTGCCGCAGGGACTGTCCTCCAGCATCTTCACCCTCGATCAGCGCGAAGCCGAGTACTTCATGTCGTCCGCGGGCTCGGACTGCGGCATCGTCAATGTGAACATCGGCACCTCCGGAGCCGAGATCGGCGGCGCCTTCGGTGGCGAGAAGACGACGGGCGGGGGCCGGGAGTCCGGTTCCGATGCCTGGCGCGGGTACATGCGCCGGGCCACGAACACGGTCAACTACTCCCACGACCTTCCCCTCGCGCAGGGCGTGAGCTTCGAGTGACGCAGGTGGAGGACGCCTTCACACCATTCGATGCCCCGCAGCGAGATGCGCTCGAGCGGACCCTCGCGACAGCCCGGGCAGCTATGCCCGGCGCACAGGCCGTATCCGCCTGGAGCATGCCCACCCTGCGTGCTGGTTCAGACGATGGGCCCTACCTGGTGAGCATCATGGGATTCGCCAGGCACAACAGCCTGTTTCCCCACAGCGGCTCCCTCGCGTCCCGCCTCGGCGGGGCGCTTGACGCCTACCCGCAGACGAAGGGGACGATTCACTTCGACCGCGATGCACCCTTTCCTGCGCCGCTGCTCAAGAGGATTCTGAAGGCTCGCCTGGAAGAGGTGAATGAGTCGTATCCCAGGAAGTCCGGAGAGACTCGCGAGTACTTCGACAACGGATTCCTCAAGTCGGTCGGCCGTATCAAGGACGGCGAGATGACCGGCAGCTGGCGCTGGTACCGACGCGACGGCTCCCTGATGCGCGCGGGCTCATTCCGAGGCGGCAGGCAGGTTGGCACATGGACCACATACGACCGCACCAGCGCGCCTATCAAGGTCACCGAATTCTGATGCGCGTCAGCCACGAACGGACACGAGCATGAGCGCACCGCTGCCTGAGCACGCCGACGTCGTCATCATCGGCGGTGGGGTGATGGGCACCTCGATCGCCTTCCATCTGGCCGAGGCCGGCGTCCGCGACGTCCTGCTCGTGGAACAGGCGGAGCTAGGCAGCGGCTCGACATGCAAGGCCGCGGGTGGCGTTCGGGCACAGTTCTCGGACCCGATCAACATCGCCTTGGGCCGCCGCGGACTCGAGGCCTTCGAAGCGTTCGGGGAGCGTCCGGGCCAGGAGATCGACCTGCATCAGCCCGGCTACCTGTTCCTGCTGACGACCCCCGAGCAGGTGGCCGCCTACGAGGAATCGGCGGCGCTCCAGAACGCCATGGGAGTCGGCACCGTGATGCTGACCCCGGAGCAGGCACAGGAGCTGTCGCCTGCGATCGAGGTCGGGGACGTACTGGCCGCGAGCTTCCACCCCCGGGACGGCTACTGCACCCCTGAGTCAGTGGTGCTGGGCTACGCCACCGGAGCCCGCCGCCAGGGGGCGCAGATCCGGACCGGCACCACGGTCACCGGAATCACCACCGTTGGCGGCACCCTGACCGCAGTCGACACGGACCATGGAACGGTCCTCACAGAGACCGTCATCTGCGCCACCGGTGCGTGGTCGAGGGACATCGGAGCCATGGTGGGCATCGACCTCCCCGTCGAGCCCCTCCGCCGACAGATCCTGATCACCGAGCCGCTGCCCGAGAGCCTGCTCGCCCGCTTTCCTCGCGAGGCACCGATGACGATCGACGCAGCCACGACGTTCTACTTCCACCGAGAGGGACCAGGGCTGCTCCTGGGCATGTCCTACGCAAACGAGGAGCCGGGCTTCCGCTGGGACTACAGCGAGGAGTGGCTGCCCGACCTCGTCGACGTCATGGAGCGGCGTGCCCCCGAGCTCCTCGACGTCGGGATAGCCCATCGCTGGGTCGGCATGTACGAGGTGACGCCGGACCACAACGCCCTGCTCGGCGAGGCACGGGACGCAACGCGATTCCTGTACGCCTGCGGCTTCTCCGGTCACGGCTTCCTGCAGGGCCCGGCCGTGGGCGAGGCCATTCGAGATCTCTACCTCGGCAGGACTCCCACGATCGACGTGTCTGCGTTCTCCGCAGACAGGTTCGCCCACGGATCGCTTCGGGGCGAGGTCAACATCGTCTGAGCGCACCATTCCCTCTACGGCGCTTCCGCGCAGGACGCACGCCCCTAGAGCACAACACCCTCATGCTCGAGCAGGTGGATCTTGATGTCGGTTCCGTACCCATAGCCGCCCAGGCCGTCCGACGCCACCACACGATGGCACGGCACGAAGGGCGCGACGAGGTTGATGGCGCAGGCGGTTCCGGCGGCCCGTGCCGCTCGGGGGTGACCGGCCCGTCGGGCCAGCCCCCCATACGTCTCGATGGCCCCTGCGCGGATGCCGCGCATCGCCACCCAGGCCTGCTGCTGGAACGGACCGCCTGCCTGCAGGACCGAGACCTCGTCAAGGGCGTCGACGTCGCCACTGCCGTATCTGGCGAGCACGTCGGCGATCTCGGGAACCACCGTGCGAGCGTGCACCGGACGACTCAACGGAAGGCGCTCGTCCTCCTCGTCCAGGCCCCTGAATGATCCGAGCACAACGGCGCCGTACGGACGAGGACCTCGATCACCGACCGCGTGCGGATCGACCACGACGAGCAGGTCTCCCGCCGGCGTCTCGTAGGACGCCGCAAGCAGGGGGCCTGACTCGCGTCCGGACATGAGGTCAGCGAGGCATCAGCATGTCGGCGACGAGGAAGGCCAGCTCCAGGCTCTGCTCTCGGTTCAGGCGCGGGTCGCAGGCGGTCTCGTAGCGGTCTCCGAGGTTGTCCTCCAGGACTCCCCCGGTGCCTCCGACGCACTCCGTGACGTCGTCGCCGGTCAACTCGATGTGCATGCCGCCCGGGACTGTGCCCAGATTGCGATGCACCTGGAAGAACCCCTCCACCTCGGACACCACATCGTCGAACAGTCGCGTCTTGTGACCCGTCGCCGCCTCGCGGGTGTTGCCATGCATGGGATCGCACACCCACACGACGGGAACGCCGCTGGCATCGACCTTCTGGACGATGCTGGGCAGCACGTCGAGCACCTGACCGGCACCCATCCGGGAGATGAGCGTCAGCCGACCGGGAATCCGGTTCGGGTTCAGTACCTCGCACATCTGGGCGATGTCGTCCGGGGACGCCGACGGCCCGATCTTGACACCGATGGGGTTCTGGATGGTGGAGGCGAAATGCACATGCGCTCCGTCCAGCTGCCTCGTGCGCTCCCCGATCCACAGGAAGTGCCCGGAGACGTCGTAGGGCAGGTCGGTGCGCGAGTCGATTCGGGTCATCGCACGCTCATAGTGGATCGACAGTGCCTCATGAGCGGCGAAGAACTCAACGCGCTGCAGGGCATCGGCGTCGGCGCCGATCGCCTTCATGAAGGCAAGCGCGCGGTCGATGTCCGAGGCAACCGCTTCGTAGCGCTGACCCGCCACGGAATCCCGGACGAAGTCCTGGTTCCACGCGTGCACCTGGCGCAGGTCCGCATAGCCGCCCTGGGTGAAGGCGCGCACGAGGTTCAACGCCGCACTTGAGGCGTTGTAGGTGCGCAGGAGTCGCGCCGGATCCGGGCGACGGCTGTCAGCCTCGAAGTCGATGGCGTTGACGGCATCACCGAAGTACGAGGTGAGCTCCTGCCCACCACGGACCTCCGTCAGCTTGGATCGCGGCTTGAAGTACTGACCCGCAACACGACCCACCTTCACCACGGGCAGAGACGCGGCGTAGGTCAGCACGACCGACATCTGGAGCACCGTCTTGAGCCGTGCGCGGATCGAGTCGGCGTTGTTGGCGGCGAACGTCTCAGCGCAGTCGCCACCCATCAGCACGAAGGCCTTGCCGAGGGCCGCGTCGGCCAGCCGCTCCGTCAGCAGATCACATTCACCGGCAAAGACCAGCGGCGGCAGCGTGGCCAGCTCATCCGTGACACGGGTGAGGGCATCAAGGTCCGGCCAAGGAGGCTGTTGGGCTGCGGGCAGGTCCGGCCACACCAGGGTCTGAGGCATGGGGCAAGACTAAGGCACGCAACAGCGCTGCTGTTGCGTGCCTCAGTCGGGGTGAGCACCGAACATCCGCCAGCGGCGGTGACGGCAGCCACGTGTACCCGGGAAAGAGCCTGCGGACTACCCGAAGAAGGACTTCGCCTCGTCGTAGCGCTCGATGGGAACGGTCTTGAGGGTGCCGGTTGCCGCCTGCAGCGGAACGCGAACGATGTCGGTTCCCTGGAGAGCCACCATGGTGCCCCAGGCCTCGTCCTTGACGGCCGTGATCGCGTTGAGGCCGAAACGCGTGGCAAGGACCCGGTCGAACGAGGTCGGGCTGCCGCCGCGCTGCACGTGGCCCAGGACCGTCGTGCGAGCCTCATGGCCAGTGCGCTCCTCGACCTGCGCCGCAAGCCACTCACCGATGCCGGAGAGCTTCACGTGACCGAAGGAGTCGAGTGTGCCGTCCTTGGTGATGAGGTCGCCACCCTTGGGCAGGGCTCCCTCCGCCACGACGATGATCGGCGCATAGCTGGCCTTGAACCGGGACTCGATCCAGCCGACGACCTCATCGAGGTCGAACTCGACCTCGGGAATGAGGATGGCGTTGGCGCCGCCGGCCATGCCCGAGTGCAGGGCGATCCAGCCAGCGTGCCGTCCCATGACCTCGCAGATGAGGATGCGGTGATGCGACTCGGCGGTCGTGTGCAGCCGGTCGATCGCCTCGGTCGCGATGCTGACCGCAGTGTCGAATCCGAACGTGTAGTCGGTGGCGCTGAGATCGTTGTCGATCGTCTTGGGAACACCGATGACGTGGAAGCCGTGCTCGGTCAGCGTCGTCGCGACGCCGAGAGTGTCCTCGCCACCGATGGCGATCAGTGCATCGATGCCGAGGCTGCGCAGGTTCTCCTCCGTGCGCTCGATCCCACCGTCGATCTTGACGAGGTTCGTGCGGGAGCTGCCGAGAATGGTGCCGCCACGCGGAAGGATCCCGCGGACCTGGGGAATGCCGAGCTCCATCGTGAGTCCCTCGAGCGGGCCACGCCAGCCGTCGCGGAAACCGACGAACTCATAGCCGTACTCCTGGACACCGCGGCGCACCACGCCGCGAATAACTGCATTCAGGCCGGGGCAGTCGCCCCCACCTGTGAGAACGCCGACGCGCATGAGGGTGTGCACCTTTCGTCCGGGCTCGTGGCCCACTCGTTTCGGGCTCGGTCGCCCCGATCACCAGAAGCCTATCCCCGCCTGCAAACGCTGTCATACAACTAGGCTCCGGAGGGTGGCTGCTCTCCTCGCGATCGACGCCGGCACCACCGGCGTGACGGCTCTCGTCATCGACGACCAGGCACGCGTCATCGCCCGCGGATATCGCGAGTTCCCACAGCACTACCCGCAGGAGGGCTGGGTCGAGCACGAACTGTCCGAGATCTGGCGCGCCACGTGCCAGGCCACGAACGACGCGCTCGCCATCCTCGAGGACGCTGGCCGCCGTCAGGACCTCGTCGCGATCGGGATCACGAACCAGCGGGAGACGGTCTGCCTCTGGGACCGGGAGACCCTCGGCGCCGCTCGCCGGGCGATCGTGTGGCAGGACCGACGCTCCTCGTCCCTGTGCGAATCCCTCATCGCCGATGGGCATGAGGCCCTCATCCACCAGCGCACCGGCCTGCGCCTGGACCCGTACTTCTCCGGGACCAAGCTCGCCTGGCTCGCCATGCATGAGCCCCACGTATGGAGCTCCGTCACCTCGGGACGTACTGCGATCGGGACGGTCGACTCCTACCTCGTCGCACGGATGACGCGGGGGATGTGGCACATCACCGATGCCACGAACGCGTCTCGCACCCTGCTCTACGACCTCGAGACGGGCGCCTGGGACGAGCGCCTGTGCGCCCTGTTCGGCGTGCCCATCGAGGCACTTCCGGAGATCGTTCCCTCCTACGGGTCACTGGCCCGCACCGATCCGGCCACCTTCTGCGGCCTCGACCTGCCGATCACCGGAATCGCCGGCGACCAGCAGGCGGCCCTCGCGGGCCAGGTCGGGTTCTCGGCCGGGGCGGCGAAGTGCACCTACGGCACAGGGTCCTTCCTCCTGGTCCACACGGGGGACGCACCACAGTTCTCGAACAGCGGCCTGCTCACGACAGTGGCGCTGCAGCACCCAGACGGACGGCGCGACTTCGCCCTCGAAGGGTCCGTGTTCGTCACCGGTGCGGCCGTCCAGTGGCTCCGCGACGGACTCGGGATCATCCAGGACGCCGCCGAGATCGAGGACCTCGCCGCCAGCGTGCCCGACTCGGGCGGAGTCGTCTTCGTGCCCGCACTCACAGGGCTGGGCGCCCCCGAGTGGGACCCGACCGCCCGGGGACTCATCATCGGCCTGACCCGAGGCACCACGCGCGCCCACATCGCCCGCGCCACCCTGGAGGCCATCGCCTTCGAGGTTCGCGACATCGTCGACCTGATGGCTCGCGAGGGGCACGTGCACCTTGATCGCCTCGCCATCGACGGAGGTGCCGCCGAGAACAGCCTGCTGTGCCAGCTCCAGGCCGATGCCGTCCGACTGATCGTCGACCGCTCCGCCGAACTGCAGACCACGGGTCTGGGTGCAGCCTTCCTCGCCGGACTTGGCTGTGGCGTGTGGGACTCACCCGAGGCACTGGCCGGCACCCGAACGTCCTCGGGCACCTTCACGCCGGGTCCGCTTGACCCAGCAGCGCATGACCGCTGGCGGGAGGCCGTTGCCCGGAGTCGGCGATGGGCCACGTGAGAAGGACGACACGCCACTCCGAGTTCAACCGATGACCTCGACGGGAACGCGCCTGTGACCACACGAATCAGCACGAGGGCGCTGACGACCTTCATCCTGACCGTCGGCATCCTCCTGGTCCCGGGCCTGCTGCTCACGGCCATCGGCCATCCGCAGGTTGCCACTGTCGCCACGATGGCGACCATCTCGGCGATGGTCCCGGCTCTGATGGCGAGCACTCGACTGACATGGCTCGTCGTGCTCGTCCTCGTTCCGGCATCCATGGTGGCCATCACCGCCTCAGCATCGGCGTGGCTGGCCGCCGCACTCATGGCGGCCTTGGCAGTTCTCACCGGAGTCACCGCCCGAGTGAGTGCACAGGGTGTCGTGACCATGATGCCGATCAGCGTCATCTTCTTGATGGCGACGCCGCCCAGCGACTCCTCAGGCATGCCTGTGAGCGCCTACGCCGTAGGTGCCGTCGTCGCAGCCGCTGCCGTCTGGGCAGTCGTCGGAGTCCGGCTCCTCCAACGCCTGCTGAAGGCGTCACCTCATGCGCCGGTTCGATCCATGACCCTTCCGTGGTCGCGCACGCTGCTGTACGCGCTCATGCTGGTCCTGACCCTGGGCATCGGCGGCTGGTTCGTCGTGGATCTGCAGCTCCAGCACGGCGGAGCATGGTTCCTGATGACCTTCGTCCTCATCCTCCAGCCCTACGCGCAGGATTCGAGCCGGAGGACGCTCGAGCGCGTGACGGGCACCGTCCTCGGCGTCGCGCTGGCCATGGTGGTCTTCGGGATCTTTCAGGAGGTGCCGATCGTCCTCTACGTACTGGCCGTGGGATCCGTCACGACCGCCACCATTCTGCGGTACGTCCTCCATCATCCCTACTGGCAATACGTCCTCTTCCTGACCCCGACGATCATCATCATGGACGGGCTCGGGACTTCCATGTCGGGTACGGCACTTTCACGGTTGGGGTTCACGCTGCTCGCGGCTGCGGTCGCTCTCGCCATCGAGGCCGCACTCAGGCCTGCGTTCCGGCGAACCGCCCGATTGAACAACGAGCAGAAGTACTAGCGAGTCGTCGACGAAGCTTCCGGATCCTCGGCCGCCGGCACCATTGAACGTGAGTCAGCCGGAGCTCCGTCAGCGATGAGCTCCTTGGCCCGTGTGGCGTACATGTCGACATACTCCTGACCGGACAGCGTCATGAGCTCGTACATCACCTCATCGGTGATGGAACGCAGGACGAAGCGGTCGTTCTCGAGCCCCTCGTACCGAGAGAAGTCAAGTGGCCTGCCGATGCGCACCCCGACACGTCGCAGGTGCGGACGCACCTGGCCGGGTGGCTGGATCTCATAGGTGTTGATCATCGCGACCGGGATGATCGGGACCTTGCCCTCCATGGCCATTCGAGCGACGCCCGTCTTGCCCCGGTACAGCGTTCCGTTCGGGGACCGGGTGCCCTCGGGGTAGATGCCCAGCAGGCTCCCCTCGCCGAGAATCCGAAGGCCCGTTCGCATCGCCGCCTCCGATGCTCGCCCGCCGGAACGATCCACCGGGACCTGTCCGACGCCGGCGAAGAACCATTTCGTGAGCAGCCCCTTGACCCCTCGGCCGGTGAAGTAGTCGCTCTTGGCCAGGAAGGTGATGTGCCGGGGAACCACGAGCGGCAGGAAGAAGGAGTCGGAGAAGGACAGATGGTTGGAGGCGAAGATCACCGGGCCCTTGTCCGGAACGTTCTCCACGCCCTCCACCCATGGGCGGAAGAGCACACGCAGCCACGGCCCCACGAGCACGTGCTTCAGAACCCAGTACAGCACCGGCGCCATCCCTCCTTGGTGGCAGACTAGTGGCGTCACGTGCGCCATGGTCGTCCTGTGCAACTTTGGGATGCTCTGCGGCGACCCGTCCACAACGAGAGTTGATCCCATGACACCGATCCCCGGCAGCGAGCCCTGGAACGCATCAGGCGATCACGTGGGCATCCTGGTGCTTCATGGCTTCACCGGCTCCCCGGTCTCGGTGACACCGTGGGCGCGGTCACTGGCCGATCAGGGGTGGACGGTCTCCGTTCCTCTGCTCCCCGGCCATGGGACCCGCTGGCAGGACATGAACCGCACCACATGGCACGACTGGTACCACGAGGCGGAGAGAGCCTTCCTGGATCTGCAGTCCACCTGCACGACCATCTTCGTGATGGGCCTGTCGATGGGCGGCTCCCTCACCCTTCGTCTGGCAGAGCAGTGGGGGGACGCCATCCGCGGCATCGTTATGGTCAATCCGGCCGTTCACACCGAGCGTCTCGACCGGTTCCTGCTCCCGGTCCTGCACCACGTCATCAGCGGATTCCCTGGCATCTCGAATGACATCGCCAAGCCCGATCAGGACGAAGGTGCCTACGACAGGATCCCGCTGAAGGCGGCCCACTCGCTGTCCCACCTGTGGCGCGAGGTCAAGGCCGACATCGCTCGTGTCGATCAGCCGATGCTGATCTTCCGCAGCGCCCAGGACCATGTGGTGGAGCCATCGAACGCGGCCTTCATCCTCGAGCATGCGTCATCATCGGACATGACCGAGGTGGTACTGGCCGACTCCTTCCACGTTGCCACCCTGGACTACGACGCTGAGCTCATCGTGCGCGACAGCATCGACTTCGTCCGACGGTTGACGGCCCGAGATCCGGACCCCATGACATGAGCGCATCGGAGCCCTCCGGCGGACAGCTGCCCGACCACGAGCAGGTTGCGTGGGATGCGATCGTCGCCGACCTCAGCGGGCAGATCGACCTCGGCGAGCAGTTCCCCAAGGAGCGGTCGCTGCCACCGCTGTCGGCCACCGGGGATCACCCGGACCCCCTGGCCGACCCGGACGATCCGGACGACGAGGACGAGGACGAGGGCTACGTTCCCCCGGAGCCGCCCCCGCTTCCCCGTCCAGCGGACCTGGCGGGACGCTTTGCCTGGGCGGGGGTCGTCGGTGGACCCGCGGTGATCCTGGTGACCAACCTGCTGGGCTGGGAGAGCTGGTGGGCTGGGCTGGGCGTCGCCGCAACCGTGGCGGGTTTCGCGGCGCTGATCGCCCGGATGAAGGATCATCGCGAGGATGACGGAGATCACGGCGCTGTCGTCTGAATGTCGCAAGGCAGTCACATTGGGGGCACTGGCACCTCACGGACCCTCAAAGGATTGGATCGCTTTCTGACTGTGTGTCAGGCTTTCGGCACCGCGAGCAGGGACGCACCGGAGGAGACGACAGATGACATTGCCGCGACGAATCACCGCCACTGCGATAGCCACGCTGGCACTCGCTCTCGGCTTCACTGCCCTGCAGGCTCCGGCGGCATTGGCCGCGGATCGCACTCTTCAGCCGCCCCAGCCCGATGTGCGGGAGACGTTCCCGGGCGAAGTGGTCGTCTTCACCTACTTCCCCCCGAAGGGAGTTGGCCGCGTTGAGTCTCCCGCCACTCAGCGGTCCATCGGCAAGGCCACGGTCGTGCTCAGGGATACGGCATCTGGGGCCCGGGATGTAGTCCTCGTAGGGGACGCGGTTTTGAGCAAACTCGTGCGCTTCATCTACGTACCGACACCCCCTGCCCCCGGCGCTGAGATATGCGCCAAAGCGTTCTATCCGGCCGAACGCGTCAGGGCGGGGCAACTGGACACCATCCAGCAGTACGCCGACGTACCTGCGATCAGCGCTGAGACGTGCGTGCCGATCCGCGCCAAATCCACGGTCTTTCCCCGGACTCCATACCTCTCGCCCACAGGTGGAGGCAACGCGATCTACCCAACCGAATCAGTAGCCATCACTGCTCACCTGGGTGGCGGAGTCTTCACTCAGGAGCAGGTGCTGAGTCGCGGTGTGACGACAAGCGTCATGAATACGAACAACCCGGTGAGCTGCTCGATCGGGGCTGAGACGCAGACGGTCAACGCGACCTCGGCAGGCTCACGACCCTTCACGTACCAGCGCACGATCCCAGAGGGAACTGTTAGCCAGTACTTCTGCATGCAGCAGTTCGTCAAAACCGACCTGATGAATTCGATCACGTACTCGGAGCCCGTCACATACCAAATCACGTCGAATCCGAACGTCGACGCAAATGTGACCGATGTGAACCTCGGGAGCGCACTGCAGAGGTTGACCGAGGCCGCACAGCGTCTGCAGCAGGCCCAGGGACAGCCGAACGTCAACCAGGCTGCCCTCGCTGCAGCCGCGGCGGAAGCCGAGGAGGCGCGCCGGCAGGCGGAAGCTGCAGTTGCCCAAGCCCAGGCACAGGCGGCCGCAGCACAAGCTCAAGGACAGGCTGCTCCTGCTGGCGCTCCATCGGCGGCGCAGATCGCACAGGTGCAGCAGGCGGCCCAGGCGGCCACGACCGTGGTCGAGCAGGCGATCGGCGAAGCCGCTGTCGGCACCACGAGGCAGACGCCCCTGACCGCCCTGGCCATCGCGACCGGCTTCGATCCCTTCACCACGCCCGTATTGCAGGCCGGTGAGAAGAACGCATCCGGCGTGTCGATCAAGGTCACGACCGCTCCGTCGGTCCGGCAGAAGAAGTCCCTGGCGACGAAGCTGGACGTGCAGGACCCGGTC
>Ga0181561_10000503_pt1 | contig 32990 bp, 12 predicted proteins | sample 011ome_19_FD_133760 | JGI IMG/M metagenome (GOLD analysis project Ga0181561, IMG submission 133760) | Coastal salt marsh microbial communities from the Groves Creek Marsh, Skidaway Island, Georgia - 011510BT metaG (megahit assembly) | ecosystem: Environmental > Aquatic > Marine > Intertidal... | reverse complement strand
AGCTGGAACGCGCGCGCGTCCCCGCGGCTCGGGTCGGACAAAGACACGCGCTCGAGCGCGACGGGTGTTTTTCCCTTTTCGTTTTTCCCTTTTCGCGAAAGCGTTTTCGACGCCGAATCGTCGGTCTCCTCCTCCTCCTCGTCGTAGGAGACGTACACCTTGGTCACGAAGTCGAGCGGCGCCGGGAACGTGAAGGAGGCGAACGCCACGTTCGGCGGGACGAGCGCGATGCCCTCCCCGCCCTTGCCGAGCACGCGCACACGCAGAGGCTCGGAAACCGGGTCGCGCGAGATGCTCAGCTCGTACTCGTGCGCCGTCGACGAAGACGTCGAGGCGGCTTTGGAGAGCCCCGCGAGAGACCCCGAAGCGCCGCCCGCCAGGCTCAGGGACGACGTCTCGGGCGTCTTGAGCGTTGGTTTCGACGGTTTCGACGCCTCGGGTTCCTCCGCGAGATCATCCGCTTCGATCGGCTCGGCCGCTTCGATCGGCGCCTCCGCGCTTTCGGCCTCCGCCTTGAGGCGCGCCTCCGCCTCGGCTTCCGCCTGCGCCCGCGCCTCGAGCTCGGCGAACTCGCGGGTCTCGCGCTCCTCGGGGGTCTCCGCGGCGTTCGGGGCCTCGATGGGCGGGAGAGAAGTGGGCGTCGCCGGCGCCGGCGCCGGCGCCGGTGCCGGCGCCGGTGCCGGTACGGGCGCGGGATCCTTCCGCGGGGACGGCGCTTTCGCGTCATCCTCCCGCGCCTCGGTTGTCGTGTCGCTTCCTCGCCCTTCCTCGCCCGCCCGAAGCGCGTCGAGTCGCGCGGCGTCGCCGGCGGCGTCCTCCGCCTTCTCGGCCAGCTGCGCGAACCCGAGCCCTTGTTTCTTGACGACGAGCTTCGCCCTGAGCGCCTTGCTTTTCCCGGGGTAGATCCACTCGTCCACGGCAGCCTCCCAGGACCGTTCCGTGGCGACGTGCTCCACCTCGATCTTGTCGAGGTTCCAGCCGTCGCCGGACAACGCGGACATGAACCCGGAGCCACTCGCGCTCTCGATCCACACCAGCGCCTCGGCGAGCTCGCCCAGGTGCGTCGGCGACACGCGCGTGAACGCGTCCACGCACTTCGCGTCGAACATGGACGCGTCGCGGTCCATCGTCAGCGCGCCGGACGAGCCGCGCGCGCCGAAGAGCTCCGCGGAAACGGTCGCGTCCGTGCCCGCGCCGAACTCGCCACCGGTCCAGAACGTCACGCGGTACTCGGTGGGCGCGTCGACGGCGGCGGCGCCGGCGGCGCCGGCGGCGTCGGCGCCGGCGCCCGCGTCGCCCGCCGCCTTCGCCGCCGCCTCGGCAGCCTTCGCCTCGTCCTCGACGGAGACGGACGCGAGGATGCCCTGCTCGAGCCGCGTGCCCTGCTTGCCGACCCAGTCGCCGCAGTGGAAGACCCACTCCGTGCCCTTGGCCAGCGAAGACACCACCGCCTTTTCGCAGAACCAGGAGTCGCCGAAGACGCCGGCGTCCGCGCACGTCAGCGTCACCGCCGTGATGTTCCCCGGGAGCTCGTCTCGGCGCGAGAACACGAACGTGTCCGTGGCGCCGGAAGTGAAGTGCTCGTCGCGCTGCTCGAGCGCGGGGGTCCAGGCCTCCTCCATGCCCTCGCAGTGGATGCCGATCGTCACCTTCGAGTCCGTGCCCGCGCCCATCCGCGACCCGGTAGTCACGTCCACGCGGTAGTTGAACGTCGTCGCCGACGTCGCCGATCCCGCCGCCGCCGTCAGCGTCGTCTCGGCGACGACGCCGTTTTCGTTCGCCAGCCACGCGTCGCACGCGAACTTCGCCACCGCGCCCGTGCCGTCGTGGCGCACGTCCAGGGACGCCAGGTGCCACTTGCCCCTGCGCCCGGTGCCGTCGTGCTTCAAGCTGACCCGCTCGACGACGCCGACGTCTGCGCCGGCGATCTGGATCGCCTCGGCGGCGCCCCTCCCGAACGCCCGCCCGGAGGGCCCGAGCTCGGTCCAGCCGGTGGCGCCCTCCGAGCCGACGAGCTCGACGGACACGCTCGCGTCCGTCCCCGCGTCCGGGAGGTCGGAGGTTCGAACCGTCACGGTGTACTCCGCCATCTCCACCCTCGCGCGCTGCGAGAAGGCGCCGTCCGAGGGCGCGAGCTCGAGCTCGGTGGCGAACGGCGCCTTGGCCGCGTCCAGCCACGCGTCGGCGCGGAAGACGCGCGATCTGTGCCACTCCGGCGCGTCCGCTTCCGCGGTGGCGTCCTCCACCAGCACTTCGTCCAGCCGCCACGCGGGCCCGAACCCGGAGTTGTCGTGCCCGATCTTCACGGACTGGATCTCGCCCAGGAAAGGGGACTCGAACACGAACACGTCCGTCGCGCCGCGCGCGAAGTTGTCCGCGGAGGTGTCCAGCGGACGGCGCCCCGTCGTGCCGCGCTCGCCGAACACCTCGACGAAGACGTTGGCGTCCGTGCCGGCTCCCCGGTTCGCCGAGGTGCGCGTCGTCACCTTGTACCGCCTGCGGTCGTTCGCGGGACGCGGCGGCGCGCCGTCGACGCTCGCGGACAAGGTCACGGGCACGTCCTTCTTTATGACCGCGTCGCACCAGAACGTGGTTTTGGGCGCCGCGCCCCCCCCGCTCGCTCGCTTCGTCACCTCGAGCGACTCGAGGCGCCAGTCCGAGCCGCCGAAGAACCCGGCGCCGTCGTGCGCCACCGTGGCGGAGACGATCTTCGCCATGAACGGTCCCTCCGCGCGGAACGTGTCCGTCGCGCCTCGCTTGAAGTCGTCCGCGGACGTCTCGAGCGGGAACGGCCCCATCGCGACGCGGTTCCCGCCCTCGTCCTCGCCGACCAGCGTCAGCGTGACGTTGGCGTCGGTGCCGGCGCCGCGCGCGTCCGAGGTGCGCACGGCGATGACGTACCCGCACAAAGCGGAGTTTTCAGCCTCCGCGTCGCCCGGAATCAGCACCTGCGACGTGAGGTTCGGGGGCTTGTTCTCCGCGAACCACCGGTTCACGGCGAACGCGCACTTTTCGTTGGTGGCGGTGTTGGTGATCTCCAGCGACGCGCAGTGCCACGACGCGTCGTCCCCGAAGAACGAACCCTTGTTGTCGTGCCCCAGGCGCGCGCGCACGACGGCGCCGACGTCCGGCGCGTCGACGTGGAAGACATCTTTTTTCCCGCGCCGGAAGTTATCCGCCGAGTTCTCCAGAGGCAACGCGCCCGTCTCGCCCTTCTCGCCGAAGAGCGCGATGGAGACGCCCGCGTCCGTCCCGGCGCCGCGCAGGTCCGAGGTGAGCGTCTCGATCACGTACCGACACGTCGCGGTCTTCGCCGGGTCGGACACGCGCAGCACTACGCTCGGCGTCTTGCCGTCCAGCCATTCGTCGTGGTCGAAGTGCGCCGCGTCGTCCGGCGCCGACGCCTTGGCGACGGAAACCGCGCGCAGGTGCCACGCCGCGCCCAGACCGGAGTTGTCCATCTTGATCTCGATGCCCTGCACCACGCCCACGTCCTTCGAGTCGATCAGGAACTCGTCCACGCGCCCGCGCTCGAAGTTGTTCGCGGAGTTCTCCAGGTTAAAGAAAGCCGTCTCCGCAACGACGCCGTCGGCTTCGCCGAAGAGCCGAGCCGTCACCGCGGCGTCCGTGCCCGCCCACCTCTTGTCCGAGGTGTGCACGGTGATTTTGTATTTCGCGCGCCCGCCGCCGCCCGTCTCCGCCTCCAGCGTCACCGGCGCCTTCTCCTTGACCCAGTCGTCGCAGAAGAAGAACACGCTCTTCTTTCGCGCGTCGGCGTCCTTCCCGTCGCCGGGGTCCAAGTTGAGAACCTCCACCGACCCGAGGTGCCAGTCCGACCCGACGCCGGCGCCGTCGTGTCCGATTTCGATTTTCGAGACGACGCCGACGTCGACGTCGCGCACCACGAACACGTCCTCGGCGTTGCGCTCGAAGTTGTTGGAGTCGTTCTCCAACACCCGCGTCGCGCTCGTCTTGCCCTCCGCGCCGATCAAGCGAACGCTCACCTTGGCGTCAGTTCCCGCCCACCGCACGTCCGACGTGCGCACGGCGACTCGGTACGCGCACATCTTCACAACCGCCTTTCCGGCGGGCGCCAGCGCGACGTGCGAGGCGAAGTGTGGCTCGCGCTCCTTGCCGATCCAGAAGCCCGCGGGGAAGGTCACAGCCTCGCCCGTCTTCAGGTTGTGGATCTTGAGCTCGGCGACGTGCCAGGCCGGATCGCCCATCAGCGCGGACTCGTCGTGGCCGAGCACCACGTGCGTGATGGCGCCGACGTTCCGCGCGTTCGCCACGGTGAAGGAATCCTCCGACGCGCGAACGAAGTTGTCCGCCGTCGTGTCCAGCGTCAGCGCGCCGGTGTCGCCCCGCTCGCCGAAGATGGTCACCGAGACGGTGGCGTTCGTGCCCGCGTCCTGCACGTCGCTGGTGTGCGCGTCGACGCGGTACGCCGTGAACTCGGCGTCGGGGTCGAGCTGCGCCACCGAAATGAGCTGCGTCGTCTTGTTCGGCGGCTCGTTCTTATCGAACCACGCGTCCACCGGGAAGTGGAACCGCGCGTCGGGTTTGGTCAGGTCCCACGCGGCGACGTGGTCGCACCGCCACCCGCTGCCGATTCCCGAGCCGTCGTGGCCGATCTCGATCGCCACGAGCTCGCCGACGTCGGGGATGGGTCCCACTTCGAACTCCTCCAGCGCGCCGCGCTCGAAGTTGTTCGAGGAGTTGTCCAGTTTCATCGTCTTCGACCGGGTCTCCTTCCCGTCCTTCAGACCGATCAAAGTCAAAGACACGTTGGCGTCCGTGCCAGCGAACATCACGTCCGAAGTCATGGTCTCGACGCCGTAGTACGCCCCGGCGTTCGCGGCGAGCGGCGCGAGCGTGCATTGCGTCGCGCCGCCGTCCGCGGACTTGTCCAGCCACCGGCCCCCGGGCTTACCCTTGACGCTCGCGTCGAACACCGTCGCCTCGCCGGGCGCGTCCTCGTCCGAGACGATCACGCGGTCGAGACACCACCCCGGCCCCAAACCGGCGTTGTCGTGTCCAATCTTGATCGCGCTCAGCTCTCCGAGGTCGGGCATCTCGAGGAAGAAGACGTCCTTCTTCCCGCGCTCGAAGTTGTCTCGGCTGGTGCTCAGCGGCCGACGGCCGCTGTTCCCGTTCGCGCCGAGCAGCTCCACGAACACGTTCGCGTCCGTGCCCGCGTACTTCACGTCCGCCGTGTGCACCTCCACCTTGTACGTCACGGTCCGCACCGTGGGCTTTCCGTCCGGCCCGAGCGGGAAAAGGTCCGCCGCCGTGCCGTTCGGTGACCCGTCTTCCAGCCACACGCCCGCGTGCGGCAGGTCGAACGCGATCTCTCGGCCCGTCTCCACCACGCGCACGTGCACCTCCGCGACGCACCAAGAAGAGCCGAACCCGGAGTTGTCGTGCCCGATCCTCGCCCGCTCTATCCCCGCTCCCAAACCGGAGACGTCGAGCTCGAACCGGTCTGTTTTCCCGCGCTCGAAGTTGTTCATCGCGTTGTCCAGCGCGCGCGCGCCCGAGCTCTTCCCGGAGACGCCCACCAGCTCGATCCAAACGTTCGCGTCCGTGCCCGCGCCCTTGCAGTCCGCGGTGGTGACGCTCACGACGTACTTCTTGTCCACCAGCAGCGAAGCCTGCGCCTTCTCCGACTCCGCCTGCGACGCGTGCAGCGTGACGTGCGTCTCGCCGCCGCGCGACTTGTCCAGCCACACGTGCTGCGGGAACAGAGTCTTCTCCCAGCCCTTCGTGAGGTTGGCCAGCGTAACGCTCTGCAGCAACCACCCGGGGGAGTCCCCGGCGTTGTCATGACCGATCCGGGCGTGCGTCAGCGTGCCGATGTCCGCGGCGGTGATCTTGAACACGTCCGTGCATCCTCGGCCGAAGTTGTCCGGCGCGTTGTCCAGTGCGATTTCGCGAATCACCGCCGTCGCGCCATCCGTCCGCGCGCCGGCGGCGCTGAACGTCACGGTGGCGTCCGTGCTCGCGCCTTTCGCGTCGCCGGTCACGACGGTCACCAAGTACTCGCACTTCTCCTCCGGTCGTGTTCCCGACCCGTCGTCGTCTAGCTCGGCGGCCAGGGCGGCGGCCTCAGCGGCGGTCAAGCCGCCCGCGCCTCGCGGCACGGTGACTTTCGGTTGCGGCTCCGTCGTGACAAACGGACGGGGCTCCGGCCGCCGCTTCGTGGTGCCCTTCTGCTCGACGGCGTCTTCGTCGACGCGCCACTGCATGACCGCACGGTCGAATCCCCCGACGGTCATCACGTGCGCGCCGTCGTTGGCGAAGCGCACGTTCGTGACGTGCGAGGAGTGCCCTATGTACCCCACGCAGTCGCCCACGGCTTTGCGCGCCAAACCGGGGCGGTCGCGCCACTCCATCCGCCGGAAGGGCGCGTGCTTCACGACGCAGGGGTAGTTGAACAGCTTCACGCGCCCGCTGTCGTCCACGACGGCGAGCAGCTCGCCCTTGTTCGGGCGGCCCATCGCGTCGCGGCCGGGCACCGGACCGCGGTCGCACGCGTTGATGTCCGTGCCGTCAGCGGCTTTTTCCCCGGGCTTGCTCTTCGGCCATATGCCCATCACCGAAAAGCCGAGCGTGCAGGTTTGCGTGTCCCACCGCTCGTCGCGCAGCGAGTGCCGCACCTGCTTCCCCGTGTTGGCGTCGTAGTACAGGAGCTCGTACGCGCCGCAGGTGCTCTGCAGAACGCGCCGGTCGGGCTGTTTCGGGTCGTACGCGCTCCAGTCGAGGTGCGTGATGTACGACGAGTGGCCCTTCAACCGGTGCAGGCGGTGGTACACCACGCCGTTGCTCCGGCCGGGAACCGCGCTCCCGGTGACGTCGTAGACGTCGATGAAGTTGTCGTGCGACCCCGCCGCGAGCAGCGCGCCGTCCGGCGAGTACTTCACCTCGTCGATGGCCTCGTTGCAGTGGTGGAACTCGCACCGCGAGCCGTCGGCGCGCTGCACCACCTGCTTGAAGTACCCGTTCACGATGTTCTTATAGCTCAGAATCAGAAGGCACCCGTCCTTGCACCCCACGGCGACGTGCTTGCCGTCGGGCGAGAACCCGCAGCCCACCGCGGGGTGGTGCAGGTTCACCTTCGCCTTGAGCATCTTCAGCTTCGCGTTCCAGAGGTGGAGCCTCCCCGCCTCGGAGCCAGTGGCGAAGATGTGCTTCTCCGTCGGGTGCACGGCGAGCGCGCGCACGTCCCCGCTGTGCCCGTACGCCATCGGGTGCGCGCCGTTCACGTCGTCAATCTCCCAGACGTCGCACCGGTTCGTGCCCACCATCACGTCGGACGAGTGCTTATGGCAGTCCAGCGCGCGGATGGGCGGCGGCGTCGTGTTGTCGTCGCCGGTCAGCGCGCGCGTCGTGTGCGGGACGCACTTGAACGAAGCCGAGCGCGTCGCGCCCGTGAGCGCAGCGGTGGCCCACCACATCACCTGCCCGTCGCCGCCGCCCGTGACGAGCGTCTCGCCGTCGTCGCGGATCATCATCGCGCGCACGCCGGAGAGGGTCAGGTCGCCGCCGGAAAGCGCCGGGATCAGAGGGCCTTTTTTATGCGCCTCCAGCACGCGCACGCAGTTCAGCCCTTTCTTGCCAGTGTTCCACAGCAACACGTCGCCTTCGCGCGTGCCCGTGACCAAGATGGCGCCGCCGTTCAGAGCCTGGTCCTCGCCGCGAGGCGGAAGCCACGCCGTGGACATGATGTCCGTTGGCCGCAGCGTGGGCGAGAACTTGCCCATCTCGCCGACGCCGCGCTTCCCGTCCTTGCCGTAGAACCCGATCGCGTCTTGCGCGTCCGAGTGATGCAGGCGCCACAGCTTGACGTGCTTGGCGCCGTACGTCACGAACTCGCTCCACTCGTCGCGCGCCGCGTCGTACTTGTCGTACTTGCCGTAGGGGTTCCAAGAGACGCCGTAGACGTGCGGGAACGAGTCGCCTTTGCCCCCCTTGCCGACGGTGATCAGGCCGGGAAACACGCCCGTCTCCAGCTCCGTGGGCGCGCCCTTGCGCGTCCCCGCGAGCTCGTTGAGGGTCGCGTCCGCGGTCGCCCAGTCGAAGACGTGCACGGTGTGGTCGATGTCGTTGGTGATGGCGACCAGCCGCTCGCCGTCCTCCGAAAACGCCAGGCTGATCACCGCGGGCGCGCCCTCGAACGGGAGCTGCGCGACTCTACCTTTGATCTGCCCGGTCTTCTTGTTCACGGTGGTGTCCCATATGCATACGATGGGAGGGCCGGTGGTCGAGCCCACCTGCCCGGTGGCCACGATGCGCTTCCCCGGGTGCATCGCCGCGCACTTGATGTCGTTGTCGTGCCCGTGGAAAAAGTACTGCTTGTGCAGGTGCCGGTCGAACACGATGCCCACGGCGGCGGTGTAGTACACGGCGTGGTCGTCCTCGTTGTAGAACAGGTTGTTGGCGGTGTTGCTTAAGCCGCCGTAGCCGTAGACCCACTCCAAGGACAGACCCTCCTTGGGAGGCTTCGCCGAGCGCGCCGCCAGCTTGGGGTCCCAGGCGCTCGGCGCGTAGACGCCCTTGCGGCAGGGAAAATATTTTATGCGCCCGTTAAACGCGTAGTCGCGCACGGCGCCAGCCTCGTACGCGCCCACACGGCGCTCCTCCATGGCGATGATCCTGTTCCTGCTCTCCAGCGCCGCCGTCACGAACAGGTCCACCGGCATGCGCCCCGTCCTGTCCTCGCCGTACTTGGCGAAAAACGCATCCGTGACTTTGGGCGTCAGACGCGTTCCGAGGCGGTCCCACACCTCCATGAACTCGCTCCGCGAACACAAGCCGGGCACGCCCCCCTGCTCTCGGCTCACCACCTCGAACGCCTGCTTCAGCAGATCGCGCTCCGTCTGATTGAAGCTGGCGAACGCCGCGAGTTTCTTCTTGAGCTCTGCCTCCTTGGCGGCGAGCTCGCGCGCGACGGCATCCTTGTCCCTCGCGTCCGCCTTTGCGCCGACCGCGGGCCGGAACCGCTTTCCGTCTATGGGGTCCGCGCGGCCTCGGCGCACGTCCCCCCACGCGCTCGTGGACCACAGCGCGGGCAGGTCCTGCTCGTGCTCGGGGATGCGCGTCGCCGGCAAGCTGTCGCGCTTCTTCACCACGGGGCGCACGGTCCAGTTCTTGCTGGACAACGGCGCCCCGCGACCGGATGCCGCACCGGTCCCGCTCGAGGACGCACCGCTCGCGGGGGCGCGTCCGGCGGAGGCCGCCGGCGGGGGAAGGTTGGAAGACGTCCTCCCGCGCGTGGACATGCCCATCGTGCGCCCGGCCTGCTCGTTAGGCGCCATGTCGGGGGATGCCGGCGGACGCTAGGGGTGCTTCCCCTGACGAGGCTCAGGCGCGAGAAATTCGCGTTTTTTCGAAGTTGCCGTTGGGTCTCGATTCGGCCGAGATTCTCGAGCGAGCCGATGCGTCTCTCCGGACCGTCCCCGGCGACGGTCGACCCCTCGGGGCGACGTCTCTCACTCGCTGACGCGCTCGCGAGGCGTGTACCTGGACGCCCGCGTCGTCGCCGGTCGCGTCGCGTCTTGTGGCGCCCGTGGTCGCGTCCTTTCCCAGAACGACGAAAAAGAGGGCACCTCGTGAAGGTCGACGGAGAGTTTCCGAAAACGGTCGAGTCGTGGCGACGACGACGGCGATGGCATAATTATCCTCCATGAACGTTAGACACTCCTTTTTCGCGAAGTCGCGCGCGCCGGGAAACGCGCTTCTCATCACACCTTCGTTTCGTCACGCGCAGCCGACCGAAACCGCACCTCAACAACCCACTGAGGCTCACCTCCTGCTCTTCTTCCCCCCCTTCTCCCGTGTGCCCTTGGTGGACTCCTTCAGGTCGAAGTCGGAGAGGAACACAGACCCGCCGCCGCCCTGCTTCCCGAGCGTACGCGACGCCTCGCCGCCGCGGCCGAAGTACGACGCCGCCGCGCCCTTGGCGTCCCCCCGCGGCGCCTTCATTTTGAACCGCCCAGCGCCCTCCGCCGCGTCGATGTCCGCCGTGCCGTACTGCGCCTCGCCCTCCGCGTCGATCCCGAGCGCGCGGAAGGGGTTGAACGCCTCCACGTCCTCCTCGTCCGAGGACACGTCCGAGGCGTCGGACACGTCATCCGCCTCCGCCGCCGTCGCCTCCGCCCCCTCGCCCCGCGCCGCGCCGCGGAGCCGCGCCTCCGCGTCCGCCCTCGTCTCCACCTCGCGCCCGTCCGCGCCGATGTGCCTCCTGGCCGTCGGCGCGCCCGCGGGCGGCGGGACGGCGTACGGCAGGCGCCCCTCCAGCACGAGCGACAGAATCGCGAGCCCGGCGGCGTGCGTGTCCGGCGCGCCGCCGCGCGTGAACCCGCGCATCTTCCCGTACGCGTGCGCCAACGACATCGGCGACCACGGAACGGCGCCGCCCAGCAAATACGAGTCGTTCACGTTTTTCTCGTCGTGCGCGTGTGACAGCTCCAACACCTCCGGGTCGAACGTCACGCACGCGGGGACGCGCAAGGAAGCGGCGAGAGAGGTGGCGAGCGCGTTCGCCAACGCGCGGTCGCGCGGCGATCCTCGCTCGGCCGACATCGCGCGCCACCGCGCCGCCGTCGCGTCGCGCGCCTCCGCCAGCCACCGCGTCGCGCTGTAGGGCTCGCGCACCACGGGCAGGGGCACTAAACCGCCGATGATCTGCTCCGCCAACGAGACGTCCGTGCGCGGAAACACCAAGCCGGGCGAGTCGCACAAACACGTGTGTTCGTCCAGGATGAGCGTCTGCAGCGTCTTCGTGTGGCCGGGCGTCGCCTTGACCGAGACGGCTTTCCTGCCCAAGATGTAGTTCACCATCGAGGACTTGCCGACGTTGGGGTGGCCCACCAGGCCGATCATCACCCGCCCGTCCTTCGCGCGAGCGCACTCCTCCGCCTCCGCTTGGAGCGCCGCAACCGCCGCGTCGTCGAACACAAGGTCATCGGGGTCGTCGGAGTCGCCGCCGGGGCGGCCGCCGTCGCGCGCGTCGCCGCCGACGGCGTCGCTCAGAGCGGCTTTCGCCTCGAGCGCCTCGGCGGCGTCCTCCGCCGCCGCCGCCGCCGCCTCCGCGGCCGCGCTCGAGGACCCGGCGACCACGCGCTTGCCCTTCGCCGCGAGCTCGCGGCATATCTGCAAGAGCGCGACGTGCCCGACCCGAAACGAGGGGGGGGCGTCGTCGTTCGGCTCGCCGCTCGCTTTTCCCTCGTTCGTTTCCTCGTCTTCCTCCTCCTCCGGACCCGACGAAAGCGCTTCCTCCTCGTCGTCGCTCGCCGGCGGCGTCCCCGAAGACCCCGAAGGCTCAAGAGACCGCTCGCGCGCGCTGACGGTGCCGCTGGCCGTGCCGCTTTCGCGCGCGATCGCGCCGAAAGAAAGCGCGTCCGGGACGCCGGCGACGCGCCGCGTCGCGCGCTGGCCTCCGGCGCCGCCGCCGCCGTCCTTGCTGGAGAAGCCGACGACGGCGTCCACGCCCGGCAGCGCGGCGAGCAGGTGCTCCGCCCACGCCTCCGCAGCCGCGCGCGGTATGGCGTCCACCTTGTTCAGCACGAGCACGAGCGGCTTCTTGAGCCTCCTGGCGACGTGCGCGTACAGCGCGGGTGGCGTGTGCAGCAGCGGGTGCCTGGCGTCGACCACCAAGACGGCGACGTCGGCGCGTTCGAGGACGCGCCAGAGCTGGCGCCACACCTCGATGTTCTGCTCAAACGCCGGCGCGTGTCCTTTGCCGGACTCGATGAGCCTTCTCTTGACCGAGGCGATCCAGCGCACGAACGCCTTGCGCTCGCGGCTGTGCAGCCGGCCGCGCTCGAGCTCGTAGTCCCACTTGGGCCGAGCGGGCATCAAGGTCACGGCGCCGCGCGTGAGGTCGAACGCGGCGGGGGTCATCTCCGAAAACGCCACGGGGTCCGAGAAGAGCGCCCGGCGCGCGTCGCGCACGCGACGTTCGACGTCGTACGTCGCCTCGCCGGCTAACACGGTCGTGGCGGCGCGCTTATACGTCCCGCCCTTGCCCTTGCCTTTCTTCTTGTAGTTGCCCACGTTGGTGCTCTTCAGGTTCAGGGACTCCACCGTGAACACGGTCGTGGCCATGCCTTCGCGCGCGTCGATGCGCCCGTCGCCGGAGGTGTCCACGAGCGCCGCCTCACGGACGCCGTGCGTCTGGTTCCCAGCCTTGCGACGCTCCATCTGCTGCGCCATGCGCGCCACGTGCGAGCTCTTCTTCTTGGGAGGCATCGCGGGCCGACACCGCCGCGCCCGCGGGAGTGCGCGGCGGCGGCGGCGGCACGACCGAAAAGCCACGACGGGAAAAGCCACCTCTCGGGAGGCGGGGCTCAACTCACAAGACCATGAGTGCGCGGGCGAAATTTCAGAAAAGTCGCGAAGGTAGTCTACAATCTATGCGCGCGCGCTCGGCGCCTCTTCTTCTCAAGATGTCCCGATGTGTCGACCCCTGTCCGTTTCTCAGTACAGTTTCTCAGTACAGGTCGAGCACCTTCCCCGCGACCGCGAGCGTGGCCGCCCCCAGCGCCGCGAGCTTCGCGGCGTCCGCCAGGCCCTGGCCGGCCTTTTTCGCCGCGCCCGCCGCCGCGTTTGCGGCGGCGACGAGCGCGACGACGCCGGCGAGCGCCTCGGCGCCCAGGAGCTGCTGCTCCGCGGTGAGCGCGGTGTCCAGCGAGGCTTTCGTGGCGGACGCGCCCGCGGTGACCGCGGCGAGCTCCTCCGCGGGGTCGCCCGGGTTCAGGACGTACCCGGCGCCGCCGATGAGCAGAAGCAGAAGCACCGGGGGCCCCCAGCCCAGCGTGGGGGGCGCGTCGCGCGTGGCGACTTCGCCCGTGGCGTTGTACGCCTTGACGCCCACCTCCCCGCCCGGGAACCCGCCCACGAGGCCCCCGAAGTCCTTGGACAAATCAACCTCGTCGCTGCCCTTGCGCCCGCCGTACACGCGCTTCCACTCCTTGGGCGCCGCCGCCGGGTCCTCCGCCAATCGCTCCTCGCGGTACTGCCACAGGCCCTTCTCGCCGCCCGCGAAGCCGCCCACCAGCGTGCTGTCGCGGCCGGTCTTGCTCACGAAGCCCTCCTGGTCGTCGGGGATGTACTTGCCCTGGCCCACGTACAGCTCGCCGCCGCCGCTTGTGGGCTTGTACCCGGGGGAGGCGCCGCCCTTGCCGGCGCCCTGGCCGGGCACGGACACGCGGGGCACCTTGACGTTCGGCAGGTCGATCTTGGGCACGTCGGGAAGGTTTTCCCGAAGCTGGTTGATCTTGTCGTTGATGGAGGCGGCGCGGCGCACGTCGCGGCGGCGCTGCGGGACGCGCGCGCCGGGCGCCACGTGGGGCGTGGCGAAGGACGCGACGACCGACATGTGTCTCGACTCGGGGCGTGCCGAGGGGCGCGGTTCGGAATGCTCGATCCCAGGCCAAATGGATAGATTTCTCTCGCTGCCAGTTGGCATCCGTCGCCGATTCGCGTCGAGGACTCATGCATTTGCGCGAGTGGGGCGTCTCGACGCTGCGAAGACCACCGTCGCGTGAAAAAGCGTTCCCCTCCAAACGCGAGGGCACCCCGCCGAGCGTCCCCGGGTGGCCCGCCGCGGACGCGCAGGTGGCGTGGCGCCCGCCGGCGGATCCGGGGCGGCGATGGCGGACGTGGACCCGTACGCGGTCCTCGGGCTCGCGCCCGGGGTCTTGACGGATGCCGAGATTAAGAAGGCGTACCGCAAAAAAGCGCTCGTGCTTCACCCCGACAAGCGCAAGGACAGCGAGCGCGAGGTGGCGCAGAGGGAGTTCGACGCGCTCCAGAAGGCGTACGACATCCTACTCGACCCGCAGGCCAGGAAGGCGCTGGAGGACCTGGCGAAGGCGCGCGCGGCGACGCAGGCGAGGTTCGACGCGCAGGATGCGAAGCGGCGGAAGCTGCGCGAGGATCTCGAGCGCCGCGAGCGCGCCGCGGAGCGGGGCAAGACCGAGGAGGAGGAGGCCAGGGAGCGGCTCCAGGCTGAGCTCACGCGGTTACGCAGGGACTTCGCCACGCGGAAGCGCGCGTACGACGGCGAGGTCCGTCCCGGGGAGGGTGGGCCGGCTTCCGGCGTCGGTGCGGCGGAGAGGCGCGACGGCGACGCGGCGGCGGCGGGGGCGCCTCTCCGCGGCGAGGCGCGAGAAACCTCCGCCGCGCCGCCCGGCGCGAGCGTCGTTCCCGAGCACCTCTACCGCACCGTGAAGGTTTCCTGGCGGAAAGATGTGAGCCATTACCCGGTGGCCAAGCTGAGGGAGCTCTTCTCCCGGCGGGGGGACGTCGTGGAGGACGTGGTGATTCGCGAAGGGAAGAAGAAGAAAGGGTCGGCGCTGGTGGTGTTTGCCGACGTCGCGGCGGCGGCGCGCGCCGCCGCCGCCGCAAACGGCGACACCGCTAACCCCCTCGTGACTCTGCGCGCGGCTGTGCCGAAGGCTGGGGAGGAGTGTCCCGCGCGCGGAAACGCGGGCGGTGCTTCGTTCCCGGGAGGCGCGCCGCGCGAGACCCTCGCGAGATCCTCGCCCGCGCCTGATGTCCTCGCGGGGTCGGGTGGGAACGTCTCGAACCGCGACTACGAGAGCGTGGTGCTGGACCGCATGCGCCGCGCGCAGGAAAAGGCGAGGCTCATCGCGGCGATGGAGGCGGAGGACGCCGCGCCGTAGGGGAGTCATCCGAAGAACGGGGCGTGTAGTAGTCTGCGCCGCCCACCTGTATCATCGTGGTGGTGGCGTATTGTTGTTACGCGTAATCGCGTACCGGATCATACGCTCAAAAGCACACGCGCATCAAAAAGCTACGTACGGGTACTTCACTTCTTCTTCGCGTACTTCTCCGTGTACTCCTTGGCGGTTCTGAGCGCGGCGGCTTCGTCCTCCTTCCACGCCGCGGCCACCTTCTCGCTGAGCGGGTCATCCGGGTTGGGTGCCGAGAGCAGCGCCTGGATGGAGATGAGCACGGTACGGATCTGCAGCGCGGGCGACCACTTGTCCTTGAGGATATCGAGGCAGATGCGCCCAAGCGAGTCGATGTTGGGGTGGTAGATCTTGGTCAGGAACCGCACCTTGGGCGCCGCCATCGGGTACTCCTCGGGCAGGAACAGCTCCAGCTCGAACACGCCGTCCTCGTACGGCGAATCCTTTGGCCCGAGGATCATCACCGAGAAGTACCGCAGGTTATCCTCCTGCGGCTGCGCGGAGATCCCGGTCGCGGGCTCGGAAAGCAAGCGCTGGGTCTCCTGCGCGTGAGCGACGATAGCGGACGGGAAGGAAGGGGGGGAGGGAGAAGGCGGCGTGAGCGCGAGCGCGAGGGAAAAAACGCGAAAAAGACGCGTTTCGAACGCGCGAGTTTCGCTGCTCGTCGTTTTCTTTTCGGATGCGTCGTCGGTTCGCCCAGCGAGGCGGGCGTGGATGATACGAATCTGGCACGGGTGTTCCGAAGGGCACCCATCGGAGGACCGGTGGATCGAGCCCATGCGTGGGTCCCCGAGCGCGCCGCGCGCGTCGTCCAGACGCACCTTGATGATTCTGCGCGGGAGCGCGCCGGCAGCGGACGCCATGGTTTCGTGCGGGTCGCTCCGATCGCCGTCCGAGTGACGCGAGGACTCTTTGACGATCTCTTCCCGCGGACGAGCGATCTGACGCGCGCGGCGGTGAGCGACGCGACGGTGCCCTCGGCGGGGGGCTCGCGAAACGGAGCGAACGCGGAGGTGTGCGAAGCGAACGGCGCGACGCGCGAACGCCAAGAGCACGCGCTGCGGGGTGTGCGCGCGAAGTTCGAGCGCGGCCCCACCTCTTTCGAAGCCTCACACCAACCCAAGTTGTCGTCCGGCGCAACCAGTGTGGAGGCAGATTCTGTGTCCGGGAGCGTTTCTCAGGATACATCAGTAATCCGTTGCGCGAGACCACGACACGACTGGGGGCACCGTCCGGGTCAGCGACCTTCGCGAGCGAGACTGTCACGGACGATGGCAGCCTCCACGCGCCGTTCGTCGCGCCCCTCGCTGGATTCCAGCGCCGCCATGGGCGCGGTGTTCTGCGTGCTCCTCGCGCTGCAGTACGCGCTGCAGCCCTTCCTGAAAGTCTACATCGCCCCCGAGACGCACAAGGTGTCTCTCGTGCTCGGCACGGAGGTGGCGAAGATCCTCATCGCGGGCGCGATGATCGCCGTCGATGGCCCCGGCGCCTTCGCGCGCACGTTCGCGGACTGGACCCCGAAGGCGGCTTCGTTGTCCGTGCTCCCCAGCCTGGTGTACGCGGTGCAGAACTACCTGCTGGTGGTGGGCGCGTCGTCCCTGGACAGCGTCACCTTCAACTGCCTGAATCAGTCCAAGCTCGTGAGCACGGCGGCGTGCGTGTACTTCGTCTTCGGGGTGCGGCAGTCGCTGGCGCAGACGCTGGCGCTCGGCGGGCTGCTGGTCGCCGGCGCGATCTTGCAGGAGGGAGGAGGCGTCGCGAGCGGCGCGGGGAAGGACGCGGACCAAACGCGAATTAAGTTCGCGGGGGTCGCCGCGGTGCTCGCGGCGTCCGCGCTGAGCGGCGTGGCAAGCGCGGCGACGCAGTTTTCGCTGCAGAGGCTGCGCAGGACGTCCACCGCGCTCACCTTGGAGATGGCGGTCGCCGCGATTCCGTGCCTGCTGCTGGCGCACTACGGCGCGAGCGACCTTTCTGACCGCGGAGGTTTCTTCCGCGGGTGGACGGCTTCGACGCTCGTCCCGGTCGTCTCTTCGGCGCTGGGGGGCATCTTCGTCGGGCAGATCACCAAGCGCCTGGGCGGCGTGGCGAAGGGGTTCGCCATCGTGGGCGGGCTCGTGCTGACGGGCATACTGCAGAGCCTCGTGACCGGCGAAGGGCTCGAGGCGAAGCACGCCGTCGCACTGCTGCTGGTGGTGTCCTGCACGTACGCGCACGCGTCGTTCCCGCCGGCGAGCGCGAAAACGCGGAGGAAGAAAAAACAGCGTTGACGCGTCGAGGTACTACCTACCATACATAGAGTCTATGCATGGTGCTACGTGTAGTGATGACAGTCTACGTACTGCAGATACGATCGCTCACTGTCTCACTTCATACCCTCACGCGCGCTTCGCGCGCTTCGCCAGCTCCGCCAGTTTCTTCTTCTGCTCGGCTTTCTGTTCCGCGAACCCCGCCCACGCCGGGCGCCGGGTCAGCGCCGCCAAGACGCCGCCCGACAGGAGCGACATCGCCGTGCACACCAGCGTGATGACGTTGAACGGCATCGAGAAGTCGGGCGTCGGCAGCGTCAGGAGCAGGCCGTTGAGGTAGACGTGCTCGGGCTGCTCCGCGGGCTCGCCGCGCCCGCCCACGACCAGCCCTTCCATGCGGTCCAGAAGCGGCGACTCGAGCGCGTCCGCGCCTTCCAGGTTGCGGAAGAACCGAATCACGCGCGGCGGCGGGAACGCCGCCGCCGCCGGCGCCGCGTCGAACCCGCGGTTGGCATCCGGGGGGAACTCCTCCGTGCGCAGGAACGCCTTCTCGAACCGCGCGGAGACCCGCACCACCGACACCGAGCGCGGCACGAACATCTGCACCTCCAGCACGGAGGGGCGCGTGCGGTCGCGCGAGGGCACCCACCGCAGGCCCTCCACCGCGGGCCCTCCGCCGCCGCCGCGCGCCGCCGAGGGGCTCCGCTCGCCATCCGCCGCGGCGCGCGTCGCCGCGACGTCCGCGTCGACGCCGTCGAAGGTCACCTTGAGCGTGTGCGCGAAGACGCGCACGTACCAGGGCAGAGCCTGGAACACGCGCACGCGCGTGTCGTGCGCCTTGCGCTCACTCGAGGGCAAGTGCCTCCTGAGCTCGATGGAGACGCCTCCGTCCCGGTTCCCGGAACCCGTCAAGAAACGCTCGGCGACAAACTCTGGCGCGTACCCGGCGAGCGGCGCGCGCGGCTCGGGCGCGCCGGCGTCGCGCGCGAGCGCCACGTCGAAACATCTCTTCGAAAGATCGCTCGCGTTTCTGTGTGTGTCCATCTCCGCCAAGTCCCAGGTCTTGAGCCGCACGAGCGCCTTCGCGGCATCCTTCGCCGCCGAACGCTCGGCGAGCGCGGTGTGTTCGCGAGGCGCGCCGGCGACGTTTGACGTCGCCGCCGCCGAGAACGGCGCGTGCGTCTCCGCGTGCACGCGGCTGAGCCGCGCGGCGGCGCAGGCGCCCGAGATGCCGCCTGTGCCTTCGCGTCTGTCGAGCCCCAGCATGTGCGACAGATGCGTCTGCGAAGACGCGTCTTCGGCCGTTTCCTCGGCGGCGGCGGCGACGCGGTCCAGCGCTACGGTCAACGTCTGCGTCAGGACGACGCGCCACTCGCCGCCGCGGATCGCGGATCGCGTCGTCTCCAGCAGGGTGGACATGGAGACGTACGGCGCGCCGAACAGGGTGGTCCGCGACGCGAGCGCCTCCGCGACGCCGGCCCGGTCGCGGCACGGCAGCAGCTTCAGGAACGGCGTGAGGTTCTCGACGCACACGCTCTCCGACGGAAGCGAGCCGTGCTTTTTCCGTCGCGTCGACCGCGTCGCGTCGCGCGCGCCGTTCCAGCGCGAAAACGCCAACGCCGGCTCGACCACGATCTCCCTGCCGTTCATGCGCGACAGCGACGCGCAGAACAGGCCGCCCATGTGCGCGGTGAGCGCGTCCCAGTCCTCCGAATGCGCGTCGGCACTCTCGGCATCCGTCGACGCGTTCGACGGCGGCGCGTGGAACGACGCCCAGAGCTCGGCGCCGATCGGCTTCGTGCCCACCGGCGCGCGCCCCCACCTCTTGTCGTCCCAGCGGCCCTGCGTGAACGACAGCTCAGCCTCCGCGACGCGCGTCGCGCGCGCGATCTGCGCCATCGCCTTGGGGAAGCTCTCGAAGTGCCGAGAGGCCAGGGGCGCGCTCTGCCTGAAGTGCGCCACGAACACCGCCTTGCCGTCGGGCAGGGGACGCACGAGCGCCTCCTCGTCGAACGTCTCAGCGCCCGCCCGCGATCCGTCCGCGACGCCCGCGCGCGACGCCACCAACGCCGCGAAGAACGCCACCAGGGGCATCGAGCGCCGAGCGCTCGGCCCCTCGGACGACATCGCGCACCCGATCACGCCCGGTGCGCGGGAAAGTGGGGCGCCGCGGTCGGTGGCGCCGCGCGAAATCGAAGCCGAAAACACCTCGGGGGCGAGAGAGCTCGAGTGTGGACGTGCGTCGGAAAGGGCGCATTTCGTCGTGCGTGGTGTTCGTGTTGTAGTCTAATGAACTACACGTCGGAGGAGACTCGCCTCGCGTTCTCCTAAAGAATAGTCACCCGGGACTGCCTCTCGCGCTGTCCACCGGGCTCTCCCTCCCGCTCTCCGCCGGGCTGCCCCTGGCGCTGTCCCCCTCGAACGCGGGCGAGCCCGCTTCGTCCAGCGAGCGCCGCGGCGACAAGACGCCCTCGAAACTTCGGCGCTGCCTCGGCGGCGGCGTGGGCGGCGGGTCCTGAAACGTCGGAACCGCCGCCTCGACGTTCCAGTGCTTCCGCAACAAATGCACGGCGTCCCTGCGCTCGTGCTCGGAGTTTATGTCCTCGCGGGGTAGCGTCACCGCCAGCCGCAGCTCCGCGAGCGCCTCTTCCGGCCGGTTGACGTCCAGGAGCAGCTTCCCGAGCTCCACGCGGTGGATCAGCCGTTCGGGCGCCACGGCGATTGCGCGGCGGAACAGAGCCTCGGCGTTTTCCAGCGTCCCCGGCGACAGCGACCCGCCGTATACCGCGCGCACGAGCAGACGCACGATTCGCCCGAGCATGGCCATCTGGTGCTCGTAGCGCCCGAGCACGTGCATGGCGAGGTCGCTGCTGGGGTCGAGCCGGATCGCCTCCTCGCACCGCTCCTTGATGGCGCGCGACAGCTCCACCTTCTCGCGGTTGTCGCTCCACATGGAAAGCCGCCCCAGCGCGGCGCCCAGCGAGAGGTGCGCCTCGGCGTGCGTCGGGCGCAGCGCGATGGCCCGCTCCGAGATGGCCGCCGCCTCCTGGGACAGCGCGCGCGCGCGCGCGTGGTCGTGGAACACGTCCTCCTGGAACACCTGGTCCGACAGCGACTTGGACAGGCACACCAGCAGGTCCGGGTCATCCGGCGCCAGCGCCACGGCGCCGCGGAACGCCGCCACGGCGCCGGCGCTGTCGCACGTCGCGTTCAGACGCCGCCCCTCGCGGCACAGGTACTCCACCTTGCGGCTGTTCTCGCGCCGCAGGTCCTCCTGCGACGAGAACGAGCGCCGCATGCCCCCCACGAGCTTGCCGCTCCACCGCTTCGCGTGCTTCAAGCCCTCCTTGAGCTTGGCGGGCGACACGCACGGCCCGAGCCCGCCCGCCAACGGGCGCGCGACGTCGCGCGCCTCTTTTTCGTCGCCGTCGCCGGAGCTGACGTTTTTCTCCTCTCCTCGCAATCGCGCGAGCGCGAATCCGAACCGCCGTTCGTCGGGTGCCTCGCGCTTACCGCGGCGCTTTTTCGCGTTCGCGCCCGCGTCCGAGAACGGGCCCATCCAGCGCGCGAACGCCTCGCTCGCCCCGACGCGCGCGACGAGCGCCGCGAGCGCGCGCGGCACGGAAAACGCGTCGAAATCAGTCGCGAAATCCGACGACGTCAAGCCGTGCGCGACGTTCATGAACAGGATCGCCACGAACTGCAGCATCTCCAGTGGGCGGATGATCTGCTTGATCTTCTGCGACAGCCTGTGCGCGCCCACGCCCAACCGACGCCGCGCGCGGCGCAAACCGCGGCGCGCGCCGGCGACGAACTTGTTTCCCGTCTTGCCGTGCTTGGAGTCGTCGGTGAAGACGAATTTCTTGCCGGTCAACTGGCGTCTCACCGCGGCGCGCGCCTCCACCAGACGGTCGAACACGGTCGTCCGACCGCTCGACTCGGTCGCCGCGGGCTCCTCCACCGCGGGCTCCAGCTCGCGCTGGTCCGAGAACGAGCCGTACGGGCGCGTCCCGTCGCCGGAATGCAGCGGCGGCTTCTTCAGGCCGCCAAGCTTCTTCAGGGGGGGGTGGTGCGACGTCGTGGTCCAGTGCGAGAACCCCTCGCGGGACCCCAGCGTGCTGTACAGAGGCGCGCACGGATCTGCGGGAAGCGCGGCGCAGGGGGAAAAAGACGCGGACGGGAGCCGGTCAGTCGCGTTGGAGTACAGAAAACCGGACGGCGGTCGCGACGACTGCCGCGCGAACCGCGCGCGTGTACGCGATCGATCGAGTCAAACGAGATCTCGGGGCGTCCCGGGGACGCCGCCGCGGGGACGCGCGTCGCGCTCGCGCCGGCGGGACGCGACCGAATGCTGACTGGGACAGGCTGTGCGCTTTTTGACCGCGCGTTCGCGCGACGAATTGGAGGTGGCGTCGGGGACGCGCCGCGGTCGCGAATCGATCGCGCTTCCGTACCTGAGACGATCGCCCCGCTTCCGCTCCTTCGGAGGCCGCTGAAGGAGTCGAACCGGTGCGGAGGGGTCTTCACGCCAGCGCACGGCATCTCCACCTGGGCATCCATTTTGTTTCTATTCACGCCAGCAGAGGTTTTGGTCGTTCGTCGGGAATGCCCGCCGACGCTCGCGTCCCGCACGCGCGCTGCCCTCCCGCGCGCGCAGCCGCGGGACGGAACCGGTCGCGCGTCGCTCGGGCCTTGGAGTGAGTCGCTCCGGCAGCACCCGAGTGGCGCGCTGGCTTCGCGCGTTCGGAGCCCCGAAGCGCGACGAAGTCTGTCCCCCGCGACGCGCGGCGGTGTCTTTTGAACGCACGGGACGGTTTCGTCGCACATAACGCGAGGCGGATAGCTCGCTTTTCCCGGTCTTTGGGAAGATTCAGGGGTCGTAAACCAGGCCGTCGGATTCGCGGTCGAAAACGTTCGTTGATTTCTTCAGACTGCAGACCTGTAGACTTGTCGTGACACGAAAAAAAAAATTGCGGAGCTCGATCAAACGACGTTTTCACTTTCAACTTTGTGAGATGAGTGACAAAAGCGTTTCGATTTTTTCTTCCCGCGCCCTTGTACTATAACAAAACCGCCGCGCGCGCGCCGGCGACGTCGCGGGTCGTCGCGTCGTCACGCCTCCTCGTCCTCGTGTACGAGGTAATACTCCCCCGCCGTCGTCGTCGGCTCCGCCGCGACCGCCTCGCGCTTCGACGGCGCATCCTCGTGGTCCGTGATCTCCTCGATCTCGACCCCCGCGGCGGTCCGCGCGAGACCCGCGCCGGGAACGCGCGCGCCGAGCGCGCGATCCGCCGACGCCCGCCGCGGCGCGTCGCCCTTTCGCGGTTCCGCGGCGGTTCCGGATACGGGCGCTTCCGCGCGCTTCGAGCCGTCGTTCGCGACGTGTTCGACCGCCGCGCGCCGGGGCGGCGTCTGCGTCGTCGCCGACGGGTCCGGTTCCGGCCCGGGCAGCAGCATCCCCGGCGCGCGCTCGAGCCTTTCCAGGATCTCGTCAAACCCGGGGCGCGCGATCGGCGACTTGGACGCGCACTCCCAGAAGAGGTCGGCGAGCGCGCGCGTCACGAGGTTCTCGCCGGCGAAGTCGCGCGCCTCCGGCGGCAGCGTCAAACGCCGGTCGCTGTACCCGACGACGGCGACGACTTGCATGGGGTGCAGCTCGTTCCAGGGCGTCTGCGCGGCGAGCAGCTCCCACAGCACGACGCCGTAGGAGTACGAATCCGCCTTCTCGTCGTAGTCCTCGGCGCGGAGCATCTCGGGCGCCATCCACTCGGGCGTGCCGTGGAAACCCGAGCGCCCGGAGACGAGCGTGTTGCGGCGCGCGCGCGCGAGCCCGAAGTCCGCGATCTTGACGCGCCACTTGTCGTCCACGAGGATGTTCGGGGACTTCAGGTCCAGGTGCAAAATCGGCGGCGCCCGCGAGTGCAGGTACTGCATGCCCTTCGCCACGGAGACGGCGGCGTGGTGCGTGCGGGGCGCGCCCAGGTGCCCGCCGTTCCCGCGCAGGATCGAGTGCAGGGACCCGCGGCGCATGAACTCCGTCGCGATGAGCGGCGGGTCCGCGCACCAACCCATGAACAGAAGCAGGTTGGGGTGCCGCAACCGGCACAGCGTCAAAACCTCCTCGCGGAGCCTGTCGACGACGTCCGGCCCCCGCTCGAGCAGCTGCTTCACCGCCACCGTGGTTCCGTTCCAGGTCCCGCGGAACACCTCCGCGAAGCCCCCGACCGCGACGCGCTCCCGCAAACGCAGCTCGGCGGGCGCGATGGTCCACTCCGCGGCCGCGCGGACGCCCGCCGCCGCGTCCGCGGCGCCGAGCATGAGCGGCGAGGACGGCCGACGCGCCCCGCCCGCGTCGGCGACGTAATCGTCCAGACGCGCGATGCCGAACCTGCCCCCATCCGCGCCGGGGGTCACGCCCCCGCCCCCGCCGAGCACCAGCGCGCCACCGCGCGCTCCGCCTCCGAAAGGCAAACCGGGTGAGACAGCGTCGTGGCTTTCCCCGAACGCGGGAGCTGCGTCCCCGGGCGCCGGGAGCTCCAGCGCGGGAGCTCCGGCGCGCGCGGCGTCTGTGGTCATACCCTGGTTCCCCGCGGCGGCAAGTTCGGCGATGGGCTGCGCGAAGTGCGCCCGGAACGAGGTGGTCATCGTGACGTCCACTGTTTTGTTGTCCACCTGCGCGACGTTCATCAGGGGGCCCAAAACGCCGGAGACGCGGTCCGGGCGCACCGGCATGCGCTCCACCGTGTGCCGCAGCCACTGGTCCATCGGGGCGTCCAGATCCGCATTCGCGGAACGCGCGTCGGTTCGGTCGTACCCCCTCCCTCTGAGACCTCGCGGGGTGCCGAACCCCGCTCCTTCGTTCCCATCCACCCGCACATCCGTGTTCGCGTGTGACGTTTCACGCGCGAGATCCGGTGTGCCCCACGTGGTGTCATCGCGGGGACTCCCCACCGCGCGCGACCCGCCATCCGCCGATCGTCGCCGCCGAGCGCGCTTCGTCAGCCACGCGTTTTTCTGTTTTCCGTGCGGGGACTCCAGCGCGTGCGCGCCGCTGGAGGAGGGCTCCGCGGTGGCGTCCTCGAGCGCGGGGCGCCTATCGCGGCCCCGCGCGGCGTCAATCTCTCGCAGACGCTCGCTCGCGTTGGTCACTTCCAGCCCGCCCATCCGCAGCGCGTCGGGCGACTCCCGAGGCGAAGAAGGAGACGGGTCGTTCGTCTCCGCGGGGACCGCCGCCCCCTCCGCGCGGTCATCGCGCGAGCGCTCCCCCGCGCCCCACCTCGGGGTGAGCTCCTCCAGGTCAGGCATCGCGGCCGGCGCCCGCGCCCGCCTCGCCGCCCGCGCCTGACAGGAGGCACCCGACGACGTCCCGCGCGAACCCCCGAATGACCACGTCGGAAGATTGCCGAAACGAAAAGACGGACGCCGACTTTTCGGCCCCGGGCAGTGACGCGCGCGTTCAAGAAAAGTGTTCTCACGCGATGACGTGAAGAAAAATGAACAAAAATGGTATCTCGCGTCGTATGTACGCCGCGATCCTCGTCACTTCTTCATCTTCCCCTTGACCGCGTTGAAGAGCCCGCCGATGAGCTCCCCTCCCCCGCCTCCCTTCGGCGCCCCCCCGGCTTTCCTCTGCTCGCCGGTGGTGCCCTTGGAGAGCATCGCGAAGAGCCCCTCCAGCGCGCCCTGGGGCTCGAACCGAGCGACGATGCCTTCGAAGCGCGCGTCGGCGCGGAGCGGCGCGATGTCGGGGTCGGCGCGGATGTTCTGGTAGTCGTCGTACCCAGCCTCCATCGCGCGCACGAGCGACACGAGGCCGCTCTGCGTGTCGTCCAGCCGCGAGTAGCAGCACGCGCAGTTGTAGTGGATGGCGATCTGCTCGTTGAGCGAAACCGACGCGTCCGCGTACCCGCGCGAGGGCCCGGCGGGCGCGACGAGCGCTTTCCGCGACCGGATGGGCCCCGTGCCCGGCAGATCCAGCGCGCCGGTGAACGCCGCCAGCGCCTCCGGGTACTGCCCGTCCTTGTACAGGCGCAGGCCCTTGCTGATGGCCTCGGCGGCGCTCTCGGGGGGGAGCTCGCGCGCCTCCACGGCGCGCTCCCCGGGCGCCTCCGCCTCGGCGGCGCGCGCAAACGCCGCGGTGAGCTCGGCGTCGTCCAGCATCACGGGAACCGTCGCGCCCTCCGCGCCGAGGAGCTGCCCGAGCTGCTCGTCGCTGAGCTGCATCAGATCCTCACTCGGGATGCCCATGTCCATGAACGCGCCGTCGTCACCCTGGGTCGTGCCCCAGGTCATCGGGTCGTTCGGGTCGAAGTTCGGGTTGTCCCTCGCGCCGCGCGCGATCGTGCGTCGCGCGCCGCGAGCGCACGACCGGTCGCGACCGAGGCGACGCGCGCGCGAGGGGACGCGGGGGGGCACGCGAGCGGCGGCGGCGGACACCGCGACCATGACGACGGCGGGAGAGGGGGCGACTGCGTCCGGGAGGTCGCGACGCGGGGCTCCGCGCGAGGTGGAGTGGCGGAGCGGGGCGCGCGACGGAGTACGAGGCGCTCGCTCGCTCAACGTTTGACGCACTGAGATCTTCGCCGCGCGGACCAATCGCGGAGATGCACACTCGATTTCAGGAAAAGAGGCATAGAAAAGAATTCGTGAAACAATGGATGGTTTTCTATCTAGAGCGCGACCCCCCTACGCGAATGCTCGCGTCGTGAACCGCTCCTGTCGGGGGGCCGCGCGATGTGCGCGCGTAACAAAGAAGAATGTGTCATGCATCGGCTCTCGCGGATGCGTTAATCCGAGTATCCGCCGTACCGCGAGCCGCCGCCGCCGCCGCCGCTCCCCGCGTACGAGCGGCCGCCGCCGCCGCCGTAACCGCCGCCGCCGCCGCGGTCGCCGTAGCTCGGGCGCCTGTCGGAATACCCGCCGCCGCCGCCGCCGCCGCCGCGGCCACCGCCGCCGCGGTCGTAGCCGCCTCTGCCGCCGCCGCCGCCGCGCTCGAACCCTCCGTCGGAGCGGCGCTCGAAGCGACCGCCGCCGCCGCCGCGGAAGCCGCGCCCGCCGCCGCGCCCGCGCCCGCGCCCGCGCCCGCCGCCGCGCCCGCCGCCGCGCCCGCCGTAGCCGCCGCGCTCGCGCTCCTCCACCATCTCGGGGAGGGTCGTGGCGACCTCGATGTCGATGCCGTCCAGCGCGCCCTCGGCCACCGCCGCGAGCAGGGGCTTGACCTGCTCGTGCGCGATGTCGAAGCACAGGCCGTCGTTGCCGGCGAGCACGCGGATGCGGCCCACCCCGTCGGCGGCGGCGCGGCTGACGTCGCTCATGGCGCGCAGCAGGTCGCGGGGCAGCAGGAGGTCCGCGCGCGCGACGAGCGTGGTGAGCCCGACGTCCCCGGTGAGCATGGAGCGCGGGGGCGGGGGCTCGGTGTGGCCGGAGATGGCCGCGAGCGCCGCGGCGACCACCTCCACGGGCGAGCGTCCGTCCGCGTCCGCCTCGAGCTGAGCGAGGATCTTCTCGGCGGTGGGGGTGAAGTACGGCAGCAGCTCGTCATCCACCAGCCGCATCTCGAGGCTGGCTTGCTCGGCGGAGGCGGTCATCACCTCCGCGCCGGTGGGCGGGTTGATCTGGCGGAACGTCACGCCCGTCTCGCGCACGATCAACTTCACGCGGTACTGCTCGCGGGGGGTGTACATCGCGATGGCGCTGCCCTGCTTGTTGGCGCGTCCGGTGCGGCCGCAGCGGTGCACGAAGGACTCGGTGTCGTGCGGGAGCTCGTAGTGCACGACCAGGTCCACGTCGGTGATGTCCAGCCCGCGCGCGGCGACGTCCGTCGCCACGAGCACGCTGAAGCGCCCGTCACGGAACCGCTTGAGCGTGCGCTCGCGCTGCGCCTGCGCGATGTCCCCGTGGAGCACCTCGGTGGCCATTCGGCGCCCGAGCGCGGCGGTCACCTCGTCCGCCTCGCGCTTGGTCTGCGTGAAGCAGATCGCCTTGGCGCCCTTGCCGTACACAGTGACGAGGTCCGCGAGGATGGTCGTGCGGCTCTGGTGCGAGCACGCGCACGACATGACGTCGATAGTGGACGCCACCTTCTGCTTCGAGTCCCCGACGAGGTCGATGGTCACCGCGTCGCGCAGGTACTTCTGCGTCACGCGCTTCACCCAGGATGGCATGGTGGCCGAGAAGAGAAACGTCTGCCTCTGCTCGGGGATCTCCTGCATGATGCGCTCGACGTCCTCCTCGAACCCCACCGCCAGCATCTGGTCGGCTTCGTCCAGCACGCAGTACTCGATGTTGTCCAGCTGAAGCGACCCGCGCTGGATCAGGTCGATCAGCCGACCGGGCGTCCCGACCACAAAGTCCACGCCGCGGCGCAGCGCGCGCTCCTGGTTGGCGATGGCCACGCCGCCGTACACGCAGAGCGTGCGAAGCGACGGCACGGTGGCCTCGATCTCCTTCTCCACCTGGTTCGCGAGCTCGCGCGTGGGCGCGAGCACGATGCAGCGCGGGCGCGCGTCGCGCGAGTCGCCGCTCGTCAACAGGCTCTCGATGATGGGCAGAGAGAAACCGAGCGTCTTGCCGGTGCCGGTGCGCGCGCGGCCGACGACGTCGCGGCCCTCCAGCGCCGGCTTCAGCACGCTCGCCTGGATGTCGAACAGGGTCTCAATGCCCCGCTTCTTCAGCGCCGCCTTGGTGAGTTCGGACAGGGGGAAGTTGTCCACGTGCATCGCGTCGGGGTTGGCGCCCGAGAGGTCGGGGACGGCGGCGCGCGGCGCCGGCGCCGGCGCGTCGTCCTCGTCATCCTCGTCGTCGTCGGATCCGAACAGATCGTCCACGTCCACGTCGGCGTAGAGCGCGCCCACCTTGTTGTCCACCAGGCCCGCGAGGTCGTCCTCGTCATCGCCCGAGCCCTCCACGACCGTGGTCGCGGAGTCCGAGGAGATGGCGCGGAGGCGCGAGGAGACCGCCGGGACGCGCGAGGCGCGCACCGCCGAAACCGACGCGGTGGTGGTCGGCCGGAAGCACGCCTGCCTAGCGGCGCCGTTCGCGGCGGCGGAAAATCGCGCGGAGGCGACGACGCGGCCCTGGACGCGTGAGGCGTTGCTCGGGGCGGCGACGCCCGCGACGCTGCGGCTCAGAGCAGAGAGCAGAGCCATGCCGGCGCGCCTGGTGGGCTGAATGGTGGTGAGAGCGGAGACGGACCGACTGACGTGGGCCTTATCTGCTTGGAAACGTAATCTCCGAGACGATTAACGTCGGCACACGACGAAGCGCCGGGTGAACGAGAACGTTCGAGCGCGACGCGTGGAGCGGGCGCGTGAGGGGAACGGGGACGAAGGTCCGACGTTCGCGTGATTCGTTTCGTTCGGTGGGCGTCGACGAAGCGAGCGCGCCAGGTGGTGTGCGCGCTGAGCGTTGCGAGCCGCCGTTTTTGATTGCTCGAAAAAGCGCGAGGCATAAAGCGCCCCAGAGCCCCCCATTTCCGAGCGACGCGTCACAGCCGCCACGCGAGTGCGTGAATTACGAACCGTAAACTACCTCGGGCAAATTAAACCCTCCTTAGACCCTCGTTTCCGTCATATATGATCGACGCGTGAAAAGTGCGAGTTTTCCCGAAAACGCCTTCGCGACACCGCCGACGGCCGACGAGCGCCAAACGGTCCTTTATCGGAGCTGCCGAAGGTCCCGTGACGTGACCCGCCCCCTGCTCCCGTCGCGCGACCACACGTCGAGGCGCGGCCGACGCGTGACCGCGGGAGTAGTCTCGCAGACCGGTCGCGGTCGCTCCCGCGCGCTTCGCGCCCCGACCGTCGCGCGCACCGCGCGCGTCGCGTCCTCCGGGTCTCGAGTCGGCGTTTCGGGCACGCGAGCGAGCCGCGATGCTCGGCGACGATGCCGGCGCGGCTCCCCCCATCAAGGGCGTGTGCCGCTCGGCGAGCATCGCCCTGCGCAAGGCCAACCTCGCGAAGGAGACTGGGGACGCGGACGAGGAGCTCGCGCAGCTCCGGTCGTTCAACCGCACCATCGCGAACGTGCTGCGCCTGCACCCGATGTACCCGAGGAAGAAGCAGGACGAAGAGGTGGCGGGCCTGGACGCCAAGCTCCCCGAGGTGCGCCGCCGCATCGAGGCGCTCGGAGGCAAAGTCGCGCCCCCCCCGGAGTCCGTCGCCGAGGCGGCCGCCTCGGTCGCCGCCGCGCGCCTCGTGGCGGGGGGCGGGAAGGTGTCGCTGCTCGAACGCAGGAGGATGAGCCGCGCGGCCAGCCGCGCGGCGAGCGCCGCGCCTTCGCGCGACGCGAGTCCCGAGCGCGCACCCGGCGGACCCCACGCGGACGCGCACGTGCATAGCCCCCACTACGTCGTCACGGACCTTTCCCGGCGGCTCGCCGCCGTGGAGCAGAGCGAGAAGGCGCGCGCCGCGAAGGAGGCTGAAACCGAGGCGCGGCTGGCGGACCTCGCGCGCCGCGCCGCCGCCGCCGAGGAGGCGAGCCGGCGCGCGGACGCGCGCGCCGAGACCGCCGAGACGCTCGTCTGGGAGCTGCAGGAGGCGCTGCAGGCGCTGTCTCCGGCGCTGCAGGGCACCGAAAGCGCGGACGCGACCCGGGACGCGCGCGTGGACCGCCTGGAGGCGCGCATCGGCGAGGTGGACGCCGCCGCCCGGGAAATCGCGCGGGAAATCGCGCGGAAGCCGTCGAGCCCCACCGCCGGGCGCTTGGCGGACCTCGAGGCGCAGGTGTTGCCGACGCGGGTCGCCGAGCTCGAGCAGAGGGTCGCGGAGCTCGCCGAGATCTCCGCGGTCGCGACCCCGGCGAATCCGGGGTCGCTTTCGGGAGACGAAACGCGAGTCGCGCCGACGCAAACGCGAGACCCCGGGAGTCTCGCCGCGCCCGACGCGGCGCGGTCGCCGGGCGAGCCGTTCTCGGCGGAGACGCGCGACCTGCGCGCGCGCGTGGCGCGGCTGGAGCACGTGGACGTCGGGAGCGCCGAGTGGGCGCACGCCGCCGAGGCCAAGGCGGCGGCGGCGGTCGCGCGCGTGGACGCCCTGGAGAAGGTGGTCGACGCGGTCGCCAAGGCGTCCGCCTCGCGGGCGGCCCCCGAGGCGCTCGGCGACGCAGACACGCGCGCCGCGGTGGCGGCGCTTCAGACGCGCGTGCGGCGCGTCGAGGCGGCGGCGGCGGAGGCCATGGAGCTCGCGGCGACCACTTCGCCCGGCACGGCGCGCGCCAAGTCCGCGGTCCCCGAGCTGCGCAACCGCGTCACGGACGTGGAGGTGGGCGTCGAGGCGGCGTCCGCGCGCGTCTCCGAGGTGGAGACGCGCGTGAACCGGATGTCCTCCGCGGCGAAAGCCGCGGAGGAGGACCTGGAGGCGAGGCTCGCGTCGGCGGCGGCGGCGGCGGCGCGCGACGCCGCGCGCGAGGCGCCGCGCGAGTCTCTCCAGGAACCTCTCCCGAAACCGAAATCGTCTTCCGAACCCGCCGTCGCTTCCGAACGCGTCGACCGCGAGTACCTGGAAGACACGCTCGAGTCTCTCCGGCAGGCGCGCGCGGCGGACCGGACGCGCGTCGACGAGCTGGAGGGCTCGGTGGGGTCCGCGGTGTCTGCGATCGAGACGCTCCGGGACGTCGTCGCCGCGGTCGAGGCGAGGCACCGCGAGGCGGCGGGGGAGCAGGCGGACGCGGTGGGCGAGGTTGTGGCGGCTATGGGCGGCGCCGCGGCGGCGCTCCCGAAGCTCGAACGGCGCATGCAGGCCCTGGAGGACGCGCGCGGCGAGCACGCCGAGGCGCTGGCGACGAGCGCCGCGCGGGTGGCGGCGCTCGAGGCGGACACGGAGACGGCGTCGCGGGTCTCGTCGAAGCTCGCCGAGCGCGCGCGCGCCGCGCGCGCGGAGATGGGCGAGCTCAGGGAGACGGTGCGCCAGAGCGTCTCCGCGGCCGCGGTCAAGACCTTGGTCGCGGCCGTGTCCGGGAAGGTGTCGCGCCTGGCGCGTGAGACCGCGGACACCGTGGAGGCGATGAAGCGCGAGCAGAGACGCGCCGAGAGCGCGCGAGCTCGTGACGCGCGCCCGAAGTCGAGCCAAACGCTCGGAAGCCAAATGCCGGCGAGGGAGACGGAGGCGCTCGCCGAGAAGGCGGCCGCGCTCGCGGAGCAGGCTTCCGAGCGCGCGGCGTCCGCCTGCGCGGCCGCGAAGAAGGCTGGGGCGCTCGCGGAGACCGCCGCCGCGGCGCCGGCGCGGTTCGCGGGCGAACTCGCGGACACCGTCGAGTCCCTCCGCGAGGCGCGGGCGATGGACGCCGACGCGGCGGCGGAGCTTGAGCGACGCGTCGACGCGCTCGAGGCGGCGCGGGGCGCGGCGCGTGCCGCCGCGCCCGCGGAGCGAACGCAGTGGAAAGATGATACCCGCGAGAACAAGGACGAGGATGACGAAGTGCGTGGCGCGAAAGCTCGCGCCGATACCGAAACCCGCGAAAGACCCGACTTGGAACCGCGCGTGGACGCGTTGGGCGCCGCCGTCGCGAGCGCGGCGGAGGGGATCGCGGCGCTGCGCGAGCGCCTCGAGGAGCTGGTGGCGTCCGGGAACGAGGTCTGCCTCGGGCGTGACCTCGCGCAGCCTGAGTCGGGGGCGGGGTCCGTCGCGCCGAACGCGGCCGCCTTCGGCGCCGCCGAGGCGACGGCGGGCGCCGCCGAGACCCTGGCCGAGGCGGTGGCGAGGCTGCAGGCCAGGATGGCCGCCGTCGAGAGGCGCTCGGGCGCGGAGGGAACCGCGACGGACGCGCAGGCGGGGGCGGGGGCGGGGGCGGGGGCGTCGCACGGCTCGGGAAACGTCATCCACACCCCTGACGACCGTTTGGAGGAAGATTCAGGCGGCGACACAGCCGAAACGAGCGGCTCCGGCCCTTCCCCAGACCCGAGGGCGGCTTCCGAAACGCGAAACGCCCGCGGCGCCGTCGCGCCGGAAGCTCGTGGGGCGGCGGCGGGGGCGGCGGCGGCGGCGGCAGGCGGCGAGAGCGCCGAGCCGAGCGATGCCGATCTGGTACAGCGCGCGAAACTCGCTGCCTCGATCGCGCGGCGAGCCGTGCGGGACGAAGCGGCGAGGCTCGGGATCACGCTCGGGGGCGAGGACGCCGGTGACGGCGACGCCGAAATCGGGATTTCGGCGGAGGACGCCTCCGCCGAGCTGTCTCGGCGCGCCGAGGCGGCAAACGTCGCGGACCGCGAGCTCGCCGCCGAGCTCGCCACAGTGTGCGCGCTCGTCGAGAAGGAGGAGGCTCGCCGCGAGACACTCCGCGCCGCCTTTGTCTCCGCGGGAGACGCATCGCCGGGCGGGACCGAGCCCGCCGCGGCGGACGACGCCGTCGCCGTCGCCGCGCGCCGCGAGTGGGCGGCGTGCATGGAGGCGCAGCTCCGGCGGCTGCGCGCGGCGGCGCGCGAGGCGGAGGCCCGGAACGCGGCGGCCGCGGAGGAGCTCGCGCGGAGACCCGGGGGCATCGGGACGCGTTCCGGCGCGATGCGAGCGGCGCGTGCGGCTGGTGAACGGCGCGAGGCGGCGATCGCGGACCGACTAGCGCGCGTGGTTCGCCGCGTGGACGCCGCGTTCGGCCCCGAGATCGACGGCGTCGAGTCGTTCGATAAGGAAAACGCGCTCGTCGGCGGACCCGCGTTCGCGCCCTGGGGCGCCGGTCCGGGCTTGAAAGCCGCGCCGACCGGTTCGAAAGCCGTGTCCAGAAAACACTTCGGTTCGAAAGCCGTGGACTCCGCCTTGGTCGCCCTGGAGCGCCGCGTCGACGCGCTGGCGCGCGCGGCGGCCAGCGGCGCGCCGATGATCCCGACGACGCGCGCCCCTTCGTCTGACCCGCCGGCGCGCGCGGCGCTCCGCGAAGCGCCCCAAAACAGCGGCGCGCTCGAGCTCGCGTCGCTGCGGCGGATGATGCGCGCCGCGCAGACCGAGCTGGGCGCGTTGTCCGGGCGCGTCGAGACGGTGGAGACGAAGGTGCGTGAGGCGGGACGCTTCGAGCGCGACCTGCGCTCGGCGCGTCT
>Ga0181561_10000502_pt1 | contig 33032 bp, 27 predicted proteins | sample 011ome_19_FD_133760 | JGI IMG/M metagenome (GOLD analysis project Ga0181561, IMG submission 133760) | Coastal salt marsh microbial communities from the Groves Creek Marsh, Skidaway Island, Georgia - 011510BT metaG (megahit assembly) | ecosystem: Environmental > Aquatic > Marine > Intertidal... | reverse complement strand
TGACTCCTTGTTGGCGAGGGCGAGAACGCGGCCGGCCTGCAGAGCCGACAGGGTGGGTGTGAGCCCGGCCGCCCCGGCCAGGCCATTCAGCACTGTGTGGCAGTCCCATCGGGCGACCTCATCATTGGCATCAGGCCCCGCGATGATCTCCAGGCTCCGCATCAGCCGAACACCGTCCGGACTCGCCTCGAGAGCACCTCGGAGTCGCGTCGCTGCCTCATCGTCCGGGACGCCGACGACCTCCACGTCGAACGCGACCGCCTGGCTCGCCAGCACGTCGACCTTCGCACCACCCGCGGTCAGGGCCACGATGTCGAACAGGTCCGGGTTGCGCCGTGCGACGTCGAGGCCCTGGGTGCCGATCGAGCCAGTGCTTCCCAGAATGGAGATACGGCGAGGCTCCGGCATGTCCTGAAGGCTACCCGGCGGACCCGGACTCGGCCTTCTCGTCATCGCGCTGCCGGGTACGGGTGTCGGGCCCCGTCTCCACCCCCGGCTCCAGCGATGCGAAGGCGAACCACAGGTCGGCGCGAACACCCGGGTCGTCGAGGCTGCGATCGAGAATGCCCTCCGCGCGGCGGAGTCGATGACGCACGGTGTGTCGATGGATGCCCAGGTGCTGTGCGGTGGAATCGATCTGTCCATGGTGGGCTAGCCAGGCCCGAAGGGTGTGCCGAAGCTCAGTTCCCTCCGGCGCCATGAGCAGTGGCTCGAGGTAGGCCTTCGCCCATGCCTGGGCCGTTGCCGCATCGATGAGCGACCCCACGCTGCGCTCGGGCAGCTCCGTGAACCGCTGCACCCCCCGGCCTCGTCGGGTTGCCTGCTCCGCCTGGACCAGCGCCTGTCGAACGTTGGCCGCATCGGTCAGATCGAGGGTGGACGAGACCCCGACCACACTCGCCCGGTCGTCCTCGGCCAGGGCCAGGACCCACTGCGGCAGCTGACCTGCGGAGTCCACGGATGCCAGGCCGATCATGCGCCCCTGCCCATCGGGGCAGATGAGGGCATCGACTGAGTCCGGGACCGTCATGGCTCCTTCCGCCGGAGCCCCATCGGATGGCCGCGCCCTCAGCATGATCGCGACTCCACGCGCGGGATCGATATGGCCGAGTCCGAGTCCCCTCAGCCGGTCGATCGAGAGACCCTCGCGTTGCGCGATGTCCACCAGCAGGGCCTTCCACTGGCCGGCATGGCGTACGACAGCCAGCGGTTGCGCACCGGCCCAGGAGACAAGGGACACGGCGAGATTCAGCACTGCCTGGTCCGCGGAGCTCAGAGCCCGTGGGGAACCTGCGATGAGGAATCCGCGTACGGTCTCGCGCAGGCCCACCGGCACGATCACCAGATGCTCGTCGGCGGACGACAGCGCTGCCGAGGCCAGCAGGCCTCGCGGTCGCAGGCGCGAGATCTCGTCACGAAGCTCGTCAGCCCGGCCGGCCGCATTCGCCGGGGTGGCGTCGTGGACGGCTCCCATCGGATCGACATAGAGCGCGAAACCCTGCAGATGCCTTGCCAGCACGGACACCACGACCTCCGACGGCCGTCGGGAGCCACCGCCGTCCAAGGACCCGTCGATCTGGGAAGCGGACTGCGCTGAGAGCACCGCCCGGATCATCCTTCGCTGACTGTCGAAGGCTGCCCCCGACTCCGCATACTCGACTGCTGCCTGAAGCTCCGACACCGCGCGGCTGACGGCGACGAAGGGCACCGGCTGGGGAACCTCGAGCACCGGCAGCCCCTGGCGCTCAGCCTCGGCTATGAGCGCTTCCGGCACTTCGGCGTGGTGGAGTCCGACGCCGAAGCCGATGCCCGAGGCTGCGGCCTGCACGAGTCGGCCGATGTAGTGCCGGCACTCGTCCTCGGACCCCGTCATGGCCATGCCGGTCGTGAGGACGAGATCACCGGCCTCGATCCATGGCGTCGGATCCGTCTGCTCCGACGGGGCGACCCAGCGCAGAGGACGGTCCAGTGACGGGGATCGGGTCACCACCCGCAGACCCAGATCACTCAACGCGACTACCTGAGCAAGTGTTACGGCCATATCCACCTCCGACGAATTGGACAAGGCTAGGGCCTGGACCATCCAGAGCGGACTCCCCTGGGTGGCCCAAGAGCTCTAGGCTCGGCAGGATGGCGACGTCACCGGTCGCCCGACCTTCGGAGGATTCCCATGAGCGAAGTCACTGCCGCCAACGCCATCCCGCAGGAGCGGCGCCTGGTGACCGAGATCCCCGGCCCCCTGTCGGTAGCGCTTCAGGCACGCAAGGTGTCGGCCGTGTCAGCCGGAGTAGGCGTCTCGCTTCCGGTGTATGTCAGCCGCGCCGGCGGAGGCGTGCTGATCGACGTTGATGGAAACTCGCTGATCGACATGGGTTCGGGCATCGCCGTCACCACCGTCGGCAACGCCAATCCCGAGGTTGCGGCTGCCGTTCAGAAGCAGGTTGCCGAGTTCACCCACACCTGCTTCATGGTCACTCCCTACGCCGGCTACGTCGAGGTGTGCGAGCTGCTCAACCGCCTCACTCCCGGTGACCACGAGAAGCGCTCCGCCCTGTTCAACTCGGGCGCCGAGGCTGTCGAGAACGCCGTCAAGATCGCCCGTGCCTACACCAAGCGCCAGGCGGTCGTGGTCCTTGAGCACGGCTACCACGGTCGCACCAACCTCACTATGGGGATGACGGCGAAGAACATGCCGTACAAGCACTCCTTCGGCCCATTCGCACCGGAGATCTACCGCGTGCCGGCCTCCTACCCCTTCCGCGATCGGGGTCTCAAGGGTTCTGAGATGGCCGAGATCGCGACCACCCGCATCGAGCGTGAGATCGGAGCCGGCAACGTCGCCGCCATCATCATCGAGCCGATCCAGGGCGAGGGCGGCTTCATCGTCCCCGACCCCGGCTACTTCTCCGCCATGGCCGACTTCGCCCACGCCAACGGGATCGTCTTCGTCGCCGACGAGATCCAGTCCGGCTTCTGCCGCACCGGGGACTGGTTCGCCTCCGAGTTCGAGGGAGTCGTACCCGACCTGATCACAACAGCGAAGGGCATCGCCGACGGCATGCCCCTCGCCGCCGTTACCGGGCGTGCGGAGATCATGGATGCCGTTCATCCCGGAGGCCTCGGGGGCACCTACGGTGGCAATCCCGTGGCGTGCGCAGCGGCCCTGGCCGCCATCGACTGGATGGAGCGCAACAACGCCACGCAGCTCGCTCGCGATATCGAGGAGGTCATGATTCCGCGGCTGCGCGACATGGCGCTGGAATTCCCCGCGATCGGCGACATCCGCGGTCGCGGAGCGATGCTGGCCATCGAGCTGGTCAGGCCCGGCACCATCGAGCCCGACGCGGAACTCGCTGCTGCTCTCAACCGGCACTGCCATCAGCACGGCGTCGTCACGTTGACGACAGGAACCCACGGCAACATCTTCCGCTTCCTGCCGCCACTCACCATGCCGCGCCACCTGCTCGAGGAGGCGCTTAGCATCCTGCAGCAGGGCTTCGAGGCTCACCAGTCCTGACCTGAAGGCGCGTTCTGCGATGCGCCGCGCTTGGACGGTTTCGCTGACGATCTGCCCATGAAGGCATAACGTCATTGCCCATGCGATAGCAGTTCCCCTTCACTCCCCTGTCCCGTCGACGCATGCTCGCCACCGGCGGGCTCGGAATGGTGGGTCTGGCTGCCGCTGCATGCGGGGCTGACGCCTCTCCGACATCGACACCTGCGGCACCAGCGATACCGACGGAACCGGGGTCGGCAGCTCCGACGCCCTCGCCCACGGCCGTCGCGGACCTGTCCGAGACAGAGAAGACCCTGCAGTTCTCGAACTGGCCCCAGTACCTGGACGAGGACGAGGGCGAAGGCACCACGCTGCAGGACTTCATGACCGAGACGGGCATCGACGTCATCTACACGGACGACATCAACGACAGCAACGAGTTCTTCGCGAAGGTCAGGACGAATCTCGAGCAGGGTCGGAGCATTGATCGAGACATCGTTGTGCTGACCGAGGAAGGCGTGGAGCTGTGGATCGCCAACGGGTTCGCTGCCCCACTGGACAAGGCGAACATCCCCAACGCGGTCAACGTCATTCCCGCCCTGAGCGACGTGCCGTTCGATCCGGGCCGCCAGTACTCGCTCCCCTGGCAGTCCGGCTTCACCGGCTTCGGCTACAACACCAAGCTCCTCGAACGAGAGATTGGCGTCACATCGATCACCGGCTTCGACCAGTTCTTCGACCCGCGCCTCAAGGGCCGGGTCACGATCCTGGTCGAGATGATGGACACCATGGGCCCCATGATGAACTGGCAGGGGTACGACATGGATGACTTCACCGAGGAGCAGTTCGATGCCACCCTCGCAGTGCTCCAGCAGAAGATCGACGAGGGATTCATCCGCCAGGTGACGGGCAACGACTACATCGCCGCCCTCGACAGCGGGGACGCGATCGCCTCGATCGGATGGTCAGGAGACGTTCTGGCTCTGGGCCGCAAGTTCGGCTTCAGCCTTCCCGAGTCCGGCGGGATGATCTGGGCAGACAACATGCTCATCCCATCGGTCGCGACACACGAGGCCAACGCCGAGCGACTCATGAACCACTACTACGACCCCGAGGTGGCGGCCCGCCGGGCGGCCTGGGTGCAGTACGTCTGCCCGGTCGAGGGCGCGCAGGAGGCGATGGCCGACATCGACCCCGACCTCGTCGACGATCCATGGATCTTCCCAACACCCGAACTGCTGTCCCAGACGCAGGAGTTCATGTACCTCGGTCCGGACGTGAGGGAGCAGTACACGCGCCGATTCCTCATGGCCGTGGGCGGCTGACAATCGACTTTTCCACAGGCTGTCAGGACGCGATGGACCAGCTTCGCGATCTCTCCTAGCGTCGAGATGTGAATGTCCTACGCCTGCCCAGCATCCCGCCAGCACTCGTGCTGGCTGCCATTGCTGCCATTGCCGCCATTGCGGCCGTCGGCACCCCCGCGTCAGCGGCACCTCGACCATCGTGGTTCTGGGAATGGTCGGACGGATCGAGGTCGCGTGACCGGGTTCTCTCCGAGGACGTCCATCGCACGTGGTCGGACGTTCCCTCCCTCGTCGTGGCGAGTGATCCGCCCTGGTCAGGCCGCCCGGTACGTCTGGAGGTGCTCATCGATGGTCGGTGGCGAACGGAAGATGCCTCGCGGACTGACCAGGAGGGCGCTGCCCGCCTGCGAGTGAACCCGTACTGCAGCGACGGCGACTGGTGTTCAACGCCTGCGTCCTACCGCCTCGTGGTGGACGGCATCACCGCTCGGCTGGCTGTCTCGTTCCAGCCGACCTAGCTCTCCCTCAGCCCGAACGGCTGACTAGCCCTCCCTCAGCCCGAACGGCCGACTAGCCCTCCCTCAGCCCGAACGGCTGACTAGCCCTCCCTCAGCCCGAACGGCTGACCATAACCATCCGCCATGAGCTCCAGGTACGGAACCGCATCGAACGCCTCCGGACCCACCACACCGGATCCGGCCCACTGGCCGGTCGCCAACAGCTCCAGGGCGATCACCGGATTCATGGCCGTCTGCCACACGACTGCCTGCACGCCGTACTCCTGCATCGTCCAGGCGTTGTCGGCAACGTGATACAGGTACACCTCGCGAGGCTGCCCATCCTTGCCCGTGCCGGTGACCCACGTGCCCGCACACGTCTTGCCGGACATCCGATCCCCGAGCGTTGCCGGATCCGGAAGCGCAGCAGCCACGACGTCACGGGGACTCACCTCGACGCCCTTCACCGTGACCGGCTCAGTGCTGTCGAGCCCGAGCTTGTGCAGCGTGCGCAGGACCTCGATGAACTCGTCGCCGAGTCCGTACTTGAACGTCACACGCTTGCAGTCGATCCACCGGGGCGCGAGCACGACCTCCTCATGCTCGACGTTGATCACCTCCATCGGACCGATGCCGTCGGGAAAGTCGAAGACCTCCGGCTCCGAGAACGGCTCCGTTGTGAACCAGCCTCGGCCGGACTCCCAGATGACCGGGGGGTTGAGGCACTCCTCAATGGTCGTCCAGATGGAGAACGACGGCGCGAAGTCGTACCCGTCGACCACGAGATTGGCTCCGTCGCGCACGCCTATCTGGTCGATCTCGGAGAACAGGTGATCGGCGGCATAACGGGCGAAGACATCCGCGAGCCCCGGCTCCACACCCATGCCGCACAGCGCCAGCCTTCCCCGGCCTTCCCACTCCGAGGATCTCGCGAACTGCTCGTCACCCAGTTTCACGCCCACCTCCGTGAACGGTGAAGTGGGATGCGGGCGGGACAGGCTCATGGCCGTGTCCAGATAGTCGGCGCCAGCGCCCAAGGCGCCGTCGAAGATCGGCATCACGAAGCGTGGGTCGACCACGTTGAGGACATGGGTGATGCCGTGCTCGCGACACAACGCCTCAACCGCGTCGGCACTCGAAGCGTCGACCTGCGCCGCGACAAATCGCTCATCCGCAAGCCGCTCGACGACGGCCTGCGCGCGAGTGAGGTCGTAGTCGGACACAACCCATCTGTCGAAGAAGTCCCGACGCGCGGCGATCAGTGCCGCCGATGTGCCGACACCGCCTGCTCCAACAACGAGAACCCTCATGCTGCACTCCTTCGTCATCTCCTGCTCGTCAGGAATCAAATCCCATTCCCATGGCATCAAGCGCTCGCAGCCACAGGTTGCGCCTGCCTCCGTGCGTATCCGCATGGGCCAGCGACCTGGTCGTGATGCCGATGCCCACGGAGCGCATCGGCTCTGGCGGGAAGGGCAGCGGCTTCGTCTGCACCATGCGCAGGCGCGTGCGTTCGGTGTCGCGCCCGTCGATCAGGTCAAGCATGGTCAGAGCCCCGAAGCGCGATGCGCCGACTCCGAGCCCGGTGAAGCCCACGACATAGCCGACCTTGTCGTCCATAGCCGTGCCCCAGAAGGCGGAGAAACGCGAGCAGGTGTCAATGGCACCGCCCCATCCGTGGCTGAACCGGATGCCCGCGAGCGACGGGAACGTCTGCAGGAAGTGCTCAGCGAGATGGGCGAAGTAACCCTCATCGCGTTCGTACTCGCGGCTGAATCGGCTGCCATAGTGGTGCACCGCGTCGAACCCGCCCCACAGGATTCGGCCGTCCGACGTGACTCGGTAGTAGTGGAACTGATTGCCCGCATCGGAGACGCCCTCACGACCAGCCCAGCCGAGCGAATCCCACTGCGCACCCGTCAGCGGCTCGGTGACGAGAACGTAGTCATAGACCGGCACAACGTAGTGACGAAGACGTGCCAGGAGTGGCGGATAGGCGTTCGTCGCAAGGGCAACCCTCTTGGCACGGATGGAACCATGCCGAGTCTGGACGTGCACGACTTCGCTCTCGTCATGAAGGTCCTCCACCGGGGTGTGCTCGTAGACCTGGACGCCCGCCTGGACACATGCTGCCAGCAGCCCCCACGCGAGTCGCGCAGGGTTGACGAGCGCCACGCCTCGACTGTCGAGCAGCCCTGCCAGATATGTGGGCGAGTCGACCCGGGCACGCATCTGCGCCGCATCCAGGAACTCAAGGTGCTCTCCGAACTCGTCGCCCAACTCCGACAGCTCACGAAGATCCTGCACCTGATGCTCGGCAACCGCCACGTCGATCTCGCCGGTCCGCTCGAATGAGCAGTCGATTCCGTACGTGGCGATCGCCGCTTCGATCGCGTCCAGATTCTCGTGACCCAGACGCAGGAGCGTGGGGAGCTCATCGGCGAACCTCTCGGCGCCGTTCGCGAGGCCATGGGTGAGAGACGCCGCCACGAAACCGCCATTGCGTCCGGTGGCCCCCTCGGCGATGCGGCCACCCTCCACGAGGACCACCGTGCGCTGCGGATCCGCCTCCTTGGCCAGCAGCGCGGTCCACAGACCGGTGAACCCACCGCCGACCACAACAAGGTCGGCGACCACGTGCCCGCAGAGCGATGGTCGAGGTTCCGGTCGATCCGGGCTGTCCAGCCAGAAAGGGGTGATGGTCAGGTCGGACAACGAGGCCAGTGCGTCGGCACTGGGCGTCGATGAGAACTGCATGGGGACTCCTTGCTTCAGCGTGCGAGCATGGAACAGGGCCGAGCGCCCTGCTGTCCCACCAGTCCCTTCAAGGCCTAGAAGCTTGCCTCATCGTACGCTCAGCCGAGCAGCCATTGACGACTGTGTCTCGGCGGCGCGTCAGGAGCGACTCATCGTGTCCATCGCGATCGGAGCACGCTCCAGTGCGCGCCGGCGTCGGTAGCCAACGAACTGACTCGTGAGGACCACTCCCAGTGCCACCAGGAACACGATGGTGGCAAGGGCGTTGACCTGGACCGGGATTCCCCGCTGAGCCGCACCCCAGATGTAGATCGGGAACGTCACGAGGGTCCCGGCGTTGAAGAAGCTGATGATGAAGTCATCGAACGACAGCGAGAAGCCGAGCAGAGCGGCGCCAAGGATGCCGGGCAGGACGAGCGGAAACGTGACGTAACGGAACACACCACGGGAATCGGCGTATAGGTCGCGAGCCGCCTCCTCCAGGCGGGGGTCCATCCCCTGCAGCCGCGCCTTCACCGTGACAACGACGAACGAGATGATGAACATGATGTGAGCGATGATCACCGTCATCTGGCCCAGGGGGAACCGAAGGTTCAGGAACAGGGCGAGCAGGCTCGCTCCCATGACGACCTCGGGGGTGGCCATCGGCATGAAGATCAGCAGGTTCGTGGTGCTCCGACCGCGGAAGCGATAGCGCACGAGAGCGAACGCGATCATCGTTCCCAGAATCGTGGCGACGATGGTCGAGATGATGCCGATCTGGATGCTCGTCACGAAGGATGAGCACACACCGGGCACGCCGCAGAGGTTCGTCCAGCCGTCAAGGGAGAACTCGTTCCAGCTGAGGTTGTACTTGCCCGCCGGCTTGTTGAACGACAGCACGCTGATCACAGCGATCGGGACGAACAGGTAGACGAGAACGGCGATCGCGACGATGCCAAGGAGGTTTCTGCGAAGCCAGCGCATCAGACCAGGTCCTCCGTCCCCGCTCGACGGATATAGGTGAAGACAAGCGCGAGGATCGCCGCCATCAGGACGAACGACAGCGCGCTTGCGGTCGGATAGTCACGGAACTGGATGAAGTTGATCTGGATCGCGTTGCCGATCATGCGATCCCCGGTCGAACCCAGAAGCGCGGCGTTGATGTAGTCACCCGCGGCTGGAATGAAGGTCAGAAGGGTTCCCGCCACCACGCCGGGGAGGGACAGCGGCCACGTCACCTTGCGGAACGCCTTCTGCGGTGATGCGTACAGGTCGCCGGCCGCCTCGATCAGCCGAGGATCGATCTTCTCGAGTGCCGCGTAGAGCGGGAGGATCATGAACGGCAGGAAGTTGTACGTGAGACCCGCGATGACCGCGATGCCGGTGTTCAGGATTCGATCATCGGGCAGCAGATGCAACGAGTTCAGGGTCGTCGTGATGATGCCCTCGTCCGAGAGGATGGTCTTCCATGCGTAGGTCCGCAGCAGGAAGGACGCGAACGACGGGGCAATGACGAGGACCAGCATCAGCGATCGCCAGTTGCCCGCTCGGAAGGCGATGAAATAGGCCAGTGGGTACGCAATGGCCAGAGCCAGGAGCGTCGCGATTCCGGCGTAGATGAACGAGCGGACGAAGAGGGGCCAGTACTCGGACATGGCCGTCACATAGTTGCTGAACTGCAGCCCGAACATGTAGCTGCCGGACTTGCCCGGGACGGGCTGCTGAAGGCTCGTCATGAACAGCGTCACGAACGGGATTGCGAAGAAGATGCCCAGCCAGGCGATGCCGGGGAACAGCAGCAGATAGCCCGTGCGGGAGGAACGCTGGGCCACCGGCGCCGCAGCAGCCCGCGGCGTGGGGACGACGGCCACCATCGTCAGGCCTCCGCCCCATCACTCAGGAGCCGAGCGGTTGCCTTCTCCGCCTCCACGACGTCTGGGTCGACTCCTGAGTTGGTACCCCCCGCGGAATCCAGGCCGAATGTGTGACTGGGCGCCCAGTGCAGGACCACCTGGTCACCGACTTCACACCGATCGCCCACGACGACGTTCTGCTCGAACACGATGAGTTCCTGGCCCCAGGGAGCCTCCACCAGGTACTGCGTGGAGACTCCGGTGTACGAGACGTCCGTAACCCGTCCGTTGAGCCTGTTGTTCCCGTCCGGCACCTTGTCGGCATCGACGCTGTCGAGGACCGTGATCTTCTCGGGTCGGACGCCCACCGTGACGTCCGAGGTGGAACTGAAGCAGCGATCGCTGGGAACCGCATACGTCTGGCCGTGTGCCTCCACCAGGGTGGAGTCCCCGGATGATCCAGCACGCCTGCCGACGATCAGATTGGACTGACCCAGGAAGTTGGCGACGAAGACCGTTCGGGGCGTCTCGTAGATGTCGGCCGGGTGGCCAAGCTGCTCGATGCGTCCGTTGTTCATCACCGCCACCGTGTCAGCCATCGTCATGGCCTCCTCCTGATCGTGCGTCACATGCACGAAGGTGGTGCCGACCTCGACCTGGATCCGCTTGAGCTCGATCTGCATCTGACGCCGCAGCTTCAGGTCCAGGGCGCCCAGCGGCTCGTCCAGCAGGAGGACGTCCGGCTGGTTGATCAGCGCACGGGCAACTGCCACGCGCTGCTGCTGTCCACCCGAGAGCTGGGAGGGCTTCCGGCGAGCCATGCTCCCCAGCTCTACCAGATCCAGCATCCGCTCGACCGTCGGCTTGACGTCCTTGACGCCTCGGCGACGCAGACCGAAGGCCACGTTCTCGAAGATGTCCAGATGCGGGAAGAGCGCATACGACTGGAACACCGTGTTGACCGGGCGCTGGAATGCCCGCAGCCGGGTGATGTCCTGGTCGCCGATGCTGATGGTGCCGTCTGTCGGATCCTCAAGTCCCGCCACCATCCGCAGGGTCGTCGTCTTGCCACAGCCTGACGCGCCCAGAAGGGCGAAGAACGACCCTGCGGGAATGGTGAGAGTGAGGTCATCGACGGCGACGAAGTCACCGAACTTCTTGGTCAGGTTGCGCAGGTGCAGATCCTGAACCGTTCGAGCTGCGTCCACCACGATGACGTCGTCCTCCTCGTCGAAGCGAATATTCGGGCGGCAGAAGGCTAGTTGCCGATGGCCTTCTGGAACTCCCTTTCGTACTTCTCGTTCTGCTCGGCGGTCAGCTCCATGAACACATAGGTCTGATCCAGCGTCGCGGATGTCGGGAAGATGAACTCATCCGCTGCCAACTCGGGATCGAGCTGCTCCATCGCGGCCTGGGCGCCCTCGACCGGGCAGATGTAGTTGACGTAGGCAGCAACCTCCGCAGCAACATCCGGGTTGTAGTAGTAGTTCATCGCCAGTTCGGCGTTCTTCTTGTGCTGGGCCAGCGCCGGAACGACCATGTTGTCGGTCCAGAGCGTGCCACCCGACTCAGGGATCTCGAAGCCGAAGTCCTCACCCAGCGCGAGGATGTCACCCGACCAGCCGATGACGGCAATGACGTCACCGGACTCGAGCGCGGCGATGTAGTCGTTGCCGGTGACCTGCCTGATCTGGCCGTTGTCCACCTGCTTCGTCAGCACCTCGATGGACTGGCTGAACTCGTCATCAGTGAAGTTCGTGGGGTCGAATCCCTGCGCTGCGATGATCACGCCCATGGTGTCACGCATCTCCGACAGGACTGTGACACGGCCCTTGATCGCCGGATCGAACAGCTGATCCAGCGTCACCAGCCTGTCGTTGCCCGTGGCATCCGAGTAGGCGGCAACGTTGAAGCCGAAGCCACCGATGCCAGACTGCCACGGCAGCGTGTAGTCGCGGTTCGGGTCGAAGGAGACACTCTTGAGCCGCGGGATGATGTTGCCCGAGTTGGGCATGATGGCCTTGTCGAGCTTCTGCGCGAAGCCGTTCTGAATCCACAGGGCTGCCATCCAGTCGGTGAGAACGACGATGTCACGCCCGATGTCCTGACCCTGTTCGAGCTGGGTGCGCACCTTGGCGTAGAACTCGTTGTTGTCGTTCACGTCCTCCGTGTACGTGACCGCGATGCCGGTCTCAGACTGGAAGGCCTCGAGAGTCGGACGCTCGCCGGTGTCCTCATTGACGTCGATGTACAGCGGCCAGTTCGACCAGTTGAGGGTCTTGTCCGCGTCACTCTTGTCCTCCGCGGCAGCAGCCTCGCCCGAAGCGTCCGCCTCTGAATCCCCGCCCGTGCCACACGCCGCGGCGACCATTGCAGCGCCACCGATGCCAGCGGCCTGCAGGAGTCGACGTCGCGAGACCGAGGAACGCATGGTCCCTGCAATCGCGGCAATGGCTTCAGGGTGCTTCGTTGTCATCTGATCCTCCGGTCGGTTTCGGTCATCTCTGTCTTGTGTAGGGGTCTGCAAGTGCGGTGCTCATACGGGGCCAAGCAGGTGCGTGCAGGAGCAGGCTACGCCGGTCCGGTGAAGATTGTGCGGTGCCATGGCTTTCGTGCCTGACCTGTGATGTCCAGGGAGACGTGCTTGATGTTGGTGTACTCGTCGAAGGAGTACGTGGACATGTCCTTGCCGAATCCGGACTGGGCATAGCCGCCGTGCGGCATCTCGCTGACGATCGGGATGTGGTCGTTGATCCACACGCACCCTGCCCTGATCTCGCGCTGCGCACGCAGGCTGCGGAATACATCCCGCGTCCAGGCGGAGGCGGCCAGGCCGTAGACGGTGTCATTGGCAAGGGCGATGCCCTCCTCGTCCGTGTCGAACGGAAGAACGACGAGCACCGGGCCGAAGACCTCATCCCGAACGATCTCCGACGCCTGAGCGGCATCGACGATCAACGTCGGCTCGTAGAACGCGCCTGACGCCAGATCACCTCCGGGTGCCCGACCCCCGGTGACGACGCGGGCTCCCGCGGTGCGGGCCCGGTCGACGAAGCCTGCCACTCGCTCTGCCTGACGGGCCGAGATCAGCGGGCCGAGGTCGGTTGCGGGGTCCTCGGGCATGCCCAGGCGCACACCTGCGAACAGGTCCGCGACACCCGCCACGAAGGCCTCGAACAGGGGTCGTTGGACGTAGGCGCGGGTCGCGGCGGTGCAGTCCTGGCCGGAGTTGATGAGAGAGCCCGCCACCGCTCCATGGACCGCCGCCTCGAGGTCGGCATCGTCGAACACCACGAACGGCGCCTTGCCCCCGAGTTCGAGGTGCACTCGCTTCACAGAGGCGGTCGCGAGCCCCATGACCCGCCTTCCGACTCCGGTGGAGCCGGTGAAGGACACCATTGACACGCCCGGATGGCTGACGATCGCCTCGCCCGCGACGGGCCCGGCACCCACGACGACGTTCACCACGCCTGCAGGAATGCCTGCCGCGATGCAGTCCTCCGCGAGCATGAGCGTGGTGAGGGGCGTGATCTCCGCTGGCTTGAGGACGATCGTGTTGCCCGCTGCAATGGCCGGGAGCATCTTCCACATGGCCATCTGGAGGGGATAGTTCCAGGGGGCGATCGAGCCCACGACGCCGATGGGCTCGCGACGGATCATCGAGGTGTGGTCGCCATCCCACTCCGCAGCAGCCTTGCCGTCGAGGTTGCGGGCCGCGCCCGCGAAGAAGGACACGTTGTCGATGGACCCGGGAACGTCGAAGCCAGAGCTAAGTCGAATGGGCTTGCCGGTCTGGCGTGTTTCCACGAGGGCGTACTCGTCCGCCCGGTCCTCCAGCCGCTGAGCCAGGCGCAGCAGAGCGGCCGAGCGCTCGACCGGAGGGAGAGTGGACCACTCGCCGAAAGCACCCGAAGCTGCCACCACCGCAGCATCGACGTCGGCGGCGTCGGCCAGCGGGAACGAGTCCACCACGCTTCCGTCGGCTGGGTTGACGACGTCGCCCGACTGGCCCGAGCCGCCAGCCCGAGCCACTCCACCGGCGAATACGGCGTGGGTCATGGGACCTCCGATGTCGTGGTCGACAGATCTGTCGTCCACGGCCTCATCGAACCACGGAAACCGCGTTGATTCAAGGAATTAGTGACGAAAGGGATGATCGAAACGCATTTGCAGCGATGGAAATCGTTGCCGTATCTACACGCCCCTCAAGGACGGCTCGGCACGTGCCCCAGCAGCGAGTGCGGCGATCACGTGCTGCACCTGGTCCACATTGCGCTCATCGAGCACCCCGGTCGTGACACGAACGTGTCTACTGGGCATGTCGTCGACCATGAACGGCGACCCGGGCGATACCCGAACGCCCAGCGCGGCCAGCGTGATCAGGGCCGCTCGTTCATCGAGCACCTCAACCCAGGCGTTGATCCCCTCACCAGTCGTGCTCACGACGCCCTGACGAGCCAGCCCCGCTCGAACGGACAGAGATCGCACGGCATAGGTCGATCGAGCCCGCTCCACGGAAGCCCGGGCTCCGGGGTCCGTGAGCAGCTCGACCAGGACGGCCTGCAGAAGCCTGCTCGTCCAGCCCGGTCCCAGCATGCGCCGCGCGATCAGGGGGTCGACCACGTCTCCCCGGCCGCCCACGGCGGCGATGCGCAGGTCGGGCCCATGGGACTTGCTGTAGCTGCGGATATGTACTGTGCGCGCCGGCAGGTGCATTCCCAGGCTCACGTCGGCCCCCGTCGCGATATCCCCGGAATGGTCGTCCTCGATGATGGCCGCGCGCGATGGTCCGAGGATCTCGGCCAGAGCGGTGCAGCGCTCCAGGGTCATCGATACACCGGTCGGATTCTGGGCCCGAGGCTGCACGAAGACGGCCACCGGGTGGAGCTCCAGCGCACCCGCCAGGGATTCGGGCACGATGCCCTCCTCGTCCATCGTGACGGGGAGGATGTCGGCCCCGGCGCGCTCCAGCATGTCGATGAGGGGCGGGAAGCCCGGGCTCTCCATCGCCACCCGATCGCCGAACTTCACGAGCACATCGACAACACGGGACAGGGCGTCAAGCGCTCCATCGACCACCGTCAGCCGCTCGGGGACGAAGGGCCAGTCAGCCAGCAGCAACTCTTCCAGCTCGGGCAGTACCGGGGTGTCCAGGTAGCTGGTGGTCCACGCCGAGGAGCGGGCCACGACACGGTCGACGGCCTCACGCAGCGGCGGCAGGAGCAGTGGATCCGGCGTTCCCGTGGACAGGTTGATGCCCTGATCGGGCGCGGCGCCTCCGATCCCGAGGTAGCGCACCGGGCGAGTCGGCTCCACCGTCTCGCGGACGAACGTTCCCGCTCGGCCTCGCGCCTGGATCGCTCCCACGGCCGCCAGCGCCTGCCATGCCTCGCTCACAGTCGCGGGGCTCACGTAGAGCGCCGCTGCGAGGGCGCGGACGGTCGGCAGGCGGTCGCCGGTGATCAGCGTCCCTGAACGGATGAGCCGATGGATCGCCGCGGCAATGCCCTTGGGTGACCTGTCCTCGACCACCTGCACCATCTCGGACAGGATTCCCGCCTGATCGAGCGGGGTTCGCTCCCCCTCTTGCACCAGCGTCATGCCACTGCTCCGTCACTCCCTCAATCCGCCGACACACGCTGGCCACCGTCGGCCGGCATGCGCGGCCCGTCTTCGGACCTGATCAGCCGGGGCCAGAAATGTCCATAACACGTATCGGGCGGAACTTTGTAGAAACCCTGTTGTAACACAACTGTTTATGTCTAAGGTCCAGAATGACAAAGGCCCTCGAGCGGGCGCAAGGCAGCATCAGCCAATCGGCATAAGCGAATCGGCATCAGCCAAGGAGGAACGCATGACCACAGTTCGGGCGGCCCTAGTGCAGACGAATTGGACGGGCGACAAGGAGTCCATGATCGTCGCGCATGAGGAATACGCGCGCCAGGCAGCAGCGCAGGGCGTGCAGGTCATCTGCTTCCAGGAACTGTTCTACGGTCCCTACTTCTGCCAGGTTCAGGACAAGCAGTACTACGAGTACGCCGAGTCCATCCCCGGCCCCACCACCGAGCGCTTCCAGGCCCTCGCCAAGGAGCTCGGCATGGTCATGGTGCTGCCCATGTACGAGGAGGAGCAGCCCGGAATCCTCTACAACACCGCGGCCGTGGTCGACGCCGACGGCAGCTACCTCGGCAAGTACCGCAAGCAGCACATCCCGCACGTCAACGGCTTCTGGGAGAAGTTCTACTTCCGTCCCGGCAACGGCGGCTACCCCGTCTTCGACACCGCCGTCGGCAAGATCGGCGTGTACATCTGCTACGACCGCCACTTCCCGGAGGGCTGGCGTGCACTGGGGCTCAACGGCGCGCAGATCGTCTTCAATCCCTCGGCCACGTCACGCGGCCTGAGCCAGTACCTCTGGAGCATCGAGCAGCCGGCGGCGGCCGTGGCGAACGAGTACTACGTCGGGGCCATCAACCGCGTGGGCATCGAGCCCCTCGGCGACGACGACTTCTACGGCCAGTCCTACTTCATCGATCCCGAGGGCAACTACGTGGGCGAGAAGGGCGATCCCCACAACCCCGAGCTCATCGTTCGCGACCTCGACCTGAACCTCATCACTGAGGTGCGCAACCGCTGGCAGTTCTACCGGGACCGCCGCCCGGATGCCTACGGCGACCTCGTCCGTCCATAGTCACCTCTCCCATCGCACACCAATCATCGAAGGGGCGAACCCCATGAGAATCCTCGTCAAGAACGGCACAGTCGTCACCGCACAGGGCAGCAGCCAGGCTGACGTGCTCATCGACGGCGAGACCATCGCGGGCGTCCTGGCTCCGGGCGACAAGGCGCTCGGCGTCGATCTGGCGGCGTCCGTCGATCGCGTCATCGATGCCCGCGGGAAGTACGTCGTACCCGGAGGCATCGATGGCCACACGCACATGGAGATGCCGTTCGGCGGCACGGTTGCGGCCGACACCTTCGAGACGGGAACCCGTGCTGCCGCCTGGGGTGGCACCACCACGATCATCGACTTCGCTGTGCAGAAGCAGGGTGAGCGGGTCCAGGACTGCCTTGCGGAGTGGCATCGCAAGGCCGCCGGCAACTGCGCCATCGACTACGGCTTCCACCAGGTCGTCGGCGGGGTCGATTCGGACTCCCTGAAGGCGATGGATGAACTCGTCAACGAGGGAGTCACGACCTTCAAGCTGTTCATGGCCTACCCGGGCGTCTTCCTGAGCTCGGACGGTCAGATCCTGCAGGCCATGCAGCAGGCCTCGCAGAACGGCTCGATGATCATGATGCATGCCGAGAATGGAAGCGCCATCGACGTTCTCGTCGCTCAGGCACTGGCGGAGGGCAAGACCGACCCGAAGTACCACTCCCTCACCCGGCCGTGGGAGACCGAGGCGGAGGCCACGAACAGGGCCATCATGCTCGCCCGCATGACGGGGGCGCCGCTCTACATCGTGCACATGTCCGCCAAGCAGGCGGTGCAGGTCCTGCAGGGTCACAAGGACGAGGGCTGGAACGTGTTCGGCGAGACCTGCCCCCAGTACCTGTACCTGTCCCTGGAGGAGCACCTCGCCCAGGCGGGCTTCGAGGGGGCCAAGTGGGTCTGCTCCACTCCCCTGCGCTCCAAGGCCGAGCACCATCAGGAGGAGCTCTGGCGCTACCTGCGCACGAACGACCTCTCAGTCATCAGCACCGATCACTGCCCCTTCTGCTTCAAGGAGCAGAAGGAGCTCGGAGTAGCCGACTTCTCGAAGATCCCGAACGGGATCGGTTCGGTGGAGCACCGGATGGATCTGATCTTCCAGGGTGTGGTCGAGGGCCGCATCAGTCTGGAGCGCTGGGTCGAGCTGTGCTCGACCACGCCGGCACGCATGTTCGGCCTCTACGGCACGAAGGGCGACATCAAGCCGGGCTTCGATGCCGACATCGTCGTCTACGACCCGGCCGGACGCACCGAGATCGGGCTGCACAAGACCCACCACATGGCGATGGACCATTCAGCATGGGAGGGCTTCGTGATCGACGGGCATGTGGACACCGTCCTGTCCCGCGGCAAGATCGTCATCGACGACGACCAGTACCTTGGCACCAAGGGCGACGGCAAGTTCCTCAAGCGAGGCCTCTCGCAGTACCTGCTCTAGCCCCATTCGCCCCACCGAGCCCCGGCTGACCTGAGTCAGCCCTGTCACACGAAGGAAGCCATGCGCACCATCGATCACTGGATCAGCGGCAGTCTCACACCGTCCACGTCGGGCCGGACCTCTCCCGTCTTCAACCCTGCGACCGGTGAGCAGCAGGCCGAGGTCGGCCTGGCCAATGTGGCCGAGGTGGACGCGGCCGTGTCCGCGGCCCGGGAGGCCTTCACGACGTGGCGCCGCGCATCGTTGTCCAAGCGCGCCGAGGTGATGTTCGCCTTCCATCGCCTCGTCCTCGAGAACCGCGATGAGATCGCCCGCCTGGTGTCGATCGAGCACGGCAAGGTGCCCAGCGATGCCGCGGGCGAACTCGCCCGGGGCATCGAGAACATCGAGTTCGCATGTGGCATCCCCCAGCTGATGAAGGGCTCCTTCAGCGAGCAGGTCTCCACCGGCGTCGACGTCTACTCCATCAAGCAGCCACTCGGGGTCGTCGCGGGCATAACCCCGTTCAACTTCCCCGCCATGGTGCCCATGTGGATGTTCGCCAACGCGATCGCCAGCGGCAACACCTTCATTCTCAAGCCGAGCGAGAAGGACCCCTCCGTCTCCCTGTTCATGGCTGAACTGCTCAAGCGCGCGGGCCTGCCCGATGGCGTCTTCAACATCGTCCAGGGCGACAAGGTCGCCGTCGACCGGATTCTCGAGCACCCGGACATCGCGGCCGTGAGCTTCGTCGGCTCGACCCCGATCGCCAAGTACATCTACGCCACCGGCACCGCGAACGGCAAGCGCGTTCAGGCCCTTGGCGGAGCCAAGAACCACATGGTGGTGCTTCCCGACGCAGATATCGACATGGCAGCCGACGCGGCGGTCAGCGCGGGCTACGGCTCGGCCGGCGAGCGATGCATGGCGATCTCCGTGGTCGTCGCCGTGGGCGGTATCGGCGACAGGCTCGTCGAGGCCATCTCGAGCCGGCTTCCGAAGCTCAAGGTGGGTCCCGGCACCGATCCAGAGGCGGAGATGGGTCCCCTCATCACCCGCGAGCACCGTGACAAGGTGGCCTCCTACATCGAGGGCGCACCCGGTGAGGGCGCCAGCATCGTGGTCGACGGACGCGACAACGATCTGCCGGCCGAGGGCTTCTTCCTCGCTCCCACCCTGCTCGACAACGTCAAGCCCGGAATGAAGTCCTACGACGATGAGATCTTCGGCCCGGTCCTGACCGTCATGCGCGTCGACACGTACGACGAGGCCGTCGATCTCATCAACCGGCACCAGTACGGAAACGGCACCGCCATCTTCACGCGTGACGGCGGTGCAGCCCGGCAGTTCCAGTTCGACATCCAGGTCGGCATGGTGGGTGTCAACGTCCCCATCCCCGTGCCCGTCGCCTACTACAGCTTCGGCGGCTGGAAGTCATCGCTCTTCGGTGACAGCAACATCTACGGCCCGTCCGGCCTGGAGTTCTACACGCGCAACAAGACGGTCACCTCCCGGTGGCCGGACCCGTCAACCTCGAGCGTGGACCTCGGCTTCCCTCAGACTCGCTAGCCGGACGGTGGGGGTGTCAGCACTCGGGCATCCCCACCTCGGCAACCGACCGACCCACAGCACCAGATCCCTCCCACGCACTCCCGCTCGACAGATCCACGAAAGGTGAAACATGGACATCGGAGTCGTACTGCAGTGCACGCCCCCGGCCGCCCGCGTCATCGACCTCGCCAAGCGCGCGGAGACGTACGGCTTCACCTATGTGTGGACCTTCGATTCGCACATCCTGTGGGAGGAGCCGTACGTCATCTACAGCAAGATCCTCGATGAGACGCGCAAGGTCGTCGTCGGTCCCATGGTCACCAATCCTGCGACGCGGGACATCACCGTCACGGCATCGGTCTTCGCCACGCTCAACGAGATGTACGGCAACCGGACGGTCATCGGCATCGGCCGCGGTGATTCCGCCGTCCGGGTCACCAACGGCAAGCCGGTGACCGTGGCCGAGCTCCGTCAGTCCGTCGTCGACATCAAGGGCCTCGTCAACGGTGAGTCCATCGACTACAAGGGCAACCAGTTGCGCCTGCCCTGGGCCACGGGCTCGGCCTCGGGCGTCTGGGTCGCGGCCTACGGGCCGAAGGTGCTGGCCCTGACCGGTGAAGTGGGCGATGGCTTCATCCTCCAACTCGCCGATCCGTCCATCGCGGCCTGGACCATCCAGGCAGTGCGCGATGCGGCAGCAGCGGCGGGCCGCAATCCTGACGATGTCTACATCTGCGTGGCTGCACCGGCCTACGTCACCGACGGATCCGACGAGGCGCGGGCCCATGCCCGCGACCAGTTGCGCTGGTTCGGCGGCATGGTGGGCAACCACGTCGCCGACATCGTGGCCCGCTACGGAGAGCAGGGCGCAGCAGTCCCCACCGCCCTCACCGACTACATCAAGAACCGTCAGGGCTACGACTACAACGAGCATGGCCAGGCCGGGAACACGCACACCGACTTCGTGCCCGACGAGATCATCGACCGCTTCTGCCTGATCGGCACTCCCGAGGAGCACGTCGCCCGACTGGAGGAGCTCAAGGCGCTGGGCGTCGACCAGTTCGCCCTGTACCTCCAGCACGATGACAAGGACCACACGCTGGCGGCCTATGGCGAGAAGGTCATCCCCGCCGTCCAGGAGCACCTCAAGGCCAAGTCCTGACCCTCGCCTGACGAAACAGGAGCGATACACGCGTGACCCACACTGACGCCGTGCAGGCGGCCCCGGACACTCGTCCCAGCAACTCGACGCGTCGACTGCGTGCGGGACTGTTCGGTCTCCTGTGGGCGCTTGCCGGTGTCGCTCTCACCATCGTGATGTGGGAACTGGTGAAGTTCGTCGGAACCATCATCGAACTGCCCATGACGACCAGCGACACGGCGATGCCCCACGTGTGGACTATGGTCGCCGGGTTCGCCGAACCCGAGGTTCGGGGGTCGGACACCACGGTCGCGCAGGCGGTCGCCTCGGCGGCGCTCTACTCGCTGCTGATCGCCCTGGGCGGCTTCGTCATCGGCGTCGGGGTCGGCCTGCTGCTGGCGATCGTCATGCAGCGGTTCGCCTTCTTCGAGCGTGGCCTGCTGCCATTCGTGATCGCATCTCAGACCGTGCCCCTGATCGCCCTGGCCCCACTCATCACCGGAATCGGCAATCGGGTCAGCCTGGGCCCATTCGAGTGGAGCAGTACGTACTCCGTCATGTTCATCGCCTCGTATCTGGCGTTCTTCCCGATGAGCGTGGGCGCTCTGCGCGGACTGCAGGCACCGACGCCCACGGCCCTAGAGCTCATGCGCTCCTACGCCGCCACCCCTCGCCAGATCCTGTGGAAGCTTCGTTTCCCCTCGTCACTGCCGTATCTGGTGCCCGCGATGAAGGTCTCGGCGGCCGCCGCGGTCGTCGGCACCGTCGTCGCGGAGATCTCGACCGGTGTCCGTGGAGGCATCGGGCGCCTCATCATCGAATACGCACGCGAGACCACGGCGCAGCCGGCGAAGGTCTACGTCGCCGTCTTCGGAGCCATCCTGCTGGGCCTGGTCGCTGCCGCACTCGTGACAGCCCTGGACGTCTACCTCACCCGCAACCTGCCCAAGGAGAATCACGCATGAGCACCTCGCCGTCGACGACGACAGCCGTCCATGCCTCCGGTGTCTGGAAGATCTTCAACGAGGGCCAGTCCAACGAGGTGACGGCCCTGCAGGACATCGACCTCACGGTGGGCCAGGGCGAGTTCATCTCGCTGATCGGACCGTCCGGATGCGGCAAGAGCACCCTGCTGCGGGTCATCGCCGACCTCACGCAGCCAACCCGAGGCGACGTGATGGTGGCGGGAGTCCCTGCCGCTCAGGCACGCGAGCAGCAGAACTACGGCATGGCGTTCCAGCAGGCAGCGTTGTTCGACTGGCGCACGGTTCGCCGCAACGTCGAGCTCCCGCTTGAGCTTCAGGGCTGGCCCAAGGACAGGCGGGCCGCGCGCGCCATGGAGCTGCTGGAGATGGTGCAGCTCGCTGACTTCGCAACCCATCGACCATGGGAGCTGTCCGGTGGCATGCAGCAGCGCGTTGCCATCGCGCGATCCCTCGCCGTCGACCCGCCCCTGCTGCTCATGGACGAGCCTTTCGGGGCGCTCGACGAGATGACCCGCGAGCGCATGCAGAACGAGCTACTGCGGATCCGCCAGGAGACGGGCAAGAGCATCATCTTCGTGACTCACTCGATTCCCGAGGCGGTCTACCTCTCCGACCGCGTAGTGGTGATGTCACCTCGTCCCGGGCGAATCACTGACATCGTCCCGATCGACCTCGGCGAACGCAATGAGGACACCCGTGAGGCCGAGGCCTTCTTCGAATCGGTCACCGCGGTCCGCGAGGCCCTCCGCGGCCACGGTGGCGGAGCCGTCCGCGCTCGAGCCGGGGAAGTGTGATGAGCGAGCGCCTGAAGCCCGTCTGGACACCGCTGCTCATCGGTGTCCTGGCGCTGGCCGCGTGGGAACTCCTCGTGATCGTGCAGGACATCAAGCCCTACCTGCTGCCCGCGCCCAGTCTGATCGCGAGCAACTTCTTCGGCGATCTCGGCCTCATGTCGTCCACCGCCTTCTACACCGGCACGACGGCGATCATGGGCCTGGCCATCGGCACCATCCTGGGCATCGTGGCCGCGCTCCTGGCAGTCCGGTTCAGCGTCGTTAACAATCTGATCACACCGCTTGCCGCGGGGCTGGCCACCGTGCCCATCATTGCCCTGACACCCATCCTGAACAACATGTTCAACATCACCAGCCGCACGCCCCGAGTGCTCGTCACGGTCATCATCGTGTTCTTCCCGATGTTCGTGAACCTGACTCGCGGCCTGCTTCAGGTGCAGCCCGTGCAATTGGAGTTGATGCGATCCATGAATGCCTCCCCCAAGACAACACTTCGGGTGCTGCGCATTCCCAACGCGATTCCCTTCTTCTTCACGGGCCTGAAGATCGCCGCACCCCTCGCCGTCATCACCGCACTGGTCGCCGAGTACTTCGGCGGTCCCCAGCAGGGCCTGGGCAGTCGTATCGCGTCATCAGCCGCGAACACTGCCTACGGCCGCGCCTGGGCCTATGTCGTCGCCTCGATCGTCGTCGGACTGCTGTTCTACCTGGTGGTCCTGGCCCTCGAGCGATGGTCCACCCCCTGGATAGGTCACCGGCGGAGCAACTAGCCGCCTGCAACCCAGGACCCACCGAGAAGTCCCACAAGGAGGAAATATGCGAGCGATCGCACGTAGTCCCTGGGTGCGCATGGCCACCCTGGCGACAGTTGGCGCCCTGGCGCTGACGGCATGCGGGGGCAGCGACAGCGCTGACACCACTGCAGCCGCCGACACCGAGGCCACGGCAGCCGCCGATACCGCCACCGAGGAGGCCCCCGCGGCCGACGACGCGGCAGCGACCACCGAGTGCACCGAGAAGACCCCCGTCAGCCTTCAGCTGCAGTGGTTCGTCCAGGCCCAGTTCGGCGGCTACTACGCCGCCAAGGACAAGGGCTACTACGACGAGCAGTGCCTGGACATCACGATCCTCGAGGGCGGTGTGGACATCGTGCCCCAGACCGTTCTGGCGCAGGGCGGTGCTGACTTCGCCATCTCGTGGGTTCCCAAGGCCCTTGCGTCGCGTGAGCAGGGTGCCGGAATCGTCGATGTTGCGCAGGTGTTCCAGCGCTCAGGCACCCTTCAGGTGTCGTTCGCGGACAAGGGCATCACGACTGCTACCGACTTCAAGGGCAAGAAGATCGGCAACTGGGGCTTCGGCAACGAGTACGAGGTCTTCGCCGCCATCTCCAAGGCGGGCCTTGACCCGGCATCCGACGTCGAGAACGTGCAGCAGCAGTTCGACATGCTAGCCCTGCTGAACGGTGAGATCGACGCCGCCGAGGCGATGACCTACAACGAGTACGCAATGGTGCTCGAGGCCGTGAACCCCGACACTGGTGCGCTCTACACCCCCGAGGACTTCAACGTCGTGAACTACAACGACGAGGGTGTCGCGATGTACCAGGACGCCGTCTGGGCATCTGAGGAGCGCCTCAGCGATCCTGCCTACCAGGACATGACCCAGCGTTTCGTCACGGCTTCGCTCAAGGGCTGGATCTACTGCCGCGACAACGCTCAGGAGTGTGCGGACATCATCACGGCCAATGGCTCCAAGCTTGGCGCCAGCCACCAGCTCTGGATGATGAACGAGGTCAACAAGCTGATCTGGCCCAGCCCGGCCGGTGTGGGCATGATCGACCAGGCTCTCTGGGATCAGACGGTCAATATCGCTCTCAACACCAAGAACCTCGAGGGTGCAACGATCATCACCGCTGACCCTGGGGCTGCGGCCTTCACAAATCAGTATGCGGAGGCAGCCGACGCCGCTCTGGAAGCCGAAGGCCTCAATGTGACGGGCGATGCTTTCGCCCCGATCGACGTCACCCTGAACGAGGGCGGCAACTAGTCTCAGCCTGCGAAGGGGGTGCGTGCTTCGGCACGCACCCCCTTCGTGCTGCTTACGCAGCTACAAGCCCTTGGGGCGCAGGTAGCGCTGAGCCAGTGCTCCAGCAAAGTCGAAAGAGAGAGCGACAAGGGCGACGAGCGCTGCACCGACGAAGATTGCCGTCGGCCGGTTCAGCTTCAGGCCCGCATTGATCGTCTCGCCGAGGCCTCCTCCACCGATGAGGAACGCCAGCGTTCCCATGCCGACGGTGATGACCGTCGCGGTCCGAATTCCAGAGATGATCACCGGGACGGAGAGTGGCAGCTCGATACGTCCGAGCCGCTGCACAGGAGTCATGCCCATACCCTTGCCGGACTCGATGATCGACGGGTCAACCTGCTCGATACCGACGATCGTGTTGCGAAGGACCGGAAGCAGGGAGAACGCTGCGAGGGCCAGGATGACCGTGGTGGCACCCTGCCCCAGCCAGACGAAGAACAGGACGATGAGCCCGTAGGCCGGAATCGCCTGGGCCAGTCCCAGCAGCCCAACCATGGTGTTCTTCAGGCCCCGCGCCCCGCCTCGCGTCACCATGATGCCCAAGGGGATGGCGACGACGATCACGAGCACCGTGGACCAGAACGCGAGCACCAGCTGCTGCTCCAACTGCCGGAGGAGATTCGACGGCTCCAGGATGCGCTCGGTCGTCGGGTCCATGTCGGAGTAGACCCAGACCACGGCCAGGAGCACCGCCAGGATCACGCCGAGCGCCGGCGTGACGATCAGGTCCAGTCTCGTGGCGCGCGTGTCGTTCATGCGTTGCCGTTCTGCGTTTGCACGAGCAGGCGGGCGAGGGCCTCAATGGTGACACAGCCCAGGTAGCGACCCTTGCCATCCACGACGACGGCCATGCCCGTGGACGTCTGCAGCATCGCCGACAGTGCGTCCTGAAGCGTGTCCTCGGGCTGGAGCATCACCATGACACCACGTCCGGCCTGCTCCAAGGGCTTGGCCGCATTGTCCAAAGAGCGTCGATCGACCCAGCGCACAGGATGATCGGCCGCGTCCAGCAGCACCGCGACGCCCGAAGGCGACTCCTCCACGGCTGCCAGTGCCTGACTCCGGGTGGCTCCGGGGCGCACCGGCGGAATGGCCGAGAGGTCGATGTCACGCACACGACTCAGGGTCAGCGTCTTGAGGATCGCGCCCGATCCGAGGAAGTTCTCAACGAAGTCGTCAGCCGGGTCAGTCAGGATCACCTCTGGTCGATCCAGCTGGGCGATGACGGACTGCTCGCGCAGGATCGCGATGCGATCTCCCATCTTCACGGCCTCGTCGATGTCATGCGTGACGAAGACGATGGTCTTCTTCAGCTCCGCCTGAAGCCGGAGGAACTCGTTCTGCAGACGATCCCTCGTGATGGGATCGATGGCCCCGAACGGCTCATCCATCAGCAGCACATCAGGATCGGCTGCCAGCGCGCGCGCGACACCGACACGCTGGGCCTGACCGCCGGAGAGCTCTCGGGGGTATCTGGGCCCGAAGGTCTTCGGATCCATGCCGACGAGTTCCAGCATCTCCTCGACCCGGGCCTTGATTCGCTTCCTGTCCCACTTGAGCAGTCGCGGCACGGTGCCGATGTTCTCGGCAATGGTGCGATGCGGGAACAGACCCACCTGCTGGATCACGTAGCCGATGTGGCGACGCAGTTCGTTGGGATCGCTCTTCGTCACGTCCGCGCCCTCGAAGATGATCGATCCGCCCGTCGGCTCGATCATGCGGTTGATGAGGCGCAGCGTCGTGCTCTTGCCGCAGCCCGAAGGCCCCACGAGGACGAGGATCTCGCCCTCGCGAACCGCGAGGTTGAGGTCGACAACGGCAGGGCTCTCCGAACCGGGGTACGTCTTGGAGACATTCACCAGTTCGATGAGTGCCCGGGGCTCATTCAGCGGATCGAGCTCGTGTGGATTCATGACCGGACTCCTGCAGATGTCGTGAGGCGGCCGATGCCGCGCATGGAAGTGTCGATGGCGAGAGCCAGGAGCAGTGACAGGATCACGCCCGTCCAGATCGCCTCAAGTGAGTTCGGCAGCGGAAGCCGCGCAAGGCCCGACTTGATGAAGTCGCCGAGTCCGCCACCGGCGACGAGCGTCGCAATAGCGGAGATGCCCACAGTCAGCAGAGCGGACACCCGGATTCCCGCCAGGATGATCGGCCAGGCCAGCGGCAGCTCCACACGAAACAGGATCTGCGCCCGTGTCATGCCCATTCCACGGGCGGATTCGACGACGCTCGAGTCGACTGACTGCAGCCCCGTCACCGTGTTGCGCAGGATCGGCAGCAACGCGTAGAGGAACAGCGCGATGAACGAGGGCCAGAAGCCCAGGCCCACCACCGGGATGAAGATGGTGAAGAGGGCCAGCGACGGGATCGTCAGGAAGACGCTGGTGATCGCGAGGGAGAGCTCACGCGGCAGCGCCCGATTGCGCGTCAGCACGCCCGTCGCGATGGACACCACGGATGCCGCGACGATGACCGTGATGACGTAGAAGAGAGTCTCCGTCAGGGTCGTCGCGACGAGATCCCATCGCGAGGACAGGTACTCGAACCAGGATTCGATGCCAGACATGGGTCAGCCCGAAGCCAGAGTCGGGTCACGGAGCACCAGCCCCGTGACCCGACCACGGCTTATCCGGCGATGATGCCCTGGTCGACCAGGTACGCCTTGGCCACGGCCGAGGGCTCCTGGCCCTCAGCGGACACCTGTGCGTTCAACTCGGCCATCTTCTGGTTCGTGAGCGGCGCGAGCACGGCATTGATGATGCCGTCGAAGGCCTCAGGCGCCTTGTCGTACGTCTCCTTGTTGAAGGTTGCGGAGACGTTGTACAGGATGTTGACGCCTGGATCCTCCACGAGGGTCAGGTTCAGCGCGGGAATGCGCCCATCCGTGGTGAAGACCTCACCGAAGGTGCAGTTGTCCGCTGCCGTCTCGGTGTAGATCACGCCCGTGTCAAGAATGCTCTGCTGACCCTCAGGCAGCGTGATTCCAGTCGCGGTCTCGGTCAGGATGAGACCGTCGGGACGAGTCGGGAACTCGGACTCCATGCAGACGACGGCATCCGGGGTGTCGCGGACGTACTCCATCATCGTCTGCAGCGTGAACGGACCGCCGTTGGCCTCCGTCACGGCTGGGCTGGATGCGAATCCGTACGTGTTGTTGAACGGAGACTGTCCGACCCAGACGATGCTGTTGTCGGTCAGGTCCTTCTCGCGGACGCTCTGGGTCAGCTCATTGCTGTCGAAGGACGGATCCTCCTGTCCCAGATGCACGGTCCAGCCAGTGCCGTTGTACTCCATGTAGACATCGATCTCGCCAGCCTGCAGGGCCTGACGGGCCACGGCCGTGCCACCGAGGTTGACCTTGTCGGTGACGTCGGCCCCGGAAGCCTGGAAGGCCTGGACCATCATCTGCCCGAGAATCAACTGCTCATCGAAGTCCTTGGACCCGACGGCCACCGGAATTCCGGAGAGATCGAATTGATTGGCAACTGCGTCACCACCAGCGGCGGTGTCCGCCGACGTGCTGTCCGAGCCACTCGAACAAGCGGCCAATGCGAGTGTGGCGACACCCAGCAGTGCGCCGATTTTGGCAACTTTCATACCCATGAATTAGCTCCTCATTCGCTTATGTGCGGGTTCTCAACGAATTTCGAGGCTACCCACGTTTGCGAGTGATCAGGCACCGACTATGGGGGGCTGCCAGCAGAGGTACGACGCACCTGCGACATTGCCGGGACACAACGGGACCCACGGGGGCACATTGCCCTCCGTGGGTCCGGTCGTTGCAGATTGGCGACGTACCCCGTATCTAGCTGTCGATATTGGCCATCACATGCTTGATCCGGGTGTAGTCCTCGAAGCCGTACATGGACAGGTCCTTGCCGTAGCCCGAATGCTTGAAGCCACCATGCGGCATCTCGGCGACGAGCGGGATGTGCGTGTTGATCCACACGGTTCCGAAGTCCAGTCCCTTGGCCATGCGCATCGCTTTGCCGAAGTCCCGCGTCCAGACCGACGAGGCCAGTCCGTAGTTGACACCGTTGGCCCAGCTCAGCGCCTGCGCCTCATCGGAGAAGCGCTGGATGGTCACCACCGGACCGAAGATCTCGTTCTGGATCATCTCGTCGTCCTGCATCAGCCCGGCAACGACTGTCGGCTCCACGTAGAAGCCCCGATCGCCCTGCCGGACGCCACCGGCCACGATCTCGGCATGCTTCGGCGCCCGCTCCAGGAACCCCAGGACCCGCTCGAGCTGACTCGCATTGTTGACCGGAGGCACCAGGCCCTCCCCGCCAGGACCGTCCTCGAACGTGGTTCCGGTGCCCTTGGCCTGCTCGGCCATCGCGGCAACGAAACGGTCGTAGACACCGTCGGCGACGATCATGCGCGTGGCGGCCGTGCAGTCCTGACCGGCATTGAAGTAGCCGGCCACGGCCAGCCACTCCGCAGCAGCCTCCACATCGGCGTCGTCGAAGATGACGACGGGGGCCTTGCCCCCGAGCTCAAGGTGAACGCGCTTGACGTCGCGGCTCGCCGACTCGGCAACCTGCATGCCTGCACGAACAGAACCGGTGATCGAGACCATCTGCGGGATCGGGTGCTCGACCAGAGCGCGACCGGTATCACGGTCACCGCACACCACGTTCATGACGCCGGCAGGCAGCGCGCCAGTCTCCGCGATGATCTCGGCCATTCGCACCGTCGATACCGGCGTAGTGTCACTTGGCTTGAGGACGACGGTGTTGCCCGCGGCAATCGCCGGCGCCCACTTCCAGACGGCCATCATCATCGGATAGTTCCACGGTGTCACCTGCCCGATCACGCCAACGGGCTCGCGACGGATGATCGACGTGAAGCCCTTCATGTACTCGCCGGATGCCCGACCCTCCAGGACCCGGGCAGCACCGGCGAAGAATCGGATCTGGTCGATCATCGGAGGAATCTCCTCCGACATCGTCACAGCGACCGGCTTGCCCGTGTTCTCGCTCTCCAGGGCGACGAGCTCGTCGGCGTGGGACTCGAGTGCGTCCGCGATGGCCAGAAGCGCCGCCTGCCGCTCCGACGGGGTGCTGTCGCGCCAGGTGCCGAAGGCCTCGTCGGCCACGCGGTAGGCGTGATCGACGTCCTCGGGAGTCGACACGACTGCGGTGGCGAAGACCTCACCGGTGGTGGGGTTCACCAGGTCGCTGACCTGCCCACCCACAGACTCGACTCGCTCTCCGCCGATGACATTGGTGATGATGCGCTTGTCGCCCATGCTGAGCCTCCTGCTGCTGTGTCGGGGTGTGCAGGTGCGATCGTAACCCTGACTGCGAATATTGGATACAATCCGACAAATCTATGCGGAATTCGTTGTTCATATCGTGTCATTCCGCGGATTCACTTGCTTCTGGGCTACACGTGGGTCAGCATGAGGTATGGCACGCCGCGAACGCACCAATCCCCCACTGGACGAGACCTCCAAGGCCATCATCGAGCAGCTCCAGCAGGATGGCCGACGCCCCTACGCCACGATCGGCAAGGCGGTGGGCCTCTCAGAGGCTGCCGTGCGTCAGCGAGTCCAACGGCTGCAGGACTCGGGCGTCATGCAGATCGTGGCAGTCACCGATCCGGTCCAGGTCGGCTTCGCTCGCTCCGCCATGATCGGCATCACGGTCGAGGGCGATGCAGAAGACGTCGCAACACAGATGGAGGCCATGCCCGAGGTCGACTACCTCGTGGTGTGTGCCGGAAGCTTCGACATCCTCGCCGAGATCGTGGCGGAGGACGACGACCACCTGCTTGACGTCATCAATCGGCGCATTCGGGCCATCCCACATGTGCGTTCCACAGAGACGTTCATGTACCTGAAGCTTCGCAAGCAGATCTATACCTGGGGAACCAGGTAGGAGGACGAGAAGATGACAACGACACCTCAGTACGTCACGGAGCGCGGCAGGGACGATCTCGCCGAGCGGGCTCGCAACCATCTGTGGATGCCCTTCACTCGTCACTCCACCTACGAGGGCGGCGCCGGGCACGTCCCCGTCATCGTCCGCGGCGAGGGCGCCTACATCTGGGACGACCAAGGCCGCCGCTACCTCGACGGACTCTCCGGCCTGTTCACCGTGCAGCTCGGCCACGGGCGCAGGGAGATCGGTGATGCGATGGCCAAGCAGGCCGCCGAGCTGGCCTACTTCCCGATCTGGTCCTACGCCCACCCTCGAGCCATCGAACTGGCGGAGCGCCTCGCCTACCTGGCCCCCGGCGATCTCAATCGCGTCTTCTTCACCAGCGGTGGCGGTGAAGCAGTCGAGAGTGCATGGAAACTCGCCAAGCAGTACTTCAAGCTGACCGGCAAGCCGACCAAGCACAAGGTCATCTCCCGCGCCGTGGCCTACCACGGCACACCTCAGGGCGCCCTTTCCATCACAGGGATCCCGAGCGCCAAGGAGCCCTTCGAACCGCTCGTGCCAAGCGCCATCCGGGTGCCGAACACGAACTACTACCGCGCGCCTGAGCTGCTTCGCGAGGACGAGAAGGCCTTCGGTCGCTGGGCTGCCGACCGCATCGCCGAGGCCATTGAGTTCGAGGGAGCCGACACCGTCGCCGCCGTGTTCCTGGAGCCAGTGCAGAACTCCGGCGGCTGCTTCCCGCCGCCGCCCGGATACCTCGAGCGCGTGCGCGAGATCTGCGATCAGTACGACGTCCTCCTCGTGGCCGACGAGACCATCACCGCCTTCGGTCGCATCGGCGACACGTTCGCGATGGGGCGGTTCGGAGTCACTCCCGACATCCTCACCTGCGCGAAGGGCATGACCTCGGGCTACTCCCCAATGGGAGCGATGATCGTGAGCGATCGACTCTTCGAGCCGTTCCGGCACGACTCCACCATGTTCCTCCACGGCTTCACCTGGTCAGGGCATCCCGTCGGTGCCGCAGCTGCGCTGGCCAACCTGGACCTCTTCGACAATGAGGGAGTGCTCGCCCATGTGCGTGAGAACGAGGAGGCCTTCCGATCGACCCTCGAGCGACTGAGCGATCTCCCCATCGTCGGTGACGTCCGTGGCGCGGGCTACTTCTACGGCATCGAACTGGTGCAGAACCGCGTCACCCGGGAGACGCTGACCGACGAGCAGTCCGAGCGCGTGCTGCGCAGTTACCTGTCCACGGCCCTGTTCGATCATGGCCTGTACTGCCGCGCCGACGATCGCGGCGACCCCGTCATCCAGCTCGCGCCGCCGCTGATCATCGGTCAGCCGGAGTTCGACGAGATCGAGCAGATCCTGCGTACCACGCTGACTGAGGCGTGGAACCGACTATGACGAGCGCGGATTCCGCGCCCGGGAGCACCGCACGCACACGCATTCGCCGCCTGCCGGATAACGCCGTTTCCGATCGTGCCGCTCTGGACCACGTGCTCGATGCAGGTCTGGTGGCCCATATCGCGGTGGTCGATGACGATCAGCCCTACGTCCTCCCTGTCGCGTATGCGCGTCGCGGCGACGAGGTTCTGTTCCACGGCTCCACGGGGTCACGCCTGTTCCGCGCGCTGGCGGACGGTCAGCCCACATGCCTCACCGTCACCCTCCTCGATGGCCTGGTCATTGCGCGGAGCGCCTTCAACTCGAGCATGCACTACCGCTCAGCGATGGTCATCGGCGTCGCACGCCGCCTCACTGGTGACGACGAGCTCGACGCCCTTCGCGTCATCACCGAGCACCTCCTTCCCGGCCGGTGGGACGAGTGCCGGCAGCCGAATGCCAAGGAGCGCGCTGCCACTATGACCTTGGCCCTGTCCCTCGATGAGTGCTCGGTGAAGATCGGAGCAGGTGACCCTGAGGACGAGCCCGAGGATGTCATCGACCCGGTCTACTCGCGCATCTGGGCAGGGACCGTCCCGCTCACCGAGTCGTTCGGCACACCTGTACGAGCCGAGGACTGCCTAGCCGAGATCGGGGTTCCCGCCTACGTCACCGCCTGGCAGCGATGACCTCCGACCTCTCCAGACTGTCCCTGTGGTGGGACACCCTGCCGCGCGATCTGACCCGTCCACTCGGGTCACCCCTGTCAGGTGACTCCACAGCGGATGTGGCCATCGTCGGTGCCGGCTTCACGGGCCTGTGGACTGCGTACTACCTCGCACGCCGCGATCCGAGCCTTCGCATCGTCGTGCTCGAGGCCGAGCAGGCCGGCTTCGGAGCAAGCGGGCGAAACGGTGGCTGGGCCTCTGCGCTCTTCCCTGCCAGCCTCGAGGCGCTCGCCCGCCAGTCGTCCCGTGACTCTGCAGTGCGGATGAAGCGAGCGATGATCGACTCCGTCGATGAGATTCACCGCGTGTCGACCCTTGAGGGCTGGGACATCGAGTGGAGGAAGGGCGGCAGCGTGATCGCTGCCCGCACTCCGCTGCAGTGGCAGACGGCTCAGGACGACGTGCGTCACGCACGCACCTGGGGATTCGACGCCGACGAC
>Ga0181561_10000495_pt1 | contig 33251 bp, 29 predicted proteins | sample 011ome_19_FD_133760 | JGI IMG/M metagenome (GOLD analysis project Ga0181561, IMG submission 133760) | Coastal salt marsh microbial communities from the Groves Creek Marsh, Skidaway Island, Georgia - 011510BT metaG (megahit assembly) | ecosystem: Environmental > Aquatic > Marine > Intertidal... | reverse complement strand
TTGGATTCGGGACTCATCATCATCGCGTCGTTTTTTATCCTATTTCCCAACCCGATCCTGCAACCGGCCTGGCAGATATCAACTGGATAGCGGAAATTACTGTGGATAATTCAGGTGGGTGGCAACATGGTGACTGGACAAAGCAGGTCAATCATGAAGATTTTATTCATCATTTCGTTGACTGGAATCATGACTGGATAGACGTACCCACGATGCTGCTCAGCACGAAGGAAGTTTTTGAATATCCGATGATTGATCGTGATCCCATTCCAAGCTGGGTTGATGGCAATGTCGCCCTGTTAGGCGATGCTGCCCATGTGATGTATCCGACCGGGTCAAATGGAGCGACGCAGGCAATAATTGATTGCCGTGTACTGGGTGCTGCTATGATTGAACATGGCGTCAATGCCAAGGCATTGCAACATTACAATGAACAGCTATGCGCCCCAATCAATGAAGTCGTTCTGAGAAACCGGGGTGCCGGTCCTTTCGGATTGCTGAATGAACTTGATGACCGGTGCGAGGGCGTTTTTGATGATATTGAAGAAGTCTTTCCAGCCGCTGAGCGCAATAAATTTATGGAGGGATACAAAAAAGCTGCAGGTTATGCCATTGAAAACCTGAATGCCGCACCATCAATAATTTCAGAAGGTGCAAAAGTCTCCTGACTATCAGGAGCGCATGTCCAATTTCTCCTTTTTTAAGCACTTCAGGTTACTGATATGACTATTAACAATATTCATTTTGTAGGCAGTATCGGTCTTGAAAATTCAGACCAGGTATTTCGTTCACTCGGCAGCATCATTGGGGAACGCGCCAGCCGTTACCCTGACGGTGAAACCGGTAACAGGCATTACTGGGTGCAATGGCAAAGTGCCGTGTTTGAAAATCACGAAGCATTTGAATTTGAAACGGAGCGAGAACAACTCACCGACACAGCAAACCGCACTTCCCTGTTTGCCCTGAAAAATCCTGGTGCAGTTGAGGAACTGGAGTTCGATGAGATCGGTTATGCCAGCGAAGCACTGGCCTCCTATGCACAGTTCAAGCAACTTAAGCAGGAAGGTGTCATCCCTGAATCCACAAGATTCCAGGTATCACTGCCTACCCCGATTGCCGTGCTGACCACTTTCCTGGTGCCCGATCACCGGCCGCTTGCAGAAGCCGCCTACACCAAGGCCATGGTGTCGGAGTTGCAGGCAATTCTTGCGGGGATACCCCATGACGAGCTGGCCATTCAGTGGGATGTCGCACATGAGGTGGTGTGCTACGAAGGCAATTTTCCTTTTGCCTATTCTGACATTCTGGAAGGAACCGGTGACCGTGTCTCTTATCTGCTCAAGCTGATACCAGCCAGCGTGATCACGGGAGTTCACCTGTGTTATGGCGACCCGGGGCATAAGCATATTATCGATCCGGTGGACCTGGGCAACTGTGTAAAATTTGCCAACCTGATATACAACCAGTCAGAAGGACGACTGGACTTCGTTCATATGCCCGTATTAATAGAAAGAAAAGACAATGACTATTTCAGTCCATTAACCGACCTGGCAATTGGCTCTGCTGAATTAGTGCTTGGACTGGTGCATTACACGGATGGCGCCGATGGCACCAGGGAAAGGATTAATACCGCCAAAAAGTTTGTCAGTGATTTCAGTATCGCAACGGAATGCGGATTTGGCAGACGCGACCCGGAAACGATTCCAGATCTCCTGGCTATTCACCGGGATGTGTTTGACAGCAAATAAAAAAGGCGGCCTTTTGAGCCGCCTTTTTTTCATCACGAAAAGTAAAGTTATGAATCCAGGTCAAAGCGGTCCAGCTGCATGACCTTGGTCCAGGCATTTACAAAATCCTGAACAAACTGTTCCTGCATATCTTCCTGGGCATAAAGCTCAGCAACGGCACGCAGTTCGGAGTTTGAGCCAAAGATCAGATCAACCGTGGTGCCTGTGTAGACAACATCACCGCTATTACGATCGATACCTTCGTAGACACCTTCCATGTCAGACTTCTGCCAGGCAATAGACATGTCCAGCAGGTTTACGAAGAAATCATTGCTCAAAGTACCCGGACGATCCGTGAACACTCCGTGCGTTGAACCACCGGCATTGGCATTCAATGCGCGCAGTCCACCAACAAGCGCTGTCATTTCGGGAACAGTCAGCTCCATCATGTCGGCCTTGTCCACAAGTGCCTCGGCAGGTGGCAGCATGCTGTCAGTGCTGAAGTAGTTGCGAAAACCGTCTGCCTTGGGTTCAAGTACAGCAAAGGAATCAACATCAGTCAGCTCCTGGGTCGTGTCATTCCGTCCAGGAACAAATGGCACCTGGGTATCGAAACCGGCATCCGCTGCAGCCTTTTCAATACCAGCTGCTCCAGCCAGGACGATAAGGTCGGCCATTGAAATCTGCCTGCGGCCCCTGTCATTGAACTCACTGCGTATACCTTCCAGCACACCCAGAACTTCGGATAGGTCAGACGGATCGTTAACCGCCCAGCCATTCTGTGGTGCCAGGCGGAGTCGTGCGCCGTTTGCACCACCGCGCATATCTGTGCCGCGGTAGCTGGCTGCTGATGACCACGCCGTTTTAACCAGTTGAGAAACACTCAGTCCTGAATCCAGGATTTCATTTTTCAGCCTGGCAACATCACGGTCATTCACCAGTGGGTAATCCACTTCAGGAATCGGATCCTGCCAGATCAGGTCACCCTCTGGCACATCATCACCCAGGTAACGGGACTTTGGTCCAAGATCACGATGCGTCAGTTTGAACCAGGCATGAGCAAAGGCATCTTCAAATTCCTGGGGATTGTTTAACCAGCGCGTGGTGATTTCACGGAATGCCGGATCTTCTTTCAGCGCCAGGTCAGTAGTGAACATGATGGGCTGATGACGCTTGCTCGGATCATGGGCATCTGGCACAAGACCTGCGCCCTGGCCATCAACCGGCACCCACTGAATTGCACCGGCAGGGCTGCGAGTCTGCTCCCAGTCCCAGGCGTACAGATTCTGCAGGTAGTTGTGTGTCCACTGTGTTGGGCTTACAGTCCAGGCACCTTCAAGGCCACTAGTCACGGTGTCAACACCACTGCCTTCTCCACAGCTGTTGGTCCAACCAAGACCCTGCTCTTCCAGGGCTGCAGCTTCAGGCTCAACGCCAACACATTCAGAAGGGGCATGTGCGCCATGGGCCTTACCGAAGGTGTGACCACCGGCAATCAGTGCCAGGGTTTCTTCATCTTTCATGGCCATGTTGCCAAATGTTTGACGAATGCGCTGTGCTGAAGCCAGCGGATCAGGAACACCACCTGGACCTTCAGGATTTACATAGATCAGGCCCATCTGGGTAGCACCAAAAGTTCGGTTAAGATCACCGCCGCTACCGTGCCTGTTGGATTCCAGCCACTCGGCTTCAGGTCCCCAATTGACGATTTCCGGCTCCCACATGTCTACACGGCCACCGGCGAAACCATAGGTTTCAAAACCCATGTCTTCCATGGCAACGGTGCCTGCCAGGATGATCAGGTCTGCCCAGGAAATGTTGTTGCCGTATTGCTGCTTGATTGGCAGCAGCAGGCGGCGGGCCTTGTCGAGGTTAGCGTTATCCGGCCAGCTGTTCAGTGGGGCAAAACGCTGCATGCCACCGTCTGAGCCGCCACGGCCATCACTGATTCTGTATGTACCAGCAGCGTGCCAGGCCATACGAATGAAAAACGGTCCATAGTGGCCATAATCTGCCGGCCACCAGTCTTGAGAGGTTGTCATAACCTCAGCAAGATCCTGTTTCAGCGCATCCATGTCGAGACTTTCAAATGCCTGTGCATAATCAAAGTCACCACCAAAGGGATCAGACTCAATGGAATTGTCCCTCAGGGTTTTCAGGTCCAGCGCATTGGGCCACCAGTATTCGTTGTCAGGCATGCCTGACTGCGCAGAAACTGGAGCCATAGCAGCCACAGACGACAGACCTATCGCCAGGGCTAAAAGTAATTTTCCAGATTTGTTCATGGGGTCTTGCCTCCTTTTGTGAAGTAGCAGAAGTATATGGAGGCAAAATCAAACATGCCCATTGGATGTGCCTATTCGGTCAATAGGCAAAACTGAACAGGAAATTTCTCCCAAAAAAGGGGATTAAACGGCGCTCTTTTTCCAAAAATACCCTTTATTTTCAGCAGGTTAAGAATTTCAGGAAAACACGGGCAGATTAAAGAGTCTGAAAAATTGATATCCGTAGGTTTGCTGAAGGGCGGGTTTTATCACTCTGAGGGAGGCTTAACTTTGATTTAACCTATTGATGCTTCCTGCATACTGTACTCTTCGTAGTCAGCTAGAGGTAGAGGCCTGGAGATTTCATAGCCCTGGGCAAAATCGATATTGATTTCTTCGAGCATGGTTTTAATACCTTCACTCTCAACAAACTCTGCAATAGTTTGTTTTCCCATACTGATGGCGATATCTCTTATGGCTTTCACCAGGGACAAATCAATATCATCTTCCAGGATATTTTTAATAAATAAGCCATCAATCTTTATATAGTCCACTGGCAGGTTTTTCAGGTATGCAAAGGAAGACAAACCGCTGCCAAAGTCATCCAGGGCTACCTTACCCCCCTTGCCATGAATGACATCAATAAATCTTATGGCATTTTCCAGGTTTGTTATTGCCGCAGTCTCGGTAATTTCGAAATAGACCTTGGCATGATGAATATTTTTTCGTTCGAATTGCTCCAGCACCAAATCAAGAAATTCTTTATTGGCAAGAGACTGACCAGACAGGTTTATTCCCCAACTCATATTTTCCGAGATCAGGTCAGAATAGGCTTCCATCCATGAAAATGCCGTTTTAACTACCCAGCTGTCTATTTTTACACCCAGCTCATATTTCTCAGCGGTATTTAAAAACAGATTTGGTGACACCAACTCACCTTCGTGATTAATCATCCTGATAAGGAATTCAAAATGTCTTTCCTTAACAGCAGGATTCAGGCTTACGATGGGCTGGTAATACAGCAGGAAACGGTCTTCTTCAAAAGCATTATTAATCCTGGATACCCACTTTGCCTCTTCCCGTTGCTTTTTAATAATACTGGAAAGCTCTGCACCGGCCACTGCCTCAACGCCATCACCCCCTTTTAGCTTGACAACATTGCAGGCTTCCTCGGCCAGCAACAACATGCTAGGCGCATCGGCCAACAGGTTTTTATCCAGCTGAATAACACCAAAACTTGCAGACACCACCAGGATTTCTTTTTCCCAGCGCAAGCGATACTCTTTGATTTCATTTCGAATCGTTCTGATAATATTTTTGGCCTTTTCTATTTCACAATCCTTGAAATAAATAATAAAACAATCACCGTAGATCCAGGCCAGACTGTGTTCATCACCTAACACACCCAATATCAGGTTCGATATTTCCTTTAACAGCAAGTCCCCAGCTTTTGTACCATGACCATGATTAACGACCCGAAAATTATCAATATCCAGGTAGCATAGGCAGTGCGCTTTACCATTAAAGTTATTGGCAATCAGTTCGTTCAGGATTTTAAGTAAAGACTCTCTACTGATTACTTGTTCTGCCAATTCTTTATTTTTCATTTTTCAGGCATTAATCAGTGAATAGTGGGTACTGTTTATTACGCAGCAGTTTTATTAATCAAGATGAGAATATCTAACCAGAAAAGGGTCATTGACTGTTTCTCACTTGATTGTTAATGACTTTATTTCCGGTGGGAGCTGGTGAGACTTGCTGGCGATATGACTTTTATCCGGCAGCAACGCATCAATTTTCTTAAGCAGCCTTGTGAAGTCAATGGGCTTGGTATCAAAGTCATCACACCCTATAGCCAGTGATTTCTCACGATCGGAATTCAGTGCATGGGCTGTCAGCATGATGATGGGTATGTGGCTGGTTTTGATGTTGCTTTTCAGGCGGCCGGTTGCTTCCAATCCATCGAGCACTGGTAAACTTAAATCCATTAAAATGAGATCGGTACCACCTTTCTTTGCTCTTACGATTGCATCCAGTCCGTTTATTGCCGTGACGACATCGTACCCCTGGCGAACCAGTCGTCTTTCCAACATGTTTCTGTTCATATCATTGTCTTCAACCAGCAAAATCTTGTGCATCGTCCTCGACCCTTATCCCTAAGACATACCTGAAAATATTTCTGACAGAGAAGCAACAATGCCGATTACTGTTACCCTGGTCAATATTTTATTGACCTGCACATCAAAACTGGAATTTAAATCACAGAAACAATGTATTGTTTTTTGACACACCCAGCGAGTGATATCAAAATACTATTTTTATAATCTCAATTGTTATTTAGGAAAATTCCCCAGGTTTCACTTACAGCTTATAAAACTCCACCTATAAGTTTTATAACTGTAGTTCCAAAAAAGAGTCACACCAAACTGCGTAGAATAATAAGAAGGACATAATTGTCAGGACGATAATAGATTCAGTGACCGGCTTAGGACTAATAGCTGCTCTTTCTCAAAGCAACCATTGAAAGAATTAATGCCAATAATGCACATAGTGCTACAGCTATGACCAGCGGTACTGGAGTGTCATTAAATACTGCACTGACAATGGCTATTGCTATCGCACCGACCATCATCTGAAGGGTACCCCCCAGGGCCGCTGCAGTTCCCGCTATAGGACCATGGTCTTCAAGCGCCAGTACCATAGATGTCGGCAGCACAAGACCAAGAAATGCGTAAGTGCAAAAGAGTCCTGCAACCAGCACAGGAAACTGATCCTGTCCGGCCAATACCAGGATAACCAGCAGGCTGGCAAACGTGAAATACCCCCGCACTGCCCAGCGAATCACATTTAACACACCGAACCTGGCCTCAAAGTTAGCCGCCAGCTGGCTAGCAGCAAAAAATCCAAACGCATTGAGCGCAAAAGCGAGGCTGTACTGAAAGGATGTCAGCCCATAGTAATCCATGTACAAAAAAGAACTCGTGGCGAGAAAGGCAAAAAAACTGCCCATACCCATCCCGCCTATGAACGTCAGCCCCATGAAGTGGGTATCACGAAATAGAGTGCCGAATGCTTTCAACATTTTTTCCATATTAAAAGACGTTCTGTTTTCCGGCTTTAGTGTTTCTGGTAAAGCGAAATGTGTCATCAGGAAGCCCAGAACAGTCGCAAGTCCGACCGCGACAAACACGGCTCTCCAACCAAATGGCACAATCACGGCGCTGCCTAACAGGGGAGCCAGCATGGGTGATACGGCAATGATGAGCATGATGGTAGACATCAACCGCGTGGCTTCGTTTCCTGTGTAACAGTCACGAATCACAGCACGGGGTATGGACATTACAGCAGCCGCACCAATGCCCTGAATAAAACGCATCAGTATCAGGGCATTGATGGTCGGCGAGACTGCGCAACCGATGGAAGCCAAGGCGAATATGGCCAGGCCAAAATATAAAGGCGGCTTGCGCCCCAGCACATCTGTTGCTGGCCCATAGACCAACTGACTGACACCAAAAGAAATGAAAAATGCCATCAGTGTTGCCTGGGCAGCAGAGACAGATGCACCAAGATCGTCAGCGATCACCGGCATTGCAGGCAAATACATATCAATAGCAAAGGGGCCGATCCAGCTGAGCGAACCCAGGATCAGCGCCATCTTGAAGATTTCTTTCTTCATGGAATTATGACGGAGGGTAGTAAAACAGGGCCGTCATTATACGGGCACCGAAAAATTATTCCCGTGTTTTTTCTATTTACACGAGGCCCTGCAGTTTCAACACAAGGAAAATCCAGAAGCGGTAAAACTGTTCGGCAAAAATACGCCGCGCCATATCCAATGGTCCCCTGAACGGTTCCGGGCTTTTTTCTTCAAGGCCATGACCGATTCCCTGGAGAGCGAAGGCCATAACAACGATGGCAATGCTTGCCGCGGTGCCAAGCCAGTCACCTGACAGACACCTGAGGATACCAATAAGAGTCCCGGCCATAAAAAAGGGAACTGATATCACGTGGAGCAGGATATTACCCCAGTGCTTATGTACCCTGGCATAGTCTTTGAGGGTATTCATTCAACACCTTGAAGAAATATCTGCAGGGTCATCGACTCAGTCATTTCAAAACTGGACTTCCGGTAGCTGGGTGGTCCAAATCGAGGCGTATGGTTATTGGATACACCAACTTTCTCGGTAGGAATACCAAAGAGCCCGGTGTTGAGATCGCCACTGTTATCCTCGTCATAAACAATCGCGACGGCATAGGTGCCAGGCATGATGCCGGGCACCCGGAACTCAGCAGCCCCATTTTCATCAATCGGTTTTTCAAGTGATTGCAGAGGCGTTTCAAGGAATGTTTTCTTCGAATTAAAAAGGGAAAAGATCGCCTGTCCGACACCCGGTTTTGCACCACTGACCTGCACTGTCAGGGTTAATGACTCTTCCTGTGCCCAGAGCGCCCCCGCTATCGCGAACACCAATACAGCACTAAGCGTCTTTATCCAGGTTCTTACTAATTTCATGGAGTTGCACAAATATCCGGTATTCAAAGTCTTTGAGCAGCGAAATACATTCGACTGTCGGCTTTTATCTCATTTTTATTATATCTTTATAACCTACTCTCTATTTAAAGAAAAACGCCCACTTCGTCTTCTTTTTTTACCAGTTCATACACATTGATCCCATTGCACGGCCCTTCATAGGACGCCTTGCATTCGCCGTTTCCAAGGTCAAACAGGTAGCCATGCATGGGGCAACGCAACAAATCATTAATAATGAGACCTTCATCCATGGGATAGCCGGCATGCGGACAGATATTGTCCACCAGGTAGTTTTTTTCCTTGTACACCAACAGCAACAAATGATGCCCGGTCAGCTTGAACGTGCGCCGGTAGCCTTCATGCAGGTTGTCAGTTTTTTCCAGAGGGTAATATTGCATTGTTATTCAAGGTTGGGACGGTACAATTCCGCATTGTACGCAAACAGGACACAATGACTCCAATACCATGACAGATTTTCCCGATGTTAGTTTCAGCTATTTTGATCTGCGAGGTCGCGGTCAATTCATCCGCGCCCTGCTCTCTCATCACGAAGTGCCTTTTTCGGATAACCGGATTGTCCTGGCCAAGGATAATAGCAACTGGCCTGAAATTCGCGGCAACCGAAACATCAGTGGTGACTTCCAGAAATTTCCCTTTCTTTTATGGGGAGATCAGCGGCTGAATGAAACCCTGGTGATCCTGGAGTTCCTGGATAGAAAACTGGGGGCAACTGATCTTGATGAAACCACGTGGCTTCAGCACCGCCAACTTACCTCCAGCGCCTTCCTTGATGTGGTTGTCGCATGCATCAACCTGATCTGGAGTGATTTTTTTCACCCTGAAGCCAACGTCCCTGCGACTACTGCGATCGTGAAGCGACGCATGGAAATGCATCTGGCTACCTTGAATCAGACGCTGGGCGAATGGCATTGGCTGGACAGTATGCAGAACAGACCGGTGATGTCATCAGATGCCGTGCTCTGGGAAGGGCTCGACATGGTTCGCCTGACCTTTGACGATCATGTCAGTTTTGAGGAACTGGATGTGTTATCGGGTTTCTACGATGAGTGCCCCGGTGTTCAGATATTCAAAAAACTGCTGGCCGAAAAACACCTGAACATTACTGGCCGCCCCGGGGAAGCCGAGGCCCTGACGATCATCCATGGCAGCCTGGGCGCCGGAGATTAAAGTATCAGGGTGACGCAAGCACCGTTGCCGATTCAATCATCACCGGTTTTTCATCCAGCGATTCAAGATAAGTGCCCCCATCATCCCAGAGCTGCCCCTGGTCAAGACCCATATTGGGATCGCCAACGGCAACAAAGGCATCAACCACTTCCATTCCGCTTACCACTTTTCCAAACACCGTGAAATTAAACTGAGGGGCCGCCAGCCGGTTATTCTCAGTATAGTTGATAAAAACCTGGGTTGAATTGGTATTGGGCCCGGCCTTGGCAAAGGCCAGCGTCCCCCTCTCCAGCGCAAAGAGCGTTGGGTCATCATCGAAGTTATTTTCCTGCCAGGCGGGATAATCGCCACGCCAGTTGATACCAAACTGGGCTACAAAGCCAGGCACCACTCTGAACACGGGGGTGTTGTTGTAAAAACCCGCTTCAACAAGTTCAATAAATCGTGCCGCTGCATTGGGCGCTGCTTCAGGATAGATATCGATGGAAATATCACCGGCTTCGGTACGCATCAGCACAGTAGTTATCTGCGTGATTTCAGGAACAGCATCTTCCATTCCAGGCAGTGGTACCAGTGAATGCATGGCATCGGAAGCAGTGTCCTGAACTTCAGGCAAAGATTCGGTAGACGTAGTTTGATTGTTATTGTCTGCACCGCATGCAGTTAAAATCAAAAACGCGTTTATCAAAAATATTTTTTTCATTTTTATTCGCGGTTAAACCCGCTCCTACTTTTATCTATGAATAATTCTCTAGCAGCTAGAGGCTGGTAGCTCATTGCAGGTACGTCCAGATTAAAATTTCATCCAGCAGCTCCGCACCAGGCCCCCTGTCTGCCAGCTCATGGTTCACAATCGCTGCCACACTGAAAATTTTTCCACTCTGGGCATAGACATAGCCTGCTACGGCAGCCACCTCATCAAGAGATCCGGTTTTCATATGCATGCGCCCGGACATTCTTGATCCACGCGCACGGTTGCGCATTGTACCGTCCATTCCGTTGATTGGCAGTGATGCAACAAACTCCGGCATGTAGGGGCTTTCCCAGGCGCTTTGCAAAATATTGTTAAGTAATTGCGTTGTTACCCTGGAATCCCGAGAGAGTCCTGCCCCATTGGTCATCGTCAGCTCGGTGGAATCCAGGCTTTTGAGTTCCAGGTAATTGTTCACCGCTTCTATTCCCTTTTCCACTGTTGCAGGTGGACCCAGGATTTCTGCTCCCAAAGTCAGCAGAAGATGCCGGGTCATGACATTGTTACTGAACTTGTTGATCGACTTGATGATGTCCGACATGGGCAGCGAATTCCAAACCACCGATGGCTCAAGATCATCCGGTACCGCGCCCAGGCGAACATCGCCGTTAAACTCACCGCCCAGTTCCGTCCAGAGACTGGTAAACAGGCCATAGGTGTAATCCGGCGCATTCAACACTTCGCGCACCATGGTGTAACGATCACAGCGTGAGGGGAAACTGCCTTCAAATATCACTTCGGACTGATCCTGCGGATTCAGGTTGAAACTGATACCGCGCTGGTAGCCACCGCAAGACCTGTTGGTCAGTTTCAGACGATTGGTGATTTTCACATTGGGCAGACGCGGATCGGAATGAATAATGACATCACGCCCATTGGGGTGAGGATAGAAATAAAAGGTCATTGCCTGGAAGTTGGCAATGATGGCATTGGGCCGGGTGTTGTATGCTCGGCCTCCCTGGTCATCGATCAACTCACCATTGGACACCGAAGAATCAAAATAGGAGCCATCCAGCACCAGGTTGCCATTGATATGTTCGACCCCTGCTCGCTGCAAGGACTTGAGCATATTACGCAGCTGATCTTCCACCAGGAAAGGATCGCCGCCACCTTTCATCAGCAGGTCGCCATTGAGCACACCGGCATTCACAGGCCCCAGGGGGTAGAGTTCTGTTTGCCAGGTAAAGGCGGGGCCAAGGGATTCAAGCGCGGCAAGCGTGGTGATGGTCTTGATTGCAGACGCCGGGTTCATCGGCGCTCCGGGGTTATGTTCAATCGAGGCGACATTGGTTCCCACTTCCTGGACAACAAAACTGAAACTGTCGACCGGCAGGTTGTGACCATCAATGATGCGCTGAATACGATCAGGAATACCCTGGGCATGCGCACCCAGGCTGCAACCCATGAAAAGGGTCAGGAATATCAAGTGAATAGACTTGTGCCATCTCATGGGATAGGAATTCTACTCCAAAGTGGCGCCCAACGCGTACTGGCGTGTTCACCGGAATCCGGCAAACGAAGATTACTGCTTCTTGAAGGTATTTTGAGCGGAATGAAATTCGTTGAGGCCCAGTGCTTCGCGCACAGGAGCGGTTGCTTCAAGCCGGGCGTCATCCACAGGAATGCCTATACAGTCGGCTATCCTGACCATGCGCTGGAAGTTACCGGCCACACCTGAGGCCTCCAGCATCCCTTCTATACCCATGGCGTCAACAAGATTCTGTCGTGCATTGGCCAGCAATGATTCATCCCTTGTCATCAGCGCATCCACGAAATCCGACAATACCTTGCCATGGGCAATACCACCGTCATCCTCGCTGTCATTACGGACACGGGTCAGATCAATGTCTGTTTCTGTTGCCTGGGCATTCGCACGGAGCGCCGAAGAGTGTGCGGTAGTTCAGTAAAAACACTCGTTGTGGGAAGAAACCCTGCCCGCCACCAGTTCAGTTTGCATGCGATCAATAGCACGGCCGGTTTCCAGACCTGGTTGCCCCATAAAATGTAATGGGACATACATGGCATCTGACAAATTCAGCCAGGTGCGCACACAATCAGGCACCAGACTCAGGGCACGAATGACATTGGCAGTCATCTCACCCCAAAGATCAGCATCGGCATCGGACAATCCATCAGCGGAAATCATGGGGACAAACCCGGTATCGGTCTCTAGCACTGGCGGCCGGTAGCGGGAGGGCTCTCCAGGAATGGGTTCGGGTGGGGATTCTATCGGCAAACCTGCTGCTCGCAAAAATTCATCGATACTGAAAACGTTAACGACGATACCGATTATCTCGACATATTCCCCTTCAGTATCGTGGCCATTCAACTTTCCTTCCAGCACACCATCCACCCAGCGCTGGCTGATGCGTGTCTGGTCAGTTATACACTTGTGGACAACATCTACCACCGCTTCCGGAAGACTGCCATCGGAATCATGCGTGCCGGAGACACTGGCAGGAGACAGGGAGTCCCTGCGCTGAGCGCAAAGTTTGCAATTAAGTGCTGTCCTTGAAGCTGCAGCGATAGCGACCCTTTCTTCACCCGTAAACCAGTTGCCGGGTGAGGCCAGGTTATTCCAGGTGTCCTGGAAAGACGCCTGCAGATCTTCCCGAACAGGAAGGTCAGTGCTGTTGAATTGAAAGTAAGAACTCATAGATTAATCAGTCAATGGAATCTTCTTCGAAGCCGATGCCTTCCCAACCATCAGAAGGACGTATCAAGGTCAGCATCTGCATTCGGTTGGTGCCGTTTCTTGCTTTTCTTCCTCTCATGACCACTGCATCACCTTCTTTCAGGTCATCATGATTCCAGCCCCGGCGCACCAGGATATTGCGCGGATAGGTTTCTGATTCCCAGACAGTTTTGCTGCCGTCAGCATTGGTTGCCTCGACATACACACGGCTGTGCGGATTTTCAAACCAGACTTCAGTTACAACACCTTCTACAGTGGTCACATTGTCCTGGTCATAAATAGAGAGAAAAGAATGATGACCAAACACAACGGCTGGCATCATCAGTAAAAACGCTATTGTGGTTAGATTTTTCATAGTTATCTTCCTGTTAATAGATACAAGATCAAGGATCAAAGGGACAACAAACCATTTCGGCTTTGATCTTTAAGCTTTGATCCTTGATCTTTGACCTTTGATCTGATCATCGTTATTCATCGCCAAGATGGGGCCTGACGACACACTCATATTCCTCGATTTCAAAATCTGATTTTTTCCATTGTGTGGTCACACTCCAGGGTTCGGTAAAAAAAACCGGATCATCAATAATGGTTTCCAGTAACTTGGTGTTGCCATCCTCCAGCATGGTTCGCTTTTCCACGACACGAAGCTGGTCGGAATGCGGGACACCCTGTGGCCTGAGGTAACCCTGTTGCAATCCCACGGCTTCAATCACCAGCGTGTCCCCTTCCCAGGTAGCGTTGGAATATCCCATAAAAGTGGGGTAGGGGTTTTCAGGATGGGGTCTGTCCACATAAGCACGTCTGATCTTCTGCTCATACTCATACAAAAGCAGGATTCGTTCATCTTCCTGGATAATTTCGTGAAGCATAGGAGCTGTGGTGATTCGAACAAGACTGAAAATGCAGTTATGGGCAGGATCACCAAGGGGGTCGGCAACCCACGCATCAAAAGCGGCTTGTCCGGCTTCGGTATAAGGCGGATCAACATCCCATTCTTCGGCAGACCACCCTTCCATTTCCCACGTGCCGGAAAAATCCGGTTTCGACTGACCCATGACAAACGCTGATATCGATAGCGACAATACGACAAAGAAAATTCTCATGACTTCCCCCTTGTTAGAGCTTCCAGGCCAGAATACATAATAACTTATACATTTGTAACATGTATTTGTACATTTGTACAGTATGTTAATGCCTCTAAAATTGAAATATGGCGGAAGAGGTAGGAGTCGAACCCACCAGGCACCCTGAAGCGCCTCACTGGCTTTGAAGGCCAGGCATCCCACCGGGGACATCGCTCTTCCTTATTCCTGCTTTATATAACCAGAAAAATTACGCTTACCCAAAGACCTTTTCCGGGATATTTTTATCGATGACGACACGTTCATTACCCTCCCTGCTCGTGAAACCCACTGAATCCAGGTAATCCAGCAGCTCAATCGCGTAATTCCGACCTGTCCCAAGGTAATCCCTGAAGTCGATGACTGTGAACCGCGGCTTATTTGTAGACATGGCAACAACCTTTTCAGAAATGGCTTTCATTGTGGTCCGCAGCCCCACTCGCTTGGGACTGATCCTGACGATATCCCCCGCCTTCAAGGCCACATTCAGCAGGTGTTTCATGTCACGCCCCCTGATACCCGTTTTGTTTTCTATTTCCGAGATCAAGGGTATTTCCAGGCCCGATTTTTCCAGAAATTGCTCCATCTGCTGCCACTGTTGGTTGATCTTATCCGACATGCCAGGCTTGAATCCGGTCAGCCTGGCAATGCCATTTTCAACAACCAGGAATTTACTTTGCTGTAAAGTGTGCAGTAATGCGGGAACGAGGGTGTCGTCATCAAGCGATTCCAGTGGCATCCCGGGCTGGTCGGAATGATTCTCGTGGTAAAGCCTGACCTTTTCCTCAACTCCCTGCTGCAATTCCTGCCACTTTTTTTTCGTCACTGCATGCACCACAGACTCCAGTTCTGGAAAGACAAGCTGACTCAATATATTGTCAGCTTCAAGCAGGGCATTAGCCTCCACTTCAGACAGATTCCATTTCCGACAATAGTCTGAATAGTTCATGACCTGCTGACAATCGAACAAGTAGTAGTGGACAGCGTCGGCAAAAGCGTCGTGATTAAGTGAGGTCAGGAACTGTTTCTGAATCCCGGACAGTTCAGCTGACCTTGCAGCACCTGGATCAAGCACACGCGCTCCACCCAGCAAAAACTTTTCGCTGTAGTCACGCAGAATCAATCGATCACCCCGACTACAACAAACCGGCTCATCTGTTCTTACCTGGACGATTTGTTTTTCTTCTTCATTTTCAAATGTTGAATTGAACAGACCAAGTCTGGCGTCCAAGTGCTTGGCACCCACATACAGCTTCACCGGCATGCCATGTTTAAGTCTCACCGGTGAATCAAGGAATGTTGCCAGGGCTGTTATGCAGTCTGTTGTACCGGCTGCTTTTTCCCTGGTGAGCCAATCCCCTTTTGATATCTCGGATTTTTCAACATCGCCTGTCAGGTTCAGTGCACAACGTACACCGGCGGACGCTTTTTTCACTGGTCTGTCCTGCGCATGTAATTGCCTGACACGAAGTTTTTTTCCCTGAGGCAGCAATTGCAGAGTATCTTCTTCTGTTACTTCTCCCGAAAGAATAGTGCCGGTCACCACCAGACCAATCCCTTTCAATGAAAAAGAACGGTCTATGGATAAACGAAAATAGCCCTCCCGGGATTTCGGGACATGTTGTTGCAAAGCGCGGTGAAGAAATGCCTGTAGTCCATCAATTCCCTCCCCGGTTTCATTGGACACATGAAACTCACCATGAATGTTTGCCTGGAATTGCGCCAAGAGTTCCTGAGCTTCAGCACTGACCATCTCCACCAGTTCCGGATCGACCCGGTCAATCTTGGTTATCACCAGGATGAAATCCTGCAGGCCTAACAACCGCATGATTTCAAGATGCTCGCGCGTCTGTGGCATGACACTGTCGTCAGCAGCTATAACCAGCATGCCCAGGTCAATCCCGGAGACGCCTGAAATCATGGTATTGATAAAGCGCTGGTGTCCGGGCACATCAATAAACCCAAGCACTCTTTCTTCCCCGGGATCGGGCTGATAGTAGGCAAAGCCCAGGTCTATGGATAATCCCCTGCGCTTTTCCTCTGCAAGGCGGTCGGTGTCAGTACCGGTAAGATGTTTTACAAGTGAGGTTTTGCCATGGTCCACATGGCCGGCTGTGGCAATGATCACCGGGGCTATCCGCCGAGCAGATCAAGCTGTGCTATGAATTCCTTTTCCTGTGAAGCGCTTTCCAGACAACGCATATCCAGAATGAACTGGCCGTTGTTTATCCTGCCAATCACAGGGCGTGGTAATTGCCTGAGTGATTCAGCCAGTTGACGCAAGGCGGCATCATTCTGCGGTGGTCCGTTGATGACAACAGTGAACGTAGGAATACCTTCTACCGGCATGGCGCCGCTGCCGATCTGACTTTGACCCTCACATGTTTCAACAGCGAAAGTTTCATCCAGGCGTTTGGTCAAAGCCTTTGCCACTTTCTGGGCAGTCTTTTCTATTGCTTCCAGTGGCCTGGTAAAGAGCCGCATTGTGGGCAGCGTTTGTACAAGCGCCTCAGGATTGCGGTAAAGCTTTAACACCTCTGCCAGTGCAGCCAGTGTCATCTTGTCCAGCCGCAGCGCGCGTTTGAGGGGATTGCTTCGAACCTGTTCGACAAGATCTCGACGGCCGGCAATGATGCCGCACTGGGGACCACCCAATAGTTTGTCACCACTGAAAGTGACGAGATCGGCGCCAAGCGAAATCATCTGGGCCGCGGTTGGCTCACCAGGCAAACCATAATCTTCAAGATTGATCAGGCAACCACTGCCCATATCCATGACAAATGGGATATTCATTTCCTGCGCCAGTTTAGCAAGTTCCCTTTCGGTGACTTCCGCAGTAAATCCTTCAATACGGTAATTGCTGGCATGGACTTTCATCAACAGGGCCGTGTTGTCATTGATCGCCTTTTTGTAATCCTTCAGATGCGTGCGATTTGTGGCGCCCACTTCAACCAATGTGCAACCCGAACGCTCCATGACTTCCGGAATTCGAAATGATCCACCGATCTCCACCAGTTCACCCCTGGAGACAGGAACTTCCTTTCCCTGTGCCAGGGTATTTAGTAAAAGAAGAACAGCCGCGGCATTGTTATTCACTACAGTCGCGGCTTCAGCACCGGTTAATTCACACAGCAGCGATTCAACATGGGTATCACGTTCACCACGTTTGCCAGTGTCTAGATCAAATTCAAGATTTACAGGCAGCCGTGAAACTGCGGCCACTGCGTCGATGGCAGACTCCGGCAGGATCGCGCGTCCAAGGTTGGTATGCAGCACCGTTCCGGTGAGATTGAAAACAGCAACAAGGGAAGTCGTCTCTGCGTCAGCGATGGAAGTTTTCAATGCCTGGATAACTTCCTTTTCAAGACTGTCAGCGTCGGGATTTTCCATCTCCCCTTTCAGGATTTTATGACGAAAAACATCGAGCACTTCCCGGGTCTTTTGCGTCACAAAATCATGACCATAGGTATCTACCAGGTTACTAGCCTGTTGCAATACCACGTCAACAGCAGGCAGTTGCCTGACAAGGTCTTTTGAATCTGTAATCGCGCGCTTGTTCATTACCTTTCCCGAATGCTCAGGGGGGAGCCAGTATAGGAAGCACATAGTGGTGTTTGCAAATGCCAGCACACCTTGCCACTTGCAAAAAAGGCCGAAATGCCTGACCTTGTGCTGCTTTAGCTCTGTGAATCATGAGGGGAAAACCATGAAAAAATGTTCTGACTTATTCATCAGCCTGTTGCTGGCAGCCTGTTTCGTACTCCCGGCAGCCGCGCAGGTGCCAATCACTACCCAGGAAACCCTGCTGGACAGAATCCAGATCGAGGACATGCTGCTTGCCTATTACTATGGCTTTGAAGTGGATGAAGGCCATGACTGGACCGCCATGTATACCGATGATGCCGTGCTGGATATCAACGGCCTGATCTACAACGGAAAGGAAGAAATCCAGGGGCTTTATGACAACTACGCTGAAATCTCACCGGAAGAAAATGTGCCCGGCAAGGTGCATGTGATGATGACCAACCCGCGCATTATCGTGACAGGTGATACAGCAACCGCCCACATGATCTATACAGAAACCATGAATGATTCGGTGTACCTGGCACCGCGCTTGATAGAACAGGGTCGGGAAGATACGAAATTCAGGAAGATTAACGGCACCTGGTATATCACGGAAAGACTGATTACCCAGGATGGCGGTTTGCCGCCGGCCTATTTCGATACCTACGAGGCAAGATAAATAATGGGGTCAGAGTAGCAGACTTTTTTAAGTTGATCTGACCCCAATATTATTCAATTTTATTTATCTCAGGATTGTTTGCGTCGCTTCGCCGTCAGCGTTGAGGATGCGCAGACCACCATCGTAATCAGCACGGTCAGTGTTGATAGTCAGCATCTCTGTTGCATAACCCTCGCCGTTTCGGAAAAGCGGGAAGACAAACCGGGATGCACTTTCTGTTGGCGTTGCCTGAAGCGGCACATCCATGACCACCATCTCACCCAGCACAGTGCGGGTGCTTTCCAGCAATGTGGCGCTGACACCCGTATCAGAAAATAATCGTAATGTGCCACGCAAGGGGCTCTGGCCAAATATTTCTTCAAGATCCAGACTGGCATGGTCACCACGCACAATCGTGCGCTCAAAGGTATCAACAGAATTGCCGTCAATATCAAACCATTCCAGATAAATAGTGGCGGGCAAATCCAGATCATTCATTACATGAAGCGTGGCATCAATATCCCCGTTATGCAGAACGTCCGGGAATGTATCAATAGGCGCCCAGAATAATTTTCCTTCCTGGCGGGACGTGACCGTATGCAGACTGCTCATGGAACCGTCGCGGTTAAGGTGAGCAACCAGGGCAAAGGTTTCAGGAACAACGCCGGTGTCAGCCCTGGCGATCACCCTGCCTTCCAGCAACGGCCTGGCATCGGGGGGAATGTTGTATACAAATGACTGGCCCGGGGCCATGTTATAGGGAACAACTTCCTGGTCAGTAATCTCAAGGGTACCGGTTGCCACCTCTTCACTCGTATTGAGCAGAATGATCCTGGCATAACTGCCGGCGCCCGTCACAATGGCAGGCAAGAGTCGCCGCTCCTGCATGAGAGCAGTGACCGCAATCTCACCCTGTAAACCTGGAACAGGCGCCATTATTGTCTGACCCTGGCCATCATCCACTTCGAAAAGACCCTGCATATAAACCGGCTGGCTGCTGGTGATCTGCAGCGTACCCTGGATATCAGCCATGCTGAATAATTCGGATACTTTCAACGACAACTGGTTTGTTGACAGTATTGTGCGGCTGGCACTTGCGGTCTCACCTTCAGGGGTCAACAAGGCGAATGTGATAGAAGCCGGCACAAAATTGTCATTTACAAAGGTAAACATGACATCAAAATCATCGCTGGCTTCGACATAGTATGTGGCCGACTCCACCGCATTGGTGGCCGATAGCATGGCAGCCGATTCCAGTTCCCTGCTTTGTCGGCGAGTCCCTTCCTGGCTGTATTCCCGTGTAATGTAGTGCGTGTTATACATGGCCAGTGCTGCGGCTTGCGGCGTAGTACTCACAGCGTAACCTTCAGTTAAAGGTTCACCACCGGTTAATTTATAGGCATCGGTTGAGGCATAACGCAATCGTGCACGTGCCGGCAAATCAAGCTCGTACTGTTCCCTGGGCAATGTGAAGACAGTCAGTCGGCCGTTTGTCCCTTCGCTCTGGAACAGGCGTCTGCCTACGGGATCAAAGAAATTTCCCCGCGGATCAAACAGCACATCATGCTGATCACGAAAAACGCCTGGTCCGACAGAAGTTGTTTCAAAATTGTCTTCCCCTATTACGCCAATGGCCTCTGGCATATTGGTCATCACGTCAGGACTGACATCAAAGGTCAGGATACGGTTGTTGTATTTGTCTGTGACATACAGATGATTATTCACAGGATCAAATGAAATGCCGTCAGGCTGACGAATCCCTGAGCGGGACAATCCCGGGGTATTTGATGTGAAATCAGGTTGCCCGATCACATAGGAAGCATCCATTCCATTTTCAAACGTGCCAGGTGCCACATCAAAAACAAGAATGCGATCCTGGAAAGGCAGCTCAACAAACAAACGTTGATTTCTCTCATCCATCACCATGTCGCCAGGCAACGAAAATTTGGATGCACTCAGTCCTGCCTCATTGGAAATAAAGTCTGTCTGCCCAAGTACACCAATGGCATCAGCGCCACTGCGTATCCGGTTCGGATGCATATCAAAAACAAGCACGCGGTTGTTTTCTCCATCCGCCACGAACAGGCGCTGGTTTCTCTTGTCCAGCGCCATGGCAGCTGGACGTCCGCCAGAGGGACCGATTCCCCTGCCATTGCGGGTGCCAAAACTGATGCGATCAGCGGCCGTTGCCACTTCATAGGATTCAAAATCTTCCTGGCCAAGCACATGGGTCGCTGCCATGCCGCTTTCCACCTGGCCTGGTGTCATGTCAAAAGCCAGCACACGGTTGTTCCAGGTATCGGCAACAAAGAGGCGCTTGTAAGAGGTGTCATATTCAACTGCCATGGGCAGTTTCAGGTATGAAGCACTTCGGCCAGGCAGCAAGACCTGGGATTCAATATCCTCCTGCCCGATTACCCAGCTGGCTTCACGATCCAGCAGGCGATTCATGCGATCCAGCTTGTAAACCAGTACGCGGTGGCCGTAAAAATCATTCAGGAATAACCGGTGATCCACGGTATCTATGGTGACATCCCTGCCCTGGGTCCAGAACTTGCCACTTTCAACGTCATGGGCCGCACGCGCCAGAAAATCCGTTTCACCTTCCGGATTAATATGACCAAGCTGGTCTATTTTTGGTGTTAAAAATTCCTGCATTCGATCCGGATGGATATCAAAGATATTGATGTTGTTACCGGCGGGATAACCATCAGGTACATAGGCAATCTGCCGTTCACTGTCCACGGTAATCCGCGTCATGGTCAGACGGGTCTGGGTAATTGCCGGGTCTGTTTCTTCATAGCTGGGCTGTCCGAGGACGGCAATCGCATCAGGATTTGAAGGTCCGTTCAGGTTTTCAGGCGCCACATCAAAGACGAGCACACGGTTTTCAGTGAAGGTCGCAGAAAACAACCGGTTGTTGCGGTAATCCAGGTCTATCGGTCCGCCACCACTGAACTTACGCATACTGGTGCGCGGCGCATTACTGTCGTAGTCGGTCTGCCCAATGACAGCAAAGGCTGTCTTGTGCTGGTTGGTATCCAGGGCTTGCGCACTGACATCAAACACCATGACACGCTTTTTGGCATCACTGACAAACAGAATCTGTTTTTCCGGGTCATAGGCCAGATCACCAGGCCCCTGAAGCCCTTCTGCTCCAGACTGAGGTTGCCTTGAGTTGAAATCGGGCTGACCAATGACGGCCATGGCTTCCATGCCGGTTTCCAGATTATCCGGTGAAATATTGTAGACAAGCACACGGTTATTCATGGAGTCAGCAAAGAAAAGCAGCTGCCTCTCATCGTCCACTACCGGCTCTCCTGCCCCGCCTATTCCGGCTGGCCCTGCTGCAAAATCCCTTGTATTGAAATCCGGCTGGCCGATAACAGCGATTGCCACGGGAATCTCACCGGGTTCAAGAGAGTCCAGGTATTCGGGGCTGATATCAAACACCATGATTCGCCCACCCGGGCCTCCGGTCCAACCCCGTTCCATGACAAACAGGCGCTGGTTAACCTCGTCTACATCGCCTGCAAACGTGGCACTGATATCTGTCGCATTAACGGGGGGTGTATTGAAGCCTTTGCCGCTGAGCTCAGCACCAACACTGGCAACAGCATGGCGCTCAACTGGCAGGCCATCCTCACCAATATTGTAAATATCATATCGGCCATCGCCGGGATGACCTATGAATAAACGGTTATTGGCCTTGTCCAAGGCCACAGAAGTGGGTCACCAGACGCCGTGCGCCGTGCCGCCTCCGTTTGAAACACCGCCAATGAAGCTGGGATTACCGTAGAGATCTTCTGCACCAAGAGTGTCACTGGCCGGGATGCCGGTGACCTGTGCATTCACTGCCAGGGCAATCAGGGAAGTCAGAGCTGACAACAGGATGGAGAATATTGCTTTCATTGTATTTACCGGATTGAATCCGACCCCCCTCAAGGCTTTATCCTTGTCTGAAAAGGTATCACAGGTAATTTTTTATGCCTAGTGAGAGCACGCCAGGCTGCAGCCAATACTTATTATCAGGGCAATGACAATCCCGTGCTGCCCATATAAGTTTGCCGAAGCCGTACCGCTGTTTCCGGAAAATGTCCCGGATCTTCATTATTGTCAGCGATCTCACTTTCCATTTCAGCCAGGTCGCGCATTAACTGGGCGGCACTTTCAGCATCATCGGTGAGCAGGTAGGTGTCCAGTAACCAGGACAGTGTATGAAAGTCCCTCATATGGATAGGCCTGCCGGTTTCCTTTTGCCAGTCCACGGACACCAGCCAGGACGTGATATTGGCCAGCAGCATCTCCTCCCACATCCCCAGGTGCTTGTAGATATGGCTGGGCATGTGTATGGCATGGGGTGCCGAGGAAGCCACTTTGCCGTAGCGCCGTGCCTGTCTCATAGCCAGCTCGGCAAAAGTCGGTGTGTCGTATACATGAATAAGGTAGTGCAGTACGCCGGGATGATCAGGATTACGTTCGTAAATTTCTTCCAGTGGTGCCGCAGCCAGCACCACATGTGAGGCCTGGTCACGATCAAATCCAGGGAAGCTCATTACCGCAAGGGAAGCAAATACCTGGACTTCATCATCGTCGGGAAAGCGCTCACGCAGACCCTCCATGGCTCGCCCGTAAGTGCGCCGCCTTTCAGTCAGTTCCATTCCCGGTGCAAAGCGCTGCTGCACGGCTTCAAACCAGAGGCGCTCTTTTGCATTCCAGCGCAAAATACCAGCCTGATCGCGGGCCAGCATTTTAGCCATGGCAGCTTCACCGCGACTTTCGTAGTCGCCATCAAATACCGTACCCAGTGCATTATCGAAAGACATGGCCTCACCCCAGTAGGCCATGCCAAACGTAGGATCCAGCGCCTGGGCTTCCAGGAATAACTCACGTGCCTGCTCATACCAGAAACTGTGCAGCGCCTTGACCCCTGCGATGAACTTGTCCTGGGCAGCACCGGTGGCCGATGTTTCAAATTCCAGCTCTCCCAGCACAAGATCAGCTTCATCTGCGGCCTGGGATACAGGGGCAGTAAAAAATACGATAAGCAAAACCAGTCGTTTAAACATGGTGAATAAAAGGCAAACCCCTGTTGATTGTGTATTGAAAATGCTATTTTGCCAGTAATACTATTACGCCCAATACCAGACAACAAACACTGATAAACCATGAAAATAAAAGCGCTGTTATTTAGTTGCCTGCTTCTTGTCCTTCAGACAGGCTATGCCACTCCCCTGGTAGATGCCATTGTTGAAGGGGATCGGGATCATGCCCTGTCATTAATCGATGATGGCGTTGACGTCAATGCACCGCAGCCAGATGGGACTACTGCACTGATGTACGCTGCCTACCAGGGCGATACTGAATTGGCAGGTGCCTTACTGGAAGTCGGCGCCAATCCCGATGTTGAAAACGACTATGGCACAGCCGCCATCCTGGAAGCATCAATCATCGGTGCCAACGATATCCTGGCACTGCTGCTTGACCATGGTGCCAACGTCAACTGGACCAATCCTGAAGGCGAAACAGCCCTGATGAACGTGGCCAGGGCTGGCAACCTTGCAGGTGCCGAATTACTCCTTGAACATGGCGCCGACATCCATGCAAAAGAACACTGGGGTGGCCAGACTGCCCTGCTCTGGGCCGCTGCCCAGAGCCAACCGGAGATGATCCAATACCTGATTGACCAGGGAGCTGACATTAACCAGCCCAGTGTGACCAGGCACTGGGAGCGCACACTCCTGGATGAACCCCGTCCGAAGATCATGAACAAGGGTGGCATGACTGCATTGCACTTTGCAGCCCGTGAAGGCTGTACTGCCTGCATTACCACCCTGGCAAAAGCCGGTGCAAATCTTGACGCCCAGGATCCTGAGCGCGTCACCCCACTGAACACCGCGTTGATCAACTTGCACTTTAATACCGCAGCGGCCCTGATTGAGGCCGGCGCTGATGTGAACAAGTGGGATCTGTACGGACGCAGTCCACTGTTCAATGCCATCGATTTGAATACCATGCCCATCGGCGGCAGAGCCGATATACCCTCCCAGGACCTAACCACAGGTTATGACATCGCCATCTTGCTGCTTGACCGGGGAGCTGATCCCAATCTTCAGTTGAAACTGGTGCCGCCATTACGCGAGGCAATTTATGACCGCGGCTCAGACAAAGTTCTGACGACCGGAGCCACTGCCCTCATGCGAGCGGTCAAGGGTGGCGACATCCCGAGTACACAGCTCTTGCTGGACCATGGTGCTTTACCTGATCTGCCCAACATGGAAGGCCAGACGCCCATGATGATCGTTGCCGGAATCGGTCATACCAGTTCACCCACAAGGGGGCGCTATCGCACACAGAGTGAAAGTATCGAGGCCATCCGTTTGCTGCTGGAATTCGGCGCTGACATTAATGCGCTCTCCGGCGATCCGGCACTGCCTCCGGGAATCAAGCCCGTGGATTATCAGCGCGACAAGAATCTGCATCCGGCCAACGAAGGCGAAGTAGTAATCCATGGTCAGACAGCACTGCATGGCGCCGCGAAACAGGGCTGGACTGATGTCGCCCGCTTTCTCATTGAAAACGGCGCCCGCCAGCAGGTCGTCGATGAAGCGGGCACCACGCCCTTTGACCTGGCCATGGCACGCTATGCACCTGCCTATAACGACTCTCCGCCCAAGCCCTTTTTCGAGACAGCACAATACCTGCAGGAAGAATGTGCCGCGGTGGATGACTGTGTTATTCCAGATCCTTTGAATATCAACGCTCTACCACCCATTCAATAACGCTGAAGGTTGATCATGAAAAAAATAATGACAGGACTGTTCTTAATCGCTTCATTTATTACCACCTCATTGGTGTTCGCCGGTTATGCCGATGATCGTGCAGAGATCGAAAATATTTCCAACAAGTACATGGTGGCAGTGGATGCCGGTGATATCGAAACTGTCATGGAGACATGGCATGAAGATGGACGCCTGGTGTGGGTATTTGGTGATGAGCATGGCAAGGATGAAATCCGCGCAGCCATGTCAGGATTCGGAGGCGCTCGCTACGTGGAAATCCCGGAAGGAGCCACCAAGCGTGATCGTACCCGTCACCAGATCATTAATCATGTCATCGATGTCGATGGTGACACGGCCACTTCAACGGCTTACTGGTTTGCCATGACCAACAACAATCCTCATGGTGAAGTACGCATTCTTTACATGGGCCATTACGCAGACGAACTGGAAAGAGTAGATGGCAAGTGGCTGTTCAAGGTCCGCAAGGTTTACAACGAATCATTCGACAACAGTGCGCTGTGGTATCCGGAGCTGGGCGAGATCGATCCAAGGACCCGCAAGCGTCCGGAATAGGATCGACAAAAAGAAATCGTATTGGGGAAAGCGTCAAAGCTTTCCCCTTTTTCTTTTATCCTTTTATCCTTTTATCCTTTTATCCTTTTATTCTTTTTATCCCGACCTCCCGGCGTTCAGTCTCCAATCACGTCATGGTAAAACCTGATCAAGCCATTGGTGATAGTTTCGTCATCGGTATCGATACTCATGACATGGGAGACATGGTTGTAGCCCTGCCACTGGGTATACATGGGGCAGTCCGCATATTTATGACAAAGTGAGGCATACATGTCCGCCACACTGGATTCGATATTTGCCGGATCGTACTCCGCGCTCCACAAATAGACCGGCACCTGCTCTCCCTCGTAGGTTTTAACCAATCCAAGCGGTGAACGCGCTTCACGCAGTGCTGCATCCTCTCCATAGTAGGCCGGTGTGCCAGCAGCACAACCACAGGAACTCAGGATAGCGGCAATAATTCCCGGGCCTTCCGGTAACTGTGACTCTTCATGAAATAGATAGGTCGCAACATGCGTAGCCCCCGCAGAGTTTCCAAAGAGGAAGATATTGTCTGGATCGCCTCCGAACTCCTCAATATTTTCCTTCACCCACTCGATGATCATGCGCAGGTCGGATGCACCATCAGGCCATTGCGCTTCCGGTGCCAGACGATAGTTGGCGTTGATGCCTATACCACCTGTACGGGCTATGAATTTCCCTATGTTGCTATAGATCAGGTTATCCGTTGCAGGACTAACCTTGTCGCCACGAACCAGACCGCCACCATGAAAATAAATACCAACCGGGCCATCTTCCCTTAAATTATTTTCACTAACCCACAAATCAAAGGTTTGCAGGGGATGATCGCCATAGGCGATATCACCATGCAGGACCAGCCCTTCGGAATCGACCTGCTGATGCAAAGGCGTATACAACGCCTGTGTTGCAACATTGACCTCTCCGTTCCACTGCTTGCCTATTTCGGCTACACCCTGGAAAGCTTTCTGCAAAAGATCATCCTGGGCAGCCAATGGGTGGGCAAGCAACAGGGTAGCCAGGAAATAAGTGATTCGCTTCATAAATGCCTCCAGGGATAGTCGGGTGAGAATACCCCGAAATTATTCTTCTTTACTACTGACACCCAGTCGTTTGCGCAAAACCGGGATAAACAATGTGATTCCAACCAGGGTGAACAATGGTACAGAAAGATAAAGTACAAAAGATTGCGTGTTTTCCAGACTCATCAATCCCGCGCCAAGGAAACTGTAACTGACCACTCCGGGTATTGCGCCGAGAAAAGTCAGTGTTATCAATCTCAACAAAGACAGATTGGTCATTGCCAGCACTAAATTCTGAAGCAGGTAAGGCACAACAAACGCCAGTCGAACCAGGATCACAGTCAGGGCACCATGCCGTGTCACCTGGACAAGGTAGTCTTTCAGGTCCGGGTGTTCCATTGCATATTTCCCCAGTCCTCGAAACACGTAACGCACAGAAACAGTAGAAGCCAGGCAGCTCACCAGGATGCCGGACAAGGCAACAAGCGATCCTGTCAGCGGTCCGTACAAGGCACCACAGGCAATGTTCAATGGAATAAGAATGGGTATAAAAAAGAATGAACAGAAGAAATAGAGACCCAGCAGGATGGCAATACTCGCGACACCTAACGGACCAAGCATGGCTTCAAGAGAGGTAATCAGGGCTTCATCAGAAAATTCAGGAAAGAAGAGTTTTCTCAGAATGAAAATCAGTACAGTAAAAAAGACTAGAAGCAAAATGGGGTTAAATTTTTTCAACAGATTGGCTTCTGTAGGCTTTGTTTCTGAAAATGAGAGACTTGAAGCTTATCATAAGCTGCTCATGTCATTTGTCAGCCTTCATAACCAACCGCTTATGAAATATGATTGCCGCATACAGAAAATGAAGTGCAGTATTTATTTGCACTCAGGGATTTTTCAGATGAAATTATTTTCACGCCTGTTCGTTATCGTCTTATTGACTCAACTCACTATCCAGCCCCTAACCGGACTTGCACACCACAGCTTTTTTGGCCGCTTTGACAACAGCACCCACATGGTACTGGAAGGCACCATTACTCGCCTGCACTGGCAGAATCCGCACATCCACATTTTTCTGGAGGTGACCAATGATGATGGCACGGTCACCGAGTGGGATCTGGAAAGTGGTTCACCTACCCTGATGCAGCGTGCAGGTATACCCAGGGACTCCCTGGAAGAAGGCATGCAGGTCAGGGTGGCAGCCTGGCCTCCGCTCACTGAAAAAGTGGAGGCTTTCGCCACCAATGTGCTGCTGCCCGATGGGACGGAACTGCTCATGCAAACAGGCCAGGAAGCCTATTTCAAGGACGAAGTCACTGGTGATTTCTCTTATCGCTTCCGCACAGTGGGAGACCGCAGTCATCCGGAACTGGGCATTTTCCGCATGTGGACATTCACCGGTGCCGACGGTTTCCTGTTTCCCGAATCCATCAACCGTGATTACGACATGACCCAGTATCCATTGACCGATGTCGCCCTGGAGATACTGGAGAATTTTGACCTGGCCCGGGACAACCCGACCAACAATTGCCAGCCAAAAGGCATGCCGCTGATTATGGAACAACCACTGCCCATGGAAATTATTCGTGATGGCGACAACGTGGTGCTGCGAATCGAGGAATACGATCTTGTAAGAACCATCCATATTGGTGAAGAAGGCGCTCCCTCCGACACACCACATTCCTTGTTAGGATATTCCTGGGGTTGGTGGGAGTCTTCAACGGGCGAAAAGGGAGTCGAGCCCTGGCAGCCGCAAAGCACGCTGGTTGTTGAAACATCACACATCAGTTTTCCCTGGCTGAATCAGCGCGGCATCCCCCTGAGCCGATCCGCCAGTATCGAGGAACGCTTTACCATGATTGAAGATGGCGCATTTATGGATTACACGATGGTAATCACTGATGCTGTCAACCTCACCACACCAGTACAGCTGTCAAAGAAATGGATTCATGTGCCGGGCGTCGAAATACTGCCCTTTGAATGTGACGAAATTTCCGGCGAGTAATGCTGAGGGAATATTTATTGCGCAAGTTTACTGGCGTAGTCCTCTACCTGCTTCCAGTCCGTGTATTCAAAATCTTTGGAAGTATCAGTGTCCCCGCCGGCATTGCCAACAATATGCTTCATGAAAAAGCGTGTCAGCCAGTTGTACTGCGTATATTTTAGCGCGCCGGCAATCATTTCCATCTGATCAAAAGGCACCTGGAGTCGAGCCGTGATTTTTTTCTCCATATCACTGAGCCATGCATCGCGAGCCTCCTGATCTTTTTCTGCCGCACTGAGAGAAACCAGGAAAAAGGATCGCTCTTTTTGACCGATCAGTCTGGCATGGCTATTGATGAAATCCTGCATGGTTCTTTCAATAGCCCCTTCGTGCACAGATGCACCAAACACAAGCATGTCGTAATCCGGCAGCTGAACACTGGGATCGATATTCGACACGTTAGCCAGCACAGCTTCTGCACCGCATTTTTCAAGATGTCCTGTGATTACCTTTGCTATTTTTTCTGTCTGCCCTTCCTGGGTCGCATATAACACCAGTATTTTCTTCATAACCTGTTTTTACCCTTCGCTCTTTACTAACCTAAAACTGACAGTTTTATAACAAAACGGTTTTGACTTTAGTCAAAACGAAGGAATATATCGTAAGCTTAAATCCACCACACAAGCGATTCCCGTTAGAATGAAAGCCTACAGGGAGAAAAACATGGCTGTTACAGGATCTGCGCCCTCATCTGATTATTCGGATAAGGATTGTATCCTCCAGGCAAACAAGCTGTGCAAAACCTACCAGATGGGGGAATTGCAGGTACATGCCCTTGTGGATGTCGACCTCAGCTTGCTGGATGGTGAAATGACAGTATTACTGGGTGCCTCGGGCAGCGGTAAATCTACCCTGTTGAATATTATTGGCGGACTTGATGTGCCTACATCTGGAAATGTCATGTACTGCAACCAGGAACTGCCGAACAAAGTGGACAAGGCGCTGACGGATTACCGGCGCGATCATGTCGGCTTTGTTTTCCAGTTCTACAACCTGATTCCAAGCCTGACCGCCAGAGAGAATGTTGCGCTGGTGACTGACATTGCTGAGGACCCTATGTCACCGGAAGATGCCCTCGCACTGGTTGGGCTCTCGGACAGAATTAACCACTTCCCGTCACAGCTCTCCGGTGGAGAACAGCAGCGTGTTGCCATAGCAAGGGCAGTCGCAAAGCGCCCGCAGATATTATTGTGTGATGAACCAACAGGAGCGCTTGATGCTGAAACCGGAAAGATCGTGCTCTCTGCCCTTGAAGAGGTCAATCGGACAACAGGAACAACCACAGCAATTATCACCCACAATGCAGCAATCGGCGGGATAGGTGACAAGGTTGTTCACATGAGCAGCGGGCGCATAGTGGATCGTATTCACAACGAAAAACGAATCAGTATCAGCGAGATCGACTGGTAGACATGAAAGCTGTTAACCGCAAATTGCTCAGGGAACTCTGGCAACTACGGATGCAGGTAATCTCTATTACCCTGGTCGTTGCCACCGGCATCATGTCGGTAATGACCATGCGCGGCACTTATGAGAGCCTGACCCAGTCCCAGGCTGATTATTACCAGCAGACCCGCTTTGCTGATCTCTGGGCCCCACTGGTGCGGGCACCCTCACTGGTCGCAGACCGAGTGGCGAATATTCCCGGTGTGGAGTCAGTCGATACACGGATCACCTTCCTGGCAACACTCGATATTGAAGGTGTCGAGATGCCTGCGCAGGCCAGATTTGTTTCCTTACCCGAATTTGATCGTCCTGCCATCAATGACCTTCTTATCAGGAAGGGTCGCTACATCGTCAGCGGCGAACCTGATGAAATCATCATCAATGAAAAATTTGCCAATGCGCGCAGTCTTGAACCCGGTGATGAAATCCGCGCAATCATGAATGGCCGTGCCCGGGATCTTTCTATCGTTGGTATTGCCAATTCACCGGAGCACTCCTACGCCGTACCACCGGGTTCGCTGTTCCCGGAAGATGATCGATACGGTGTGTTCTGGATGAGCGAGGAAATTCTTGGCCCGGCCTATGACATGGATGGCGCTTTTAATGAACTGGTGGCCAGGCTGGAGCCTGACGCCAATGCCGACGCTGTCATGGACTCTATTGATACCGTGCTTGATCCCTACGGCGGCCTTGGCGCTTACCTGAGAAAAGACCAGCTCAGTCACCAGATCATCGACAACGAACTGGCAGAAATACGCATTACCGGCACAATGATTCCAGCCATCTTTCTGGGTGTCGCCGTGTTCCTTTTGTACCTGGTCCTGGGACGATTGATATCCACCCAGCGGGGAGAGATTGCCGTGCTCAAGGCCTTCGGCTACCAGGACTGGGAAGTTGGCCGTCACTACCTGATGTACGCCGTACTGGCAGTCTCCCTGGGCTCGCTACTTGGCGGTATCGGCGGAATCCGCCTGGGCGACGGGCTGGTTAACCTTTACAAACAATACCTGGATATACCCAACCTTGAATACCGCGTGACCTTTTCGCTGCTAGTGCTCGCCATCACGGTGAGCGTGTTGGGCGCCTGCGCCGGTGCCCTGTCGGCGGTGAGCAAGGCTGTTCGACTGCCACCGGCAGAGGCAATGCGCCCTGCTGCGCCGGTACGTTTCAAACCCGGCCCACTGGAAAAGGCAGGCGTCGGAAAACTGCTGACATCCGCAGGACGAATGATCCTGCGCAATGTAGAACGCAAACCGGTCCAGGGTTTTTTTTCCGCGCTGGGCGTGGCGCTATCCATGGCAATTCTCGTCCTTGGCATGTTCATGTTCGACAGCATTGTTTACATGATGGATTTGCAGTTCAGGGAAATTCAGCGGGAAGACATCACGCTGACCTTTCGCGAAGTCATGCCGGAATCGGTGAAGTTCGAACTGGCCAACATGGAAGGTGTCGCCCTTGTAGAAACCTATCGGATGACTGCCGTACGACTGAAAGCCGGCCAGTTTGAAAAGGAGGTCGGTGTGCAGGGTATTGATGCAAACAGCCGGATGCGCCGAATCATCAATGCTAATAGCGATGAAATCCCGGTACCGGATCATGGCATTGTATTAAATGCCCTGCTTGCCAAGCGCCTGCATGTCAACCTTGGTGACCAGATCCAGGCGGAATGGCTGGAAGGTAAACGACTGAAGTCATCACTCAGGGTGACCGGCATTGTCGAGGATTTCATCGGCGTTTCCGCCTACATGAGCAAGCAGGCACTGCGCGCAGCAACCGGGGATTCACCCGTGGTGTCCGGTGCCCTGCTGAAAGTGGATGAACACAAACAGGAAGCCCTGTTCAGTCACCTGAAACAGGTCCCCGGCATTTCCGGTGTGTCGTCCCCGGAAATAATGCTGGATACATTCAATGAAGAACTTGCCAAGACAATCGATGTGACCACGACCTTTCTGCTTGGCTTTGCCGCGATCATTGCCATTGGCGTTATTTACAATGGCGCCCGCATCTCTTTATCGGAACGGGGTCGTGAACTGGCCAGTCTTCGTGTGATGGGTTTTCACCGCAGGGAAGTTGCAGTTCTGCTGCTCGGCGAACAGACACTGATCACACTGCTTGGTATCCCATTGGGTTGCCTGATCGGGTATTACATCTCGAGTCTTGTTGCCGGCGCCATTGAAACCGATGCCTATCGAATCCCGTTTATCGTGTATCCCGAAACCTATATTACAGCCGGCATTATTATCATCATTGCCGCGGCGGCCAGCGGACTTGCAGTTCGCCGCCGTTTAGATCATTTTGACCTGGTTGAAGTCCTGAAAACCAGGGAATAAAAGGAATATTCCATGAGCACACATGATTCAGCAATAAAGAAATGGGCGGTACCAGGCACCGTAATCCTGCTGCTGGTAGTCGCAATTGTTTATGCCACCCGGCCAGTGCCACTTGCCGTGGAGACTGCAGAGATCGAGGAACGCACCCTGACCATTCTCGTGGAAGAGCAGGGTCGGACCCGTGCCCGTGATCCCTATATAGTGGCTGCACCCATCAACGGTCAGCTGCTGCGCAGCCAGCTTGACGAAGGTGACCATGTTGAACTTGGCCAGGTGATCTCACGGATAGCGCTCGCCCCGGAAGATCGGCGCAACGAAGCGACCTTTCGCGCCAACCTGACCGCCGCAGAAGCACGACAGGCTGCTGCCGAGGCCGCCCAGATGGAAGCGGAAAGTGCCGTGGCCAGAGCCCGTCGTGAAGAAGAACGGCGCGGAGAATTACTCAAGCGCAATCTCATCAGCCAGGAAGAACTGGAGTATTACTACCAGGTAACCGATTCCGCCGAAGCAAGACTGCTCAGTGCCCAGGCCAATCTT
>Ga0181561_10000494_pt1 | contig 33268 bp, 28 predicted proteins | sample 011ome_19_FD_133760 | JGI IMG/M metagenome (GOLD analysis project Ga0181561, IMG submission 133760) | Coastal salt marsh microbial communities from the Groves Creek Marsh, Skidaway Island, Georgia - 011510BT metaG (megahit assembly) | ecosystem: Environmental > Aquatic > Marine > Intertidal... | reverse complement strand
CGGGATTAATGCGTCGCTGCCAGGCAGCGATGGATGGCTCTGGCGATTCACCATGTTCAATAAAAATCAGCTTACCCTTGGGCTTTAACAGCCGTCTGACCTCTCGCAATGCCGCATTCGGATCGGGTATCGTACAGAGACTCCAGGTTACCACGGCCGTATCAAAGGTCTGATCCGCCAGCGGAATCGCTTCGGCACTGACTGCCAGAAACTCTACGTCTAGTTGCGCCTGACCTGCCATCTCACGGGCGTAGTGTTGTAACTCCAGCGACGGATCGACACCAGTCACTTGTACCCCCTGAGTGTAAAACGGCAGGTTAAGACCCGAGCCAACTCCGATTTCCAAAACGCGGCCACTGGCTAAAGGCACGAGCTGGCGTCTTAGCCGCGTCATTTCAGGGGCTTTCATCGCCAGATTCAGAAGTCTTGGCAGCAGATACTTATCATAGAAACCCATGGACTACTCCGTTGGTGACAGCCAGAAACCGGCCTGTTAGATGCCATCATACCGCGTTTTTAATCATTCAGTGGTTTTGCGGCGAGGCCCTTTCGCATGCGGATACGCAGTCCTGGCTCGAGTGAAGCAGAGCAACAGATTGATTTCCTCAATAGGCACAGGAACGGAACGCTATTAGTCAGCTTGATCAACGTCTTTTTCGAGCTAAAGGCCGCTTCGATCCGCTTTTTACTGGGCTACACTTCATGTAGATTAAACGCAGCGATAATTAACAGCGCCAGGTTTAACTGTTTTATAACCAAGGCGGGTTCTGGGTGAGTAACTGACCCTGAAGCTCGCTTCAGGAGCAAGTCGACTATGTCCGATCAGTCAATTCCACCCGCGACTTCATCGCCAGACACTCGGGATCCAGCCTGGCAGGCTCAGATTGAAACACTGTCGACGTTGCTTCAGCAGGCTCAGCGCATCGTGGTTTTTACCGGTGCCGGCATCAGCACCGAGTCGGGCATTCCCGACTTTAGAGGTCCGGCTGGTGTCTGGAAAACCATGCAACCTATCGATTTCAGTGACTTTGTCCGCTCAGAGAAAGTCCGCAGAGAGTCTTGGCGGCGCAAGTTTACCGGCCCTGATGTCATGGCGACCGCGTCGCCCAATGCCGGCCATGCGGGTGTTACAACCCTAGCCCAACGGGGCAAATTACACTGTGTCATCACGCAAAATGTCGATGGCTTGCACCAACGAGCAGGCGTCAACGAGGAACTCGTCATTGAGGTTCACGGCAATGCTAACTATGCGACCTGTCTCGACTGCCATCAGCGATACGAACTGGCACCTCTGAAGCACGCTTTTTTAACGAAAGACCAGCTACCCTATTGCCAGGTTTGTGGAGGCATCGTCAAAACTGCGACCATATCATTCGGCCAGTCGATGCCTGAAGTAGCAATGCAACGGGCACACGAGGCGGTTCTGGCGTGCGATCTGTTGCTGGCTATGGGCTCTTCTATGAGCGTCTATCCGGCTGCCAGCCTGCCGCGCCTAGCCAGCCAGTCTGGCGCACGTTTAGTCCTGATTAATAACGAGCCCACTGACCTTGACCATCTCTGTGACCTGGTAATCCATCGACCCATAGGCGAAACCCTGTCGGCTGCCCTGGGTCTTGCCTAAACCGAACCTAGCCGCCGCGCAATACACTCGAGTAGATCCCCAGGATCAAAGGGCTTAAGGATCCAGTCAACACCGGCATCCGCCAGCCAGTCGGCATCCTTTTCAACAAAGTCTCCGGAACAAAGAATCACCGGCAAGTCTGCACTGACTCGACGTAGCGCGCGAATAAGATCAGAACCTGAGAGTTGGGACATACGCTGGTCAGTAATCAACAGGTCAGCGCTGAAAGGTTGTTGCATCAAGCGATTAAGCGCCACTATCGGATCGTTGAAAGCCGTTACCTGATAACCCGCCTGGCTGAGAAAAACAGTCAGAAAATCGGTCACGGCTGGCTGGTCATCAACTACGCTAATGCGCCAGGATTTTTTGACTGTCCTGGTCGACTGGAATTCAGGCTGCAAGTCGAGGTTCGGCACGTAAACCGTCAATTGTGTCGAGTCTGTCCCGGAATCCAGGGTCAAATGTCCCTTTAGCGCGTGTATCCAGCGGCTCAATTGCGCCAATGGGTTGACGCCGCCCACAAGGCGATTTGAAGCACTTCGCTTAAAACCGTAAGTGCGATCATGTCGATCTAGCACAAGCCCTCCTTGGTCGAGCGAGAGGAATAACCAGGTAACCGGCTCAATCGCCTCGCCACAGATACTACAGGTGGTATTCAAGGCTGCTTGTTTGAGCTCTATTTCGATCACACCGGGTTCCGCACTCCCATCAGCTAAAGCGGCGAACTGCGCAATTTTTTGCCGTAGCTCGTGCAATCGGCTCTGCTGTTCTGACGACAACGTCAAACTTTCCCTGGATAAGTGGATGCCAGGTGGTTCCTTGTCATCGGAGGCCAAAGGCGGCTGTTCCTCCGCGCCCTTGAGGCTTTCTTGTGGCGCAGAGAGCAACTCGCGAATACTCAGAGCCGCGTCTTCTATCCTGGCAATATAAATATCCATATCTACCTCCCTTCGCTGCTCAGCTGACAGAGCTTGCTGCAGCAAGTAGATATAGCCCAGGATAACGGCATTGGCGTTGAGCAAATCGTGGCGCTTCGCTGAATTCGCGAACCCATCTATGACTTGAGGGGTAACCGATAGCTCACTCGCCGGGTTCGGCGCCTCCCTGGGGGTCTGATTTGCAGCGGCGACGACTTGCAGGCCATAAGCCCTGATAATTTCACCTGAATCCGCCTTCACACTGCTGACAGCAATGGACATCACCTGTCGCTCAACGCCATTCGGGCCAGCAATGCGATGATTAACCTGAAAGGCATCCGTCTTACCACTCAGGTAATCGGTGAGAGCAGCAATGACTCGGCCCTGATCCTGTGGCGCAATAATTTCGCGCCACAGGCCTAACGGGTACTCTGCCGCCGATGAATTAAACCCAAGATAGGTACGCCAGCGCTCAGATAATTCCAGGCTTTGCTGGACCAGGTCCAGGGTCCAATATCCCCAGGGCGCCTGCATCAATGTATCCACCATTGGCACCAGGGGTGGTTCGGCTATAACCAGCCTGCAGAGCACCAAAATGGCTTGAGCCGCATCGGACTGCCCTCTTGAGTCTCGATATTTCAGGAATTGCCACTCGCATTCCCTCACCTCCGCGGACTTGAGCAGAGCCGAGAATGTCAGCGAAACTTGGCTGTTAGCCGCTAAACGCCGCTCAATCAATGCAACTACGCGGCTACGATCCTTGATAGGAAACAGCGCACCGAGCTGCATCGGGGCTTCGCCCTTCGTCGGCAGACAAAAATGCCGAGTCGCGATAGGGCTTGCACCGATGATGTCGAATCTCTCGTTGAGCAAAAATGCCGGATACAGCGATTGCTGCATCAACAGCTCACATACCCTTTGAAGAGGGCTTTTCTGCCCCGTACTTAGTTGTTGAAAATTGATTGATTGATCGCCCGACTGCTCAAATCTGTCGTGCTGCAAGCTGTCTTGCGAGAGACCCGCTTGCGAAAAGCTATCCCGCCACTGGCGGCGCTCACTCGCCAGGCACAAATCAAACCGATCGTGACTCAGGCGTTGAAACAGTTTGAGCTCGCGATTGAGCCGATCTCCATGCCGACTGACAAGGTTCAGGGTTGGCGGATTGACGCTATCGAAGTCCTCTGGCTTTCGCAGTAGGTCTTCCAGTCTTTCGAACTCGGTCTTCGAATAGTGCGTATATTCATTAAATAAAGTCAGGCACTCGGTACTGCTGCTATAACCCAGCAATTGGGCGAATGCTTGGTTGCACTGGGTAAGACGCTGGGTTCGACTCAATTGAAACAGCGGCAGCGGATTTGCCTCGTAGAGCTGGCGCCAGGTTAGCTGACGCCGCCAGACAAGTATCAGGACCACTATGAGGATCAGGAGCAATACCGAGCTCACAGCCAACAAATGATTGTCCATACCGGCATTTAAACGGTGTCCGGACCAAAAAGCCACGCCTACGCCATTGGATCCGATCAAGGGTCATGGGTAGAACGGAGTATTACCCTATTAAAAGGCAGTTTGTTATGATCGATTTTTGCCTGTGAGAAGACACATCCGTGATCGTTAGAAACCTAACCTTTCAAGTATTTATTGCGGCCCTGATAGGTATCGCCGGCGCCGCCATTTTTGCTGATGCTAGCTGGCAACAGATGGTCAACCCGCCGTATGCGTATGAGTTAATACTGTTGGCAAAACAGGTCTTTCTCGCTGCATTACGCATGCTCATCGCGCCTATGATCTTCTTTTCGCTCATAGGCGGTATCATAGGCATAGGTAACATCATTCGTTTAAAGGCTTTAGGTGGTATTACGGTAAGTTATTACCTGCTGACCACCTTTATCGCCGTCAGCCTGGGGCTGCTGGCGGTATTCTTCATACACCCCTGGACCAGTTATCCGCCCGCGGTGGAAATGAGCGGCACCGTCAGCGCCATCAGGACCATTGATCCCGGCAGTGAGTCAGTCGTGCTAGTGCTACAGCAAATTCTTACTCAAGCCTTCGTCAATCCATTTTCCGCGCTAGTAACCATGAATATTCTTGGCATCGTAGCCAACGCCCTGTTGATTGGCGTCGCCATGGTGCTGGTGGTTCCTCAGGACAGCAAGCTCTACGAAATCGTTGAGCACATCAACCGCATCATCTTTAAAATTTTAAGCTGGGTCATTCGCCTGTTGCCCTTTGGCATCTTTGCCATCATGTTTGACTTTACCCTTAAGCTAAACACAGGCGATGGACATACCGCCAACTTCCTCAGTCAGCTGTTTAGCTTCGCGGGACTTGTCGTCATTCTGACGCTGGTGCACGGCCTCATCGTTCTACCCGCTATAGGGCTTATCTTCGCTCGACGTTCGCCGATCAAAACCCTGCGTCAAATCAGCCGACCTCTGCTCGTCGCCTTTAGCACCTCGTCGAGCTCAGCGACTCTGCCTGTCTCCATGCAGGCCTGCGACGAGCAACTGAATATACATCCATCAGTGAGCAGTTTTGTCCTGCCTCTGGGCGCCACCATGAACATGGATGGTACGGCTTTGTTCGAGGCAGTAGCGGCCATATTTCTGGCCTATCTGTACGGGATAGAGCTCAGTAATATCGCGATCGTCACAGTGTTTCTGATGTCGATGATTTCGTCCATAGGCGCACCAGGCATGCCCACAGCCTCCATGTCAGGCATGCAAATGGTGTTGATTGCCGTCGGCATTCCACTGGAAGCGATCGCCATATTGCTGGTCATAGAGCGTCCCCTCGACACGCTGCGCACTGCAGTCAACGTTGAAGGGGATCTTATCGGCGCGATGGTTGTCGACCATTACACTCGGCAGGCTTGAACCAGATTATTTCCGCGCTGGCACAAACGGATGTGTGCTGGAGAGACCACCATCCACGGCGATGGCTTGACCATTGACATAGCTGGCCTCATCGCTGGCCAGAAATAGCGCCATATTGGCGATCTCATCAGGTACGCCATAGCGGCGAGTTGGATTCAGCTGACCGATTCGGTCCTCAGTGCCTCTTTGCCTTGCTCGCTCAAAGGTCGGCCGGGTCATGCCGGTCTCGATCAAGCCGGGACAGATGGCATTGACCCGAACGCCGGTGCCAGCCAGTGCATTGCTGGCTGTTTGCACCAGACTCACGACTCCGGCCTTGCTGGCTGAATAGGGAATTCCTCCGGCGTTAGCGCGCAAACCAGCAACAGACGCTGTACAGATGATACTGCCCTGTCCTTGCTTCGCCATGTAGGAGCCGCCTAATTTGACGGCTAAAAAAGGTCCAATCAAATTAACCTGCAAGATATGCTGCCACAGAGCTTCTGTCTGCTCCAATAACGGCACAGCGCCACCGCTGACCCCGGCGTTGGCATAGATCACATCCAGACCGCCAAAAAGACGTAAACAGGCGTCAATATAAGACTGAACCCCGACTTCAGTGGACACATCCACGACCAGGCTCTGGATCTCACCGACCGCCTCTTGCAATGTTTCTGCCAGCCCTTCACTGCTGACGTCGACCGCCAGTACCTTGGCGCCCTCCAGCGCAAAGCGTCTGGCACTGGCGCGACCAATTCCGCTACCGGCACCCGTGACGATACAGCATTTACCCGCTAGTCGATTCATGTTTACCCCTCACATCAGAATGTCGAGTCGCTTAAACTTGCGACAAAATCAGCCTCGCAAAATGCAGCAGAAACGCCTTGTGCTCAGCCGCGATCTGCAATCGTACCAGACTGTCTTCACCGGCTTTGCTCATCATATACTCATAGCAACTGGTCAACGTCGAGCCTTCACCCAGCACCTTTGCCAGCTCTTCATTCAAGTAATCGTGCAATATACTCAAGTCTTCTACCGCAATACCACTGCGCTCTGGCTCCAGCACAGCATTACCCCAGACTGTCATGAGGTAGACTCGAAACATATCCTTATCAACAAAATTTTCGACGATCTGGCAGCGATCGACGATATCGGCAATGGCCGAGCTGAAGTGCAGACGTATTTCACTCATATCCATGGCTTGGGCGCTTTCGTTCAACGGTTAGACAAGTCGAAAGTATACCTGAAGTGTTGGCGACTGGTCGTCCCTATCAAGGATGTATACACTGTCTATCACCTATTATTGCTTGCATTTGAATTGACCCGTGACTGAAACGTCTGCTCGGCCTCGAAAGATTATTCATATCGATATGGATTGCTTTTATGCCGCCATTGAAATGCGCGACAACCCAACACTGGCTGGTATCCCCTTGGCAGTTGGCGGTACTGCCGATCGACGCGGCGTCATTACGACCTGCAATTATGAAGCCCGCGCCTATGGTATTCATTCCGCGATGGCCACGGCCTATGCCATGCGGCTTTGCCCCCATCTTACCTTGGTCCCTGTCAGGATGGCTTACTACAAGTCGGTGTCCAAGCAGATTCGCGCTATCTTCGATCGCTACACGGATCGAGTCGAGCCACTCAGCCTGGATGAAGCTTATCTGGACGTCAGCGACAGCTCGCTATTTGGCGGCAGTGCGACTCGTATCGCTGCGGATATTCGTCGCGCGATTGAGGCTGAATTAGGCTTAACCGCCTCGGCTGGCGTTGCGCCTAATAAATTTCTAGCGAAGATCTGCAGCGACGAAAATAAGCCGAATGGTCAGCGTGTCGTAACCCCGGCTGAGATCGACGATTTCGTTCGGCGCCTGCCGCTGGGAAAGATTCCTGGCGTTGGTAGGGTCACCGTCGAGCGACTGGCGCGACTTGGCTTGCAAACCTGTGATGATGTTCGTGTTTTTGGTGAGACTGAGCTGACGCGGCACTTTGGCCGTGGCGGCGCGACCATCTACCGACGATCCTGGGGTATCGATGAAAGGCCCTTGGTCACCAACTGGGTGCGCAAGTCCCAAAGTGTTGAAAGAACCTTCGCGGTTGACGTAGAGTCCATCGCAGACGCTCAGAGCATCTTGCTGCAACTGATTGACGAGCTGCAGTTACGTCTGGCGCAGCAGGCAGATCGAAGGATCCGTAATCAGCAAGTCAAGCTCAAATTCGCCGACTTTCGCAGTACAACCATCGAGCGATCCAGCCAGCGCCTAAGTCCTCAATTGTTTGCCGATCTGCTACCCCTCGCCTGGGCACGGGGCGATGGCCAACAGATTCGATTACTTGGAATCGGGGTCAGTTTTGTCGATATCAGTGACGATCCTGCAAATCACCAACTCAAATTGTTTGCAAATGAGTGAAATTCACCCTCCATCCTGCGCAGATTCCTGGCACATTGGGGTATGATAGCCCGCTTCAAAATCAGCCCCAATAAATCATGCGAAAAACCAAGATCATTTGCACCATAGGACCGGCAACGGCATCCTACCCCATGCTTGAGAAAATGGCCGCAGCTGGCATGGACATAGTGCGCCTGAACATGTCACACGGAGATCACAAGTCAGCCGCGCAGGTGATCAAGTCGATTAAAACTCTGAATCGCAAGATCGATTTCCCTATCGCCATATTAATGGACACTCAAGGACCCGAGATCAGAACCGGGGATCTGGTGAAAGAACTTGAGCTGAAAAATGGTGCCGTCATCTCCATTACGATTCGCGACTCAGTCAACGTCGAAGAGTCCTCCTTTCATATTCACTATGATGACCTGATCGAGACCGTTAAGGTCGGGGATCGTATTACCGTCGACAACGGCATTATCAATCTAGAGGTCTTGGAAAAACACAGCGACGGGATAATGCGGTGTCGTGTGATTGACGGTGGTATCTTGAAAAGTAAACGCCATGTCAACTTGCCTGGAATACGGGTCAATTTGCCCGCCATCACGAAGAAAGACCGCGCAGACATACTGTTTGCCATAGAGCACGAACTGGATTTTATCGCCCTGTCTTTTGTGCGTGAGGCCGCCGATGTGCGCGAATTACGGGCACTGATGGGCGACAAGGCTGGCAAGATCAAAATCATAGCCAAGATTGAGGATCAGTCAGGCGTTAATAATCTGGAAGAGATCATCGCCGAGGCTGACGGCATCATGGTGGCGCGAGGCGATCTTGGCGTAGAAATCAATGTTGCTGAACTACCCAACGTTCAACGCCGTATTGCCCGATTATGCGCAGAACAGGGCAAGCGCGTCATAGTCGCCACCCATCTACTGGAATCCATGATTGAAAATCCGATTCCAACCCGCGCTGAAGTGACGGATGTGGCCAACGCCATCTACGAGGAAGTTGACGCTGTGATGCTGTCTGGCGAAACCACCGTGGGTAAGTATCCGGTGCGATGCGTCGAGCAACTGGTTGCTATCGCCAATGCCACCGAGAAGTCTCAGGGTTTAAACTTCACTCAAAATCTCATCTGTCGTGATGATAAGCAACATCTGGCTCTGACGGCCGTTAACCTGGCTGAGTCGCTGGGGGCTAAGGGCATCGTCGTGGTTACTCGCCGAGGTTTTATGGCAGACTACCTCACCAACTGTCATCCGCAAAATACCCGCATCTACGCCTTCACCAACGACAGCCAAACCCGTCGCCGCCTGATGCTTAATCGTAACCTGTCACCTTTTAGAACCGCCTTTTCCAGTGATCCGGAGAAAACGCTGCAGACGACCTTTTCAGTCTTGAGAAAACGGGCCGGATTGACCAGTGGCGACAAGGTAGTGGTCATCTCTGATGTGCTGGCGGGCTCGGGTATTGATGCGATTCAGATCCGTACCCTGCCCTGAGGCATCATACGCGGGCGTTGGCCGTTTGCCTCTTCAACCGACACCCAGAACCAGCCTGTCTATCTGTCGTCAACGTTGCAGCGCAGGGGCATCCTTCAACTGCATATCGTTCTGTATCGTTCTGGACGCAAGGTAATAGTGCAAGGCTGACCAGATATTGCCAGCCACCGCCAGAATCAAGAGTGCATAGCGAATTGCCTCGACGCCATAATCTGCCGTCAGATAATCACTGAGGGCACCAGCGAAAACTGGCCCCAAACCCAAGCCAATAAGGTTCAGAACAAACAACAGGATGGCGGAAGCCGTGGCACGCATCTTAGGTGGCACCAACGTTTGTGTCATACCAAAGGTGGGTCCCAGATACATGGGCCCAAGAATCGCACCGGGTATCGCAAACAGCAAAGCAAGCCATGGTACATCTGTGGTGTAAAACAGAAAAGCAAAAGGTACCGACAGAAATGTCGCGACACCGGGGAACAGCATATACCAGCGCTTATCTTTTTGGCCAAATCGATCTCCTAAATAGCCACCTAGATAGGTGCCCAGTATGCCGGTCAAGCCAATTAAAAATAGGTAACTGGAGGTTTCAGCGAGACCATAACCATGAATTCGCATGAAATACGCCGGCATAAACAAGCCGACACCATAACCGACAAAGGCGTGCAACGCGCCGGCAAACGACAAGTGTCGAAAGGATCGCAGGCTCGCCATAAAGCGCATAGTCTCGACCAACGTGAAAGCTGGTTCTACTGGCTTATTAATCACCGGTTTTACAGAACCACGCAGCGGTTCGCGAATCGTAAAGTAGACGACAAATGACAACAGAATACCGGGCAAGCCTACCAGTAAAAAGGCCATTCTCCAGCCGTAGTATTCTCCTATCCAGCCACCGGCTAACGTGCCGATAGCACCGCCAATGGGTATGCCCATTGCATAGGTTGCCAAGGCTGTAGCGCGCTTTGATTCCGGAAAGTAATCGGAAATCATCGAATGGATCGGTGGCGAGCAACCAGCCTCGCCAATACCAACCCCAACCCTGGCGAGCAATAAACCACCGAAGGATTTCGCCGTGCTGGTCATCATCGTCATAGCACTCCAGATAAAAATCGCGAGTGCAACGATGTTTTTTCTTGTCCCTACGTCTGCCCATCTGGCGATGGGTATTCCGGCAAAGGTATAAAACAGAGCAAAGGCGATACCGCCTAACAAACCCAGCTGAGTATCACTCAACTCGATCTCTGCCTTGATGGGCTCAATGAGAATTGAAAATATCTGGCGGTCGATAAAGTTGACGATATAAACCAACAAAAATAGACCTAATGCGTAACGCAAATAGCCCTTGCTGTATCCTTCTGCAGACTCTCCGCTTGCCTCTTCTTGCTTATTCATACCAGCCACTCGTGTAAAACCATGAATTTATATATGGCCGCCCACCCGATAACAGATTCTTCACACCATTGACTGATCATGTTATCGACTGCTCGCGGTCCAGGTTAGGGCATCACCACCTCAAACAACCAGGCCTCACCGGCCTCCAGCATGGCATACACGTTCGCATCACTGGTGTCTGTAGAACCGAGTCCGTACTTAGCCGCGAACTTGCGCATCACCGCCGGCACCTGGGGCTGGTCAGTCAGTCTATCGAGGCGCTGGGGATAAATTGCGCCATCAACTCGTATTAAAATGGCATTGTCTTGCGCCACATAGGCAGGCCATTGCTTCCATAGCTTGCCAAGCGTCGTATTCATATAGCCACTAACAAAATAGAGCCTACCGTCCAGGACCACCAGCCAAATGGTTCTGGAGGTTGCCGGTGAACTTGTTTGAAACTCGATGGTTTCTCGACCCTCCAGAAACGACCAATCATCGATGCTCAGCTGTGCTTGACCGGTGCGGAACTCGCCGCCCGAGAGCATGCCAACGGGACCGTCTGAAAAACGCATCAGCACCAATAGGGTGACACTCAGTAGCGCCAACACCAACGAGATAGTGCCTATTAGTCGTACCACGCGCCTACTCCCCCTTTATTTCTGGTGTCGGATCAAGGGCTGACATTATCATATTTTCTTGTCAGCGTGCTGTCTTTCGTGGCAGCCACTGCTGTCACAAGACCTCACTAAGGACACGATCATATGCCTGTTAGCCAGTGATATTAAATAGGTGCATTTTCAAGATCATGACGGATCGTCTTTCCGGCCATCACATAGTGAAATGTCGACCAGCCATACACGAGTACGACAATCATCAAGGCGTAGCGCAAGCCCTGATCGCCGTATTGCACACTCAAGACGTCACTTAAAATACCGGTCAGCAGAGGACCCAAACCAAGACCTATGAGATTGAGAACAAAAAACAGAATAGCTGATGCCAAGGCTCGCATGCGCAACGAAACAATCCCGTGAGTCATGGCGATGGTGGGCCCCAGATACATGGCACCCAGCAACACGGGAATTGTATACACCCAGAGTGCCATGCTGTAATCATTGAGCATATAGACGGTCAGCGAAAACGGCACCGCCCCAAGGGTCGCTGCAGCAGGAATCCAGACATACCAGCGCTTATCCTTGACGCCAAATTTGTCGCCAAGATAGCCGCCGAGAAAGGTGCCGGTGGCCCCTGCTGTACCTGATATTAATCCCAACCAGGTCGCCAACTCACCCGTCGAAGTCAAGTCATACTGACGAATAAAGAACGACGCAATCCACTGACCCACGCCATAGCCAACAAAGGCATGCAAACCCGCGGCGATGGATAAGTGGCGAAAGGATTTACGGGACCATAACAGCGCAAACACCGCTTTAATAGGGGGTGTTGTGCTCTCCTTGGTGATGTTTTCAGACTGTCCGCGCCGAGGTTCTCGTAAAGTGAACCGCACCACCAGCGCCCAGAGAATGCCGGGAATACCAATCACAAGAAACACTGTGCGCCAGCCAAAAAAATCATTGACCCAGCCACCGATTATAAAACCGAAGAGGACGCCAAAGTTGATGCCCATTGAATAGATAGAAAGGGCCGTTGCCCGTTGCTGCGGTGGAAAAATATCCGAGATCATCGAGTGTGCAGGCGGACTTCCTCCTGCCTCACCAACCGCGACTCCGATTCGAGCGAGCAAAAGATGAGTAAAATTCTGTGCTGCGCCAGACACGGCTGTCATCAGGCTCCAGGTCGCTATGGCAATCGCAACAATATTGCGCCGTGTACCTTTGTCTGCCAGACGTGCAATTGGTATGCCCAGTACCACATAGAATATTGCAAATGAGATGCCTGACAGCATGCCAAGCTGCCAATCCATGAGGCCTAGATCTTCCTTGATACTCTCCTGCAGGATCACGAGTATTTGGCGGTCAATGAAACTGAAGATATAGACAATCGTCAGAACCCCCAGCGTGTACCACTTATAACCGGGGGTAAATTGCTCAACGGCCTGCTGGCCTTGAGTCGAATCTACCGCCTCCCCGCTAACACTGGTCGTTGATTCACTCACTCAGTCTTCCCCTGGTTTGGCGCTTGACTGAGCCGCACTGTTAGTCTGGGTTGGCAACCTGAAGGAGCTTGACTCAAAAGCTTGACTCAAAAGCTTGACTCGAAAGTCTGACTCGAAAGTCTGACTCGAAAGTCTGTATCGAAAGCCTATATCGAAAGCCTATAGCGAAAGCCTGGCTCGGCTCTTACCAAGAACCTTCGACCCCCCTTCATTCACTGACATTAGGTAGGCCAACCCTAAATGTCAAATGCGGTCCATCTTCTGCCAGAGTAATCCAGCGACGATGATCGCCAGACCCAGGTAAGTTGTGCTGTAGATAGGCTCGCCCAGTATGTAATGGATCAACACCAATGACAGGAACGGCGAGAGAAAAACCAGATTACTGACTCGGCTGGTATTCTCTGCCAGCTTGAGCGCCTGTGACCAACATAAGAAAGCCAGGCCCATTTCAAAGATTCCCACATAAACCGCCGCGGCAAGGCCAATATCGAGGCGGACTATCGGCGTCGAAAACAGCAGGCATGCCAGAAGCGCCAAAGGCACAGCGCAGAGAAAATTCAGGCATAACGCTAACAAGGGCTCTCGAGTATCACGCAGATTCAATATCCAATAGCTGGCCCAGATAATCGTTGAGGCCAGGGCCAATAGGACGCCCAATGGCTCCTGAATACTGCCCAACTGCCAATCTCCCTGAGTCGCAATCAGCACCACGCCCCCGTAGCAAACAGCGGCAGCGATTAAATCACGGGCAGTCATTTGCTGGTTCAAGATCACCACAGACATAAGTGTCAGCACGATCACCCAGGTCTGGTTGATGGGCTGGGCTATCTGCGCAGGCAATCGATCATAGGCAGCGAATAAAATCAGGTAATACAACAGCGGGTTAAGCCCGGCTGCAATAAGCGTGATACGCCAGTGGCTACGAAAGGTGGGCAGCAGCTCGTTCAGCCTACCCTGCAGGTAAAGAGCCGCCAACAATACAAGAGCAGAAGCCAGTGTTGCGTAGAATATAAGCTGGAGTACTGCGAGGGAACTTAAAGCCATCTTAAAAGCGGTAGCAACGGTTGCCCAACACAGTACCGTCGCGACGCCGTAGGCGTAAGCCTGACGTTGATTGACCATAGCGAGGTCCTTGAAGTCGCCTTAATACCACTAGCCGAAGCTAAAAAGTCCGGATAACTCGAAACCCAAGCAGGATGCCAGCCCGGCACCGATCATTCCAGCCTCCTAGCCAAGCGTAACAGGACCACGCGCCAAATAGCTAATTAACGGCAATATGTCTGGCAATAGACTGCGCGTTTGTTTTTTACAGGGTCAACGAATGAACAAGGGCCAGGGTCCGCGCCTGCTAATAGCAAGAGCTTGGCGCCTGCTTGCATCAATATACGAACGAGTTCAGATGCGACGCTGCTTGCGAACTCGTCAGTAGCTAAAGCGTGACTTGACTGCAATGCCCGTGAGGTTGATGACCTCCCGAAGAGTTGGCTCAGGACTCCCCTTCTCCCACTCTTGCCAAATAATATCTTTTTCCCTTTCATCCATTAAATTGTTGTTAGTCATAATTCGCAACCCCTTGTGTTATTCGAGGGTGTTATTCGAGGGTGTTATTCGAGGGTGTTATTCGAGGGTGTTACGACGATCGGTTTGTTCCAAGCAAGTTAAAAACGGGGGGATTACCGTGGCGCGAAACTTCGAGCAAATTAATCTGATTGTCTACAGACCTTTCATTCTTCAGACCAACCTGAACGAACGCCATCTCAGAAGATGGCCGATAAGCAAATTGTTCGCGAATTAACCAACACAACTCTACCAGTACCTCGAATTTATGCTAGTGTTGCCGCCGGATATTCTGAGGTACGCAACGATGAACACCAGATACAAGGTCGGCCGGGGGTGGTTTATACCCCTGTTCTTCTTATCGACATTTCCTTTGACAAGCTTCGCCGAGCACTTTGACAAAAACCCTTTCCCTTCTACCTACCAGCCGGCAGCAGCGCCGGACACTGCGATTACTGGCGCCCATATCCTCACCGGTGATGGCGGCGAGATAGAGTCCGGCTACGTGATCATTCGCCAAGGCCAGATTACCGCCATCGGCGCGGGTCAGGTGCCAACGTCTGAAGCACCTGTGGCTCAGACTATCGATGGCAGTGGTCAGTGGCTGACACCAGGCATCATTGACGTACACAGTCACCTGGGCAACTATCCTGCGCCGGGTTATGCTGCGCATTCCGATGGTAACGAAGCCACCTCGCCGGTCACGGCAGAAGTCTGGACTGAACACTCAGTGTGGCCTCAGGACCCACAATTTCCGCTGGCCTTGGCCGGGGGCGTGACCACTTTGCAAATCCTACCGGGTTCCGCGAATCTGATTGGCGGCCGCAGCGTTGTTCTTAAGAACGTGTCATCCCGGACTGTCCAGGGCATGAAGTTCCCAGATGCAGCCTACGGGTTGAAGATGGCTTGTGGCGAGAATCCAAAGCGCGTCTACGGCAGCAAGGGCGCAGGTCCTTCCACCCGCATGGGTAATGTAGCCGGATACCGCAAAGCCTGGATCAAAGCAGCCAGCTACAAAGCCAAGTGGGAGAAATACGACAGCGATATGGTCGAGTTTCTGGCCACCCAGGGCGAGACTGACAAAGACGACAAAAATGCGATCAAGGAACCGACCAGGCCCGATCGGGATTTGGAACTGGACACACTCGCCGGCGTCCTGGCTGGTGAAATCCGAGTTCATAACCATTGCTACCGGGCTGATGAGATGGCTCAGATGATCGATATCAGCAAGGAGTTCGGTTACCAAATCACCTCCTTCCAGCACGCTGTCGAAGCCTACAAAATCGCCGACCTGCTGGCAGATAATGGTATCTGCAGCGCCATGTGGGCTGACTGGACCCGCTTCAAACTGGAGTCATTTGATGGCATTGATGAAAACATCGCCATGGTCGACAACGCCGGGGCCTGCGCTATCGTTCACTCAGATTCACCATGGGGCATCCAGCGCCTGAATCAGGAAGCAGCCAAGGCAATGGCAGCTGGCAATCGCATGGGGATGGAGCTATCGCCCGCTCATGCCATGCGATGGCTAAGTCTGAATCCCGCTAAATCTCTGGGCATTGACGATCGCACTGGTTCCATCAGCCCAAACAAGATGGCGGATCTGGTGCTCTGGACTGCAGATCCATTCAGCGTCTTCAGCCGGGCGGCCAAGGTCATGATAGACGGGGTACTGGTCTATGATCTGAGCACCGGACTCAAGCCAGTCACAGACTTTGAGCTAGGACTCAGGGTGAGGGAACTATGATGAACCGATTACAAGCAACAGCACCCACTAAACACCTGCGAGTCATTGCCTTGCTGACCACCATTTTGGTTGCACCACTGGCTGGAGCCGATCTCCTGATAACGAACGCAAGACTGGTCACCGGCACCGATCAGGGCACCTTGATAAATGCCAGCGTTAGGATTGCGGACGGGTTGATTACCGCGGTGGACACCACGGCTGTGAACTTGGCCGCCACAGAGATTGTTGACGCTGCCGGCGCCTATGTCACCACGGGTTTTTTTGATTCAGCCACCACCGTCGGCACGTCAGAGATTGGCGGCGGCATTAAGAACCGAGACTATACAGTATATGACGCTGACATTGGTCCGGGTTTCCAGGTCAGTCTGGCCATCAATCCTTATTCAAGTCTGCTTCCCATGATGCGGGTTCAGGGTGTCACTCGAGCATTGGTTCGCCCAGCCGCTGGCAACACCAATTTTGCTGGGCAAAGCGCTCTGATCAATCTGGGTGACGCGCAGCCCATGGTCACCGTCGAAACCAATGCGATGTTTGTTGACTTGCGAGAGGAAGCCACCCGATACAGCGGTGGTTCGCGCGCCAAGGCCATCCTTGATCTGCTGGACTCCCTCGATGAGGCTGAGATCTATGCGAACAACACCAAGGCCTACCAGGCAGGTAAGCTACGGAAACTGAGACAATCGGAGCGTGATTTGCGCGCCCTGGTACCCGTGCTGCGTAGTCAGAAACCCCTGGCCCTGATCATCGACCGGGCTGCGGATATCGAGACAGTGATCGGTCAGCTGCAACCCTACAAACTTAAGCTGGTACTGGTCGGCGGCCGTGAAGCCTGGAAAGTCGCTGAGTTCCTGGCGACCAGAAAGATTCCAGTGGTTATCAATCCGATGGACAACCTGCCATCGAATTTTGATCAGCTGGGTGCCCGCCTCGACAACGCTGCCCTGTTGACCAAGGCCGGCGTGACTGTCGCACTGATGACAGAAGATGTGTATACCGAAACCCGATCTCTGGTTCAGGGTGCCGGCGTTGCCGTGGCCTATGGGCTCGACTGGGATGAAGCCATCAAGGCCATCACGGTCAATCCTGCTGTCATCTGGGGCTTGCCCGGCTACGGCAGCGTCGCCGTTGGCCAACGTGCCGACCTGGTGATCTGGAATGGTGATCCGCTGGAGGTGACCAGCCGGCCCGTTAAGATGATGGTTGATGGCAGCTGGGTATCAATGACCACACGCCAGACTCTGCTTCGTAATCGTTATGCGGATCTGAAGGATACAGGGGTGCCGTTCGGATATAAGTAGTCGTTATTGGTGATGTAAAGGTATGGTTTTTCATAAGTAGCCGGTACCTGTGCATCATCAGCGACAGGCAAGACAGAGTGGCTAAAGGTTTCTCAACGGTGCTTGCCTTACACTAAGCACAGAGATCACAGCATAAAGCGAATCAGTGGCACTGTCAGGACCAGCAAGATATCGCTGGTCGACAGGGCAATGGCCGCATAGGTGAATTCTAGGCTCCGTCCAATAGCCCTGTTAGCCGATTGCTACCATTAGCTAGCCTAATCGGTTTTACCATTAGACGATCCTCTTAATGAATATCTGCCCTGCGCCCGCATGTAGTGAGGGCTTCCCGATCGGTTCCCGCCAGCGTAAATGGTTTTAGAAAACGGTGATTTGATGCGGCCAGATGAGGAAACGTTTAGATCGCAAAAGTTGATCGAGATTCATGACAGGCCCCCTTTCTGCGGGGTTACACATAAGTGTTACACATAAGGGTTACACATAAATTGCGGACAGGAGTGCCCTTTCAGAATTCAGGGGAGATTAAGTAATGGTGCCCGGGGCCGGGGTCGAACCGGCACCGCCGTGAGGCGACAAGATTTTAAGTCTTGCGTGTCTACCAATTTCACCACCCGGGCATCTTGGGAAGCGATTGAAGGCGCGTAGTGTAACGGTCTGCGGCCCGCGGCTCAATCTCTATCCAGTAAAAGTCTCGAGCATTTTTTGCTAAATTGGCCGACTATCGCGTAACTATCCCGTGAATTTAACAAAAGAATCCAGTACACTGGCGCCCGATCCAAAGGCTGGGTGGCAGAGTGGTTATGCAGCGGACTGCAACTCCGTATACGCCGGTTCGATTCCGACCCCAGCCTCCATTAAGCTAATCGCGCGAACCGGCCACGCCGGGCTAGGCGCCCCCGATCGATTCCGACCCCAGCCTCCATTAAGCTAATCGCGCGAACCGGCCACGCCGGGCTAGGCGCCCCCGGCTAGGCGCCCCCGATCGATTCCGACTAAATTCGTGGCTTTGCGCTACAGCGCAAAACATGAATGCCGACAGGTATTTTGCGCAGCGAAATACCGTAAGGCGGACGCCCCCGGCTAGGCGCCCCCGGCTAGGCGCCCCCGACTAGGCGCCCCCGGCTAGGCGCCCCCTAAACTTTTCTACTGATGTTCGGCGGGATTTCGCTCGGTACGCAAGCACATGAAAAAGCAGGCAGTCGCCAGCGCTGATAAGAGATGCCAAATGCCGTGGGCCTGGATCAGAGAGTCTGGGCTACACCAGGGATGTGTGGGCTTGCCGGTTTGCCAGATAGCAAACGCCGTCAGATAACACACCACACCGAGGGCAAACCAGGGAAAATATTGGCGTCTGCCAAGGGGTGGCTTAGATGCTAACAGTCCGGGTACCCAAAACAACACAACCCACCAGTAACGCAGGGGCTCAGCCCACATGTCAAAGGGTGTAATGCCGAAGATGCCGGCCACCACAAATCCCACAAAACCAGAAGCCCAGCGCAGCGTTGGCGAGTAAAAGCGATACAACACCTCGGTAATGATCCAGAAGGCGATAGACAAACCAAAGAAATCGAGATTGATACCAAGCCCCCAGCCATTCAGGCCACGTAACACGGCATAAATGCTGACCAACCCGCCATAGGTCAAAAGCAGCCGCGCGGGACGCCAACGCCCCATTGCAGCCACGTTAATCATCCAGGGAATCAAGATATACATGACCATGCTGAGGTTGTCTGCCCAGCCACCCCAAGCGGTGTGAGTGCCATGCATCAACAGGGAACCGGGGCCCAGCCAGATTGCAGCGCCAGCGTAAAGCAGGGCCACCGGATTGTGGCCATACATCAGGCCTGTTCGGCCGGCGCGCACGTCACCACCCAACACCCAGAGCATCCAAAGCCCTGCTACCATAAAGCCAATATTACTCAGCGCATTTACCGGCTCCAAGAAGAGTCCAGCATGCACCCGCTCGCACCATCTCGAGACCTCGCCTATACCCTGCTCTACCGCAGCGGCTGGTCCCCAGCCTTGAGAGCCAACCAGGATATAAACGCCAAAGAACAGCACACTGGCCAGCAGGCCTATATGCAGTGGTCGATAAGCATTGGCCTGCATCGTCATGAGCAACATTTCCAGGATGACCGTTTTAGGGGTAATGCGCGCCGCGAAAATCGCGACTCGCCGCCTTAACCTTGAATATCGAAGTCGCTGGCCGAATGCCGCTCCGGCACACGCAACTCTTCTGGTCCCCAGGTGATATTGACCCGTCGACCGCGCTGCACCGCCGGTCGCGCTTCAATTTCTGTCGCCCAACGAATGACGTGGGTATAAGATGCGACATCAAGGAATTCCGCACCCTGATACGCATTGTGCAGCACCAAAAAACCATACCAGGCATAGGTTGCTATATCTGCGATGGTGTACTCATCGCCACCCAGGTAACGTCTCGTGGCTAAATTGATGTTCAGTACATCCAGCTGACGTTTCACCTCCATGGCGTAGCGATCTATCGCATACTCAATTTTGATGGGGGCATAAGCATAAAAATGGCCAAAGCCACCACCCAAATAAGGTGCGCTGCCCATTTGCCAAAACAACCACGACAGGCACTCTGCCCGCGCCGCGCCTTCGCGAGGCAGAAAAGCATCAAACTTCTCTGCCAAGTACACCAGCATGGCGCCAGATTCAAACACGCGAGTGGGTGGTGAGGTGCTGCGGTCAAGCATCGTCGGTATCTTTGAGTTAGGGTTTAACTCGACAAAACCACTACCAAACTGTTCACCCTTGCCAATATTTATCAAAAAGGCGTCATATTCTGCCCCGGTCTTTCCCAGCGCCAGCAACTCTTCCAGCAGTATCGTTACCTTGACGCCGTTTGGCGTTCCAAGCGAATACAACTGAATAGGATGCTCGCCGACTGGCAGCACCTGCTCATGGGTCGCACCGGCGATCGGCCGATTGATATTGCTGAACCTGTGTTCTGAATCTGTATTCCATTGCCAAACTTTAGGCGGGGTGTAAGTTGAATCCGTCATAGTCGCTTCTTTCAATTGCAGGTGGAGGGTCGTCGAATACTAACTCAGTGGCGGGTCTTGCAGCAACGTGGTCAGTGCCCATCGTCAAGTGCCCGCCCGTCAGGTTAGACTCCAGTGAGCTGTTGAGTTAACTCTCTGAACTGTCATTGGATATCGCCATGCATGACCTAGCCCGTTTCCCGCGTCTTGAACTCGCGCAATTGCCAACACCGTTACAGCCCTTACCGCGTTTGTCGGCAATGTTGGGTGGTCCAACCATCTGGATCAAACGGGATGACTGCACAGGTCTGGCGTTAGGGGGCAACAAAACCCGCAAGCTTGAATTCCTGTTGGGTGAAGCGCAACAATTGGAGGCCGAGCTGATCGTGACCTTTGGTGCATTACAATCGAACCATGTGCGTCAAACCGTTGCTGCTTGTGCACTATTAGGCTTGCCATGCGAGCCGATTCTGAGTCGCAGCGTGGCGCTCAACACGGCCAATTACACCGCCTCGGGTAATGTCCTACTCGACCGCTTGATGGGCGCAACATTACACCTGGCGGAGCCGAGCGAGGTCCAGGCCTGCTACCGCGCTTTACTTGCAAGAGAGACACGGCGAGTCTATGCGATTCCTGCCGGCGGATCGAACCCCACTGGATCCTTAGGTTATGTCCTCTGCGCTCAAGAAATCACTGCCCAGGCCAAAGCACTTGGTATTGACTTCGCGGCGATTATTCACGCCACCTCCAGTGCCGGCACACAAGCCGGCTTGATCGCCGGTATGGCGAATGAAAACAAGCCGATGCCAGTGCTGGGTATCAACGTCTTTGAACCAGATCGCGGCCTTATAGAAAGTCGTGTGCTTGACCTGGCACGTGCAGTCGCCGAGAAAATAGCCTCAAAGCCAGTGACCCAAGCCATGGTGCAGCTGAATCATGCGCACCTGGGGCCTGGTTATGGCCTGCCGACCGACGCCATGGTGCAGGCTGTCACGCTGGTCGCTCGTCAAGCCGGTCTATTGCTCGACCCTGTCTATACAGGCAAAGCCATGGCCGGACTCATTGCCGAGGTTCGAGCCGGTCGTTGGGGGCGCGATGAACATATTATTTTTCTGCACACGGGTGGCAGCCCCGCCCTTTTTGCCTATCACGAGACTTTTGCCTGAGCCGCGACTAACCCCAGACTTTCAAGGATGTTTTCCTACGCCACTTCGGGTATTCTCGACACCGTTACCGTGACCGTGACCGTGGTAACGATTTTTCAAACAGTTGGTGAAACAATCGTTGCAACACGTTTTGAACCACTTATCGCAACAACCATTAAACCATCATTAAAACGCGAGCCTCGCTGCGACGAAGCAGTATCACGCCGTTCGAGGGTGCCAGAATCAGGACATTCTATGAGTCAAGTTAAGAACCCAGGCACTTCCAACCACTTTGACGTAGTAATCGTCGGTAGTGGCTTTTCCGGCCTGCTGTGTACAGCCTATTTGACCCAAGCCGGCATCGACAAGGTGCGGGTCTTTGAGATGACGCCTTCTGTCGGGGGTGTTTGGAGCAACGGCGGCGTGGGTGCATATCCGGGCGCGGCCTGCGATGTACCAGCCTACACTTACCTGCCCTTTCTGGACCGAACTGGCTTTATCCCCTCAAAGAAGTATGTGAGTCAACCGGAAATATCAGGCTATGCTGAACTGTTGGTGGACCATACTGGAATCCGTGACAAAATACGGTTCTCGCGCAAGGTCGTCGACTTGACCTACCTAGGCGAGCAGGAAAAAGTCTGGCAAGTCACAACCCAGAACACTCACTCTGGTGAGCCCGCGGAAATCGTCACCTGTCAACACGTCGTCACGGCCAACGGGCCTCTCTCCAGTCCGCGACTACCAGAAATTCCCGGCATGGCGTTGTTCAAAGGTGAGAGCTTTCATACTGCTCAGTGGGATCAAAGTGCCAGCCTGAAGGGCAAGCGGGTGGGCGTAGTCGGCACTGGCGCTTCTGCGGCTCAGGTCATCACGGCCATCGTCGACGAGGTCCAAACACTGACCGTCTTTCAACGCACACCCACCTGGTGCCTACCGAGAGACGACGAACCGACACCCCCTGAGTTGGCGGAGAAATTTCGCGCCGGCGGCTATGGCGAGAGTCTGCGTTACGTTGACTGGAAAGGCGAGTTACCGCCAGCAGAGGTCGCATTCTCCTTTGACGACCTGCATGACGAGCAAAAAAACGCCGCCATTTGCGCCCAAATTACTGCTCGCTTGAACAAGGAAGTGCAGGACCCCGAAATCGCCAAACGGCTCACGCCTGACTATCCGTTTTTCTGCAAGCGAGCGCTGTTTATCGATGACTACTACACGACCTTTAACAAGCCGCACGTCACCTTGGTTGATGACGATGGCGGCGTGGTTGCGGTCAACGAAAACGGGCTGCAGATTGCTCGTGGTGAGACTTATGATTTGGATGTGATTATTTATGCCACTGGATTCGACAGCAACTTCATTCCCTTTCGTATCGTCGGCCGAGATGGCGCAACCCTGGCTGACAAGTTTGGCGCCAATGAAGCTAACAATTTTCAAATGACCACACCGCACTCGCTGTGGGGTATGCATGTCGATCAGATGCCAAACCTCTATATGATGATTGGTCCGCAGAGCCTGAACCCGGTCACCAATGTGACGCTGTTGTGTGAACAACAATCTAAGTACATCGCTGAGCTGGTGACGAAGATGCAAGCGGCGGGTCACACTCAAGTCGAACCCACCATTGATGCGGTTAACGCCTGGACACAACTGTGCAATTCAACCTCAAAGGGCAAAGTGTGGCTGCGCTGCAACAACTGGTATATGAAGACCACAAAAACTGACACGAATGCCGGCCGAGAGGCCTCAGCTGGCATGTGGATGGCATCCTATGCCGACTATTTGCAGCATGTCCTCGGTGAACGGGGTGGCTCTCAGGATCAGTTGCTGCAATTCAGCTAAACGATGACAAACCTGCCTGCGGCGATGCCAAGATCGGCTCGCCGTCGTGCAGAAAATCCCAGTCTGCGTTACTGTCTTTTGTGATCTTCGCGAGCCGGAAGCCTATCGAAACTCCAGCCCCTCAAAGTCGCCCGACTCTCGCCAGGCCTTCAGATACTTGAAGTAGGCCATGGCGCCTGCTGGATAACCCACATGATATTTCGCACCCACACTTGGTGCCTGACCTTCATTATTGTAATAACCCGGCGTGCAGTCCGGCGAACCCGTCATCCTGGGAGCGGCCTGCAACAACAACTCAAGCCAGGCATCTTCTGCCGCTCGACTCACCTCGATTTCCTTGAAGTCATGGTCTATGGCGTGTTTAACCATCATAGCTATCGTTTTACCGGCCTCGGTCAGGTTGTGCGGCACATTGGAAATCAGATTGGCGCCCTGGGTTGGTTGCACCATAAACGCATTGGGAAACCCGTGAATATGAATGCCGTGTTTGGTTCGCATGCCTTGAGCCCAATAATCTGACAGCTTCAACCCGTCGCGACCGGTCATATCAAATCCGGCTCGCCGCTTCAGCTCGGTACCGACCTCAAAGCCAGAGGCGTAAATAATACAGTCAACGGGATACTCAATCCCGTTGACGACCACGCCATTGGCCGTAATCCGCTCGACACCCTGACCATCTGTGTCGACAAGATGGGTGGTCGGCGCATTGTAGGCCTGCAGATACTCATCATGAAAACAGGGTCGTTTGCAGAGCTGTTGATACCAGGCCTTGAGATTCGCAGCAGTCTCTGGGTCTGTCACAATCGAGTCGACTCTGGCCCGAATCTCCTCCATCTTCTCATAATCTGAATCTGAGAACGCCGCCATCATGTTTGCCAAGTTCATGTCTTCTGGCTTGAGCTGCATGATTTTGGATCGAATTCGCCGTGAGAGATCGGTCCAACCGTCCATGACCAGATCCTCTGTTGCCAGGCTGCCCGTTTGATTGGCGGTAAAATTTTCGAGCCAGCGTTGTTGCCAGCCTTCGGTGGCTATCTCTGCGAACCATTCTGGGTCCGTCGGCCGATTGTTACGCACATCAATTGACGACGGGGTCCGTTGAAAGACGTACAACGCCTGACAGGCCCTGGCCAAATGCGGAACACATTGTACGGCGGTCGCGCCTGTACCTATGATTGCGACGCGCTTATCGGCCAAATTCGCCAGTGGCGCACCGCTTGGGTCACCACCCGTATAGGCATAATCCCAACGGCTGGTATGAAAAGAGTGGCCTTTGAAGTCTTCTATACCGGGGATACCCGGTAATTTTGGCACGTGTAAAGGACCGGTACCCATGGCCACATACTGCGCGGTAAACGCATCACCGCGATTTGTTTTGATCAACCAGCGGGACTTCGCCGCCTGCCATTCCAGATGTTGAACCTGAGTGTGAAACAACGCATTGTCATACAGTCCATAGTGCCGACCTAGATGCTGGCAGTGCGCGAGAATCTCCGGCGCGTGCGCGTATTTTTCGGTCGGCATGTGACCGACCTCTTCAAGCAATGGCATATACACAAAAGACGCCGTGTCACATTGCGCGCCCGGGTAACGGTTCCAATACCAGGTGCCACCAAAGTCGCCGCCTTTTTCCAGAATCCGCACGTCCGCAACGCCCGCTTCACGCAATCTGGCTCCGGTCACCAGTCCGGCAAAACCGCCACCAATAAAGGCGACAGTGACATGGTCGGTCTTTGGCTCACGCTCTATCACTGGGTTGTAGGGATCTTCTAAATAGTGGGCCAGCTGACCCTTCAACTCCAGATATTGATTATTGCCATCGGCGCGGAGTCGCTTGTCCCGTTCAAGCAGGTACTTCTGCCGAATGGCTTCCTTGTCAAAAGGCAGTGCACTGTTCAGGTTTGGTGGGTTGGCATTCGACATAAGATTTTCCAGAGTCCTCAGAATTAGCAATTGATGACAAAGCCTCTCGACGAAGGCTCGATCGACGAAAACTCGATCGACGAAAGCTCGATCGACGAAGGCTCGAGTCACCAAGTCGGCAGCAGCCAAAGACGACGGCGCTAATCTGCGACGCCGAAGACTTGGCGCTATTTTCGCTTGGTCATGCCCGAAGCCAAGTCTGGCCAAGCGACCTGCAGATACAGAACCATCGACCACAGCGTCAACATGGCGGCCGCATAGAGCAGAACAAAACCGAGAATCACCCATAGGTTAAACTCTTGCGGGCCCTGGGCCAGCAGGACGATGATCGCCGTCATCTGAAAGCCTGTCTTGATCTTGCCGACCAAAGAGACAGCAACGCTGCGTTGCGAGCTATAGTTCGCCATCCATTCGCGCAGCGCCGAGACCACGATCTCGCGCCCAACAATCACCAGCGCAGGTATCGCCAGTAACGCACTGGCATGCACCTCAACGAGCAAAATCAGGGCAACTGCAACGATCAATTTGTCAGCAACCGGATCCAAAAAGGCACCAAAGGGGGTCATCTCATTGAGCCTTCGAGCCAAATAACCATCCAGCCAATCTGTAATGCTGGCCAGGCTGAATACCACGGCAGCGGCGAAAAAACGCCAGTCAAATGGCAGATAGAAAACCACCACAAGAATCGGTATCAACAGGATTCTGATGCTGGTAATGATGTTGGGAAGCCCAATGATCAAGTTTGCGTCCTACTCAATTTTCGTATGCCACTATTCTAACTGTTATGCAGCGTAGCATAAATCTGTTCTGCCAAAGTCTGACTAATTCCCTCGACTTTTGCCAGTTCCTCGGTACTGGCGCTTTCAACCCGCTGACTGCCACCAAAGTGACGCAGCAGCGCTCGCCGACGCTTGGGCCCGACGCCATCGATATTCTCGAGGACAGACTCGTTACGCGTCTTGCCCCGCCGTTGGCGGTGGGCCGTGATTGCGAACCTGTGGCTCTCATCGCGAATATGCTGAATCAGGTGAAGCCCGGGGTTATCCGGTGCCATCTCAACTTCACCGCCGCCCGACAGAAACAAGGTCTCCAGGCCCGCTTTGCGGCCAGGCCCCTTGGCCACGCCCACCAGTATGACTCCGGTAATTTGCAGGGTTTCCAGAATCGTCTCAGCCTGACTCAGCTGGCCCTTACCACCATCGATAAAGAGGATGTCCGGCAGAACCCCCTCGCCTTTCTTGACCCGCGTGTAACGCCTCAGCAACGCTTGCGACATGGCCGCATAATCATCGCCAGGGGTAATACCGTCGATATTAAAACGCCGGTAATCAGACTTCAGAGGGCCATTGCGATCAAATACCACGCAAGACGCCACCGTTGCTTCACCGTGGCTGTGACTGATATCGAAACACTCTAGCCGCTCTGGCATATCAGCCAAACCAAAGGCCTCACGCAGGGCATCAAACCGTTGGTGATTATTATTGCGAGTCGCGAGATGCCCGCCCAGACTTTGCTCTGCATTGGTCAGCGCCAGACCGACCCAGCGATTGCGTTGGCCGCGGACATTGTCACCGATGCTGACCTTACGTTCGGCAACTTTTGACAGGGCCGCCTCCAATAATGATTTTTCGTCAATTTTGGCGCTGACAACGATATCTTTAGGTATCTCGCGCGCGCCATTGGCCAAATAGAAACGCGGGATAAAGGCGGACAGTACCTGGGCGGGCGTCTCTTCCAGGCGAATGCGTGGAAAAAACGTCTGGTTTCCCAGGAGTCGACCACCTCTTACCATCATAACCAGAACGCAAACGCCCCCTGGGTTGACGATCGCAGCTATGACGTCGATATCACCACTATCACCGGTGACGTACTGAGACTCCTGAATCCGTTGCAAGTGGGCTATCTGGTCGCGGTATTTCGCGGCTCGCTCAAACTCCAGCTGGTGCGATGCTGCTTCCATTTTATCCGCATAGTCATCGATCACTGCGCGACTCTTGCCCTCAAGAAACAGGGCGGCGTGTTTAACGTCTTCCGCGTAGTCAGTGGTACTAATCCGGCCACAACAGGATCCAGAGCAACGTTGAATTTGATACTGTAGACAGGGACGTGAACGGTTCTTGAAAAAACTGTCCTCACACTGCCGAACTCGAAAAATTTTCTGCAGGATATTGAGGCTATCGCGCACCGAGTAGGCACTGGGAAAGGGACCAAAGTAACGCCCTGCCCGCTTCTTCGCACCACGATGAAAGGCCAACCGAGGATACTCATCCTCAGTGGACAGAAAAATATAGGGGTAAGACTTGTCGTCCTTGAAATCTATGTTGTAAGGCGGACGCAACTCCTTGATGAGGCTCTGCTCAAGTAAAAGCGCCTCGGTTTCACTGTTGGTGATCGTGTATTCGACGGCCTGGATATGCGACACCAGCGCCATCGTTTTCGCATCCAGCGCGGTGGTTCGAAAATAGCTCGACAGGCGATTTTTTAAATTCTTGGCCTTGCCCACATACAATATTTCGCACTTCACATCGAGCATGCGATAGACACCCGGGCGACTGCTGACGGTCTTTAAAAACGCCTTCGCATCGAACGGAGTGATTGGCAGGTCGGACATGGACAATGCTATTACATCTAGAGTAGGCAGATGATACGAGGCTGCGCATCTGAGTGCCAGCATCCTGTGACGATAAGGAGCCTACCCGGGCGACCCGCAGCCCGCGGCCCGCGGCTAAAGCCTCGCCAAGGCAATGGATCTGGCTCACAACTGGCTGCAGAGCCTTGTTGCAGAGTCAGGCTGCAGAGTCAGGCTGCAGAGTCAGGCTGCACAGTCAGGCTGCAGAGTCAGGCTGCAGAGTCAGGCTGGCAGTAAAGACTGTGCAAAAGGCTCAGTTAACCGCGCCAGCGTTGATGATGCCGTGTTTTATTGCGAGTTTGGTCAGACCCACGTCATTACTCAAATCCAGCTTCTCAAAAATACGATAACGGTAGCTGTTAACCGTTTTTGGGCTTAACGACAGACTTTGGGAGATCCGCGGGACTTTAGTCCCCTCAACAATCATCAGGGTGATTTGCATCTCTCGATTTGACAGGATCTCAAACGGTGAGACTTCGCTCTCAGAAAACGGCTTGAGCGCCATCTGCTGCGCAATTTCCCCGCTGACATAACGCTGACCAGCAACCACCTTCTTGATGGCACGTACCATCTCGTCGATCGCTGCGCGCTTTGTGACGTAGCCATGCGCACCAACGTTTAGCAATTTTGATGGGTAGGGTTCGTCCTCATACATACTCACAGCGATCACCTTGATGTCGGGATGCACTCTAAGGCAACGCCGAGTTGCCTCAAGTCCCCCGATACCCGGCATTTGGACGTCCATGAGCACCACATCCGGCTTCAGGTGCCTGACCAGCTCAATCGCTTCCTCGCCACTGCCAGCCTGGCCAACCACTTCGACATCACCGACGTCAGCCAGCAACCTCGAGGTACCCATTCGAACCAATTGGTGATCATCAACAATCAGTACACGAATCATCTTGCGTCTCCTGTGTTGTTATGACGAAAACGGATAACAAAGCAACGACCGCAGGGTAATGACTACTTTACTGTCAATGGCCTAAAAGGGAAGAAGGAGAATGACGGCAAATTACGCCGCACCGAGTGGGCAGACTAGTGCTTTCGCAGTCGTCCACCAGCCTGACAAAGCGTGCGACTTTGGCACGCCCATCAGGGCCAAAGGCTTACAAACGAAGCTTTTCATCAAGCCCGGGCAACCAGCCCGGACGCTTTAGAAGAAGGCCTGCAAACCGGTCTGTGCTCGCCCCAGTATCAGGGCATGCACATCGTGAGTCCCTTCATAAGTGTTCACAGTTTCCAGATTCATCAAATGACGCATGACATGGTATTCATCAGAGATGCCATTGCCGCCATGCATGTCTCGAGACAGACGGGCAATATCCAGCGCCTTGCCGCAGTTGTTGCGCTTCATCATGGAGATGATCTCAACTGGGCAGTTGTCGTCATCCATTAAACGCCCGATTCGCAGCGAACCCTGCAGACCCAGGGTGATCTCGGTTTGCATATCCGCCAGTTTCTTCTGAATCAGTTGGTTTTGCGCCAGAGGCCGACCGAACTGCTTGCGCTCCAGCGTATAGCTTCTCGCTGCATGCCAGCAAAACTCAGCCGCACCCATAGCCCCCCAGGAGATGCCATAACGGGCCTTGTTCAAGCAACCGAATGGACCGGCCAAACCTTTCACATTGGGTAGCAGATTTGCCTCCGGCACCTCGACATCTTCAAGCACTATTTCGCCGGTAATCGATGCTCGCAGGCTCATCTTGCCTTCAATCTTAGGTGTCGAGAATCCCTTCATGCCACGTTCCACCACAAACCCTCGGATAATGCCGTCGAGCTTGGCCCAGACCACCGCAAGATCGGCAATCGGCGAGTTAGTAATCCACATCTTGGCACCGTTGAGCAAATAGCCATGGGCAGTCTTTTCTGCCTTCGTAACCATACTGCCGGGATCTGAGCCGTAGTCTGGCTCTGTCAGGCCAAAGCAACCAACCCATTCACCACTGGCCAGTTTGGGTAGATATTTCTCTCGTTGCGCATCGTTGCCATAGGTATAAATGGGATGCATGACGAGCGAGGATTGAACACTCATGGCCGACCGATAACCGCTATCGACCCGCTCCACCTCTCGAGCCACCAGACCATAGGAGACATAATTGACCGCCGAGCCGCCGTACTCCTCCGGCAAGGTCGCACCCAACAGGCCCAGTTCGCCCATCTCAGTCATGATTTCACGATGAAAGTATTCATCACGAAAAGCTTGTTTCACGCGGGTCTGAAGTTTGTCCTGGGCATAGTCTCTGGCGGCATCCCGAATCAGACGCTCATCTTCCGTCAGTTGGTCGTCTAGAAAAAACGGATCGTCCCATTTAAATGCAGCCATTTTTGCTCCTAAAATCAGTGTCAGTGTCAGGTTGGCGCTTTGATGAAAGGATGCTTACAATGCGGCCTTTCATCGCGCAAAATCGAACCGTCGCCATTATATAGACACTGGTGTGTGATATACAGGTAAGCGCCCGATTCCGCATTTCACTTATTAACCCCCATAAGGTAAACCATGGCCCTTGACGCAGACACGCTGAAACAACTCCTTGATACAGTCGAAAAATTTGTCGAAAACCGCCTTCGCCCCTTAGAGTCCAAGGTGGGTGCAGAGGACATGATTCCCGATGATGTGATTCAGGACATGCGCGAGCTGGGCCTGTTCGGCCTGACTATTCCAGAGGCCTATGGTGGCCTCGGTTTAAACATGAGCGAAGAAGTGGCTGTTGCGCGGGTTTTTGGCCATACATCGCCGGCATTTCGCTCTATCTTTGGAACCAATGTGGGCATCGGTTCTCAAGCTCTGATCATCGATGGTACCGAAGCCCAGAAACAGCAGTACCTGCCCGCCATGGCTACTGGCGAGATCATTGGCTCCTTCTGCCTGACCGAACCAGATGCGGGTTCTGACGCTGCCTCTGTGCGTCTGACCGCGAAACGAGACGGCACGGATTACCTGCTCAACGGCACCAAACGCTACATCACTAATGCGCCAAAGGCTCAGCTGCTGACGGTATTCGCACGAACCAACCCAGAAGAGTTGGGGGCCCGAGGCGTGTCGGCGTTCCTGGTCGACGCCAAGAGTGCTGGTATCAGCATGGGTCAACCCTATCGCAAGATGGGACAACAAGGCACTTATGTCTGCGACGTGATGTTCGATGATGTTCGCGTCAGCGCGACGCAACTGGTTGGCGGCAAGGAAAACGTTGGCTTTAAAACTGCTATGAAGGTACTTGATAAGGGTCGCCTGCATATCAGCGCCTTGAGTGTTGGTATTGCCGAGCGGCTGATTCGAGACAGCGTTAAATACGCCTCGGAACGCCAGCAGTTCGGCAAACCCATCGCTGAGTTTCAGCTGATTCAGTCGATGCTGGCACGCAGTCAAACAGAGATGTATGCGGCTCGATGCATGGTCGAGGATGTCGCCAGACGCCGTGACCAGGGAGAAAATGTCGCAGCCCTGGCTGCCGCCTGTAAATTGTTTGCAACCGAAATGGTGGGCCGTGTCGCCGACAATGCCGTACAAATTCATGGTGGTGCCGGCTATGTTGAAGACTATGGCATAGAGCGCTTTTATCGCGATGTCAGATTATTCCGTATTTATGAGGGCACCAGTGAAATCCAGCAGACCGTCATAGCCAAAGACCTGCTGCGCCAGATGGGCTGAAAACGTTGAGCAGGCAGTTGGTTAAATACGCCCTAGGCTAATAACAACAAGCTGCCAACAACAGCGACTAGTAACCTCGCCGTCGACTGAAGACTGCGTAAAAAGAGCGATCAATGAAAGGTTATTCAACCCAGGAGGTTGCCGATCTACTGTCTATGTCGCCGCGGGCTATCCGCGAAATAGCCCGCGGTGTCATTGATATTGAGCGTAGCGCCCGTGCCCGTTATCAGTTTAGTTTTCAGGACATTGTTTTGCTGCGCACCGCCAAAGAATTAATCCAGGCGGGGGTTCAGCAAGCGCGAATCAATCGCACGTTGCTCACACTGCAACGGCAACTACCGCAAAAAGCACTGGCCTCACTGCGCATCACCGGCGATGCAGGCGCTGTGGTCATTCGCGATCAAGACCATGTTTACAACCCTGAAAGCGGTCAGATCCATTTCGATTTCACCCTATCTGAGCTCGCAGGCTCAGTAGCACCCCTCGCCCGCCGAGCTGCGAAACAGGCCGAAACCCAGACACACCTTAATAGTGATGATTGGTTCGATCTTGGCGTAGATCTGGAAGCCGTTGCACCTGAGGACGCCCCGGCTGCCTACCTGCGCGCACTGGAACTGGACCCTGCCAATGCCGACGCCCATGTCAATCTCGGACGTTTGATGCAGGAAGCCAATCAACCCGCCATCGCTGAAGACCATTACCTGCAGGCACTAACGCTGGAGCCAGATCACTTGCTCGCAGCCTTTAATCTGGGCACCTTGTTAGAGGACATGGGGCGTTATGAAGATGCGATTGACGCGTACAAACAGGCAGTCAATTTCGCCGACGCACATTACAACTTGTCGCGATTGTATGAGCTGCTGGGTCAGCACCTGCTGGCACTGTCACACTTGAAAACCTACAGACAGCTCACAGATCCCAGATAGTCGTCTCACCAGCTTTCGCCATTTCATGGCTACTAAACCGAAGCCGTCCGCCTCACACCAGAAAAAAGCCAGCCTCCTGGCTTGCCACTGTAAAGCCGACCCACTCAGCAGATAGCTGCGCTAGTGAATGGCCTAGTGCCTATACGAGAAAATCATCTAGTGAATGACGGGATTGCGGGTCTCCAGCGCGACCCGCAGTAGACGCGACCCCAACAGGGTTACTCGCCCTCGACACCGCGTCTGACCGTCCTCGGTGTAATCAAACTGGAACTCGCGCCAGACTCGCCACTGTTTGCTGGAATCCCGGCTCATGGATATCTTGATCAGATGTACCGTTTGATCCAGCAATTGTACATCACTTAACTTACACTCATTGCCCGCACTTCTGACCGCAATTTCCTTCGCCCGCATGCCTGCCTGCCAGTAAAGCACCAGTAGCACTACCGCAAAAATCATAAGGACTTCAAACATAGCAAACGCTCAAACGAAGACGAACATAGTCGCAAGTTTCGTCTTTTGATACAAATGCGCAATGAATCAAGAAGAAGATTGCAGAAGACGCTTAACAAGCGCATCGAAATGACGTATATTTCGCCACGTTCGGAGGGGTGGCAGAGCGGTTGAATGCACCGGTCTTGAAAACCGGCAAGGGGTAATTCCCTTCCAGGGTTCGAATCCCTGCCCCTCCGCCACACAGATCACTTAAGCCCATGATTATATGGGCTTTTTTATGCGCGAGACTTTCTTGACCATCAAAACGACCATCAATATTATTACTGAT